>Ga0123337_10004189_pt1 | contig 14818 bp, 8 predicted proteins | sample frozenSSSSmetaG_FD_89792 | JGI IMG/M metagenome (GOLD analysis project Ga0123337, IMG submission 89792) | Glacier valley bacterial and archeal communities from Borup Fiord, Nunavut, Canada, to study Microbial Dark Matter (Phase II) -... | ecosystem: Environmental > Aquatic > Freshwater > Ice >... | reverse complement strand
GCGAGGCCGATGAGCGGATCCTTCCCGCCATCGCCCGGCCGCATCAGGAAGCGGCGGACCAGGGCCACATCCTCGATCACGCCGGGTGTGTCGAGCAGCGTGAGCACGCCCGCGCGGAGCAACGAGGATTTCCCACCGCCGGACATCCCGGTGACCAGCACGAACGCCGCGCCCGCCCGCGCCTGCTCGCGCAAGGCGGCGACAACCTCGCTGGTCGCCTTGCTCCGCCCGCAAAATACCGCCGCGTGCTCAGGCTCGAACACCGCGAGGCCGCGGAACGGCGAGCCCTGGGTCCAACTCGGCGGCGCGGCTTCCGCGAGCGCCCGCCCCGGCGGCAGCTTGGCCTCGATCAGCTTGCGCAGGTGGATTTCCAGCTTCTCCTCGAAATCCACCGGCTGCTCGAACGGGTGAAACGCCGCCACCAGCGTGCCCTCCTGTTCGTTGTGAAACCAATGCCGGATGAAATTGTCGAGCGCGCGCTTCTGGTCGAGCCGCGAGCGCACGTTCTGTTCGTCCTGCAGGTCCACCACCGGATGGGTGGTCTTGCGGTAAACGAGGAGTTCCGGCTTGCCGTGCGCCTTGTGCGCCTCGGCGGCGATCTCGAATTCATACTCGGTGCCCGAGGCATAGGTCGAGCCATCGGCCCGCCTGAACTGGCCGGGCAGGCGCGTTCCCAAGCGCGACCAGATGATGCAGACGACGATGTCCGCCTCGGAGGGCGAAACGATCTGGTCCTGAAACGTCGAGGTCGCCAGCAGCGGTTCGTGTTCCCAGAAAATCGGCTGCAACCGCGTGCGGCGGGAGAATTCGCCGGCCAAACGGCCCAGCACACGCCCGGTGAGCGCGCGCTCCTCGGCGACATCCCCCGGCGACGAGACGAATATCCTCAGTTCATCCATGGCGGCGGATGCGCTGGGTTTCGGCCGCACCCACGAGGGAAAAGCGAACCCTCGTCAGCGTGATTCCGGGGGAGAAATCTGGCAGAAACATTTCCCGCGAAGCTAGCTTTCCGGAGCACCTTGCCAAGGATTCTTTTGCCGGATTCTTTTGCCGGCGGCCCGTCCGGGTAAAAAATGATAGAAATCCGCGAAATTCCGTTTCATCGCGCCGGAATATGCTAGATCCCCAGCGCGCGCGGAAACTTTGAGGAATTTTCCCTGATGCGGCGGTATTGTCACCGGCGCGGGGGGATCGCCTCTGGATTTTGGCCCGCCACTTGCTTAGATAGAAACCAACCATCGCGCCGCACTTCAGAACCAGGTTCGGCGCACCGCTCCAGAACCTTCGAAATGAACCGATTGCGCGTCCTCAAACTCGGCTGGGAATTTCCTCCACTCATCAACGGTGGCCTCGGAATCGCGTGCCTCGGGCTCTCGCGCGCGCTCGCAAAAAACGTGGACCTCACCGTGCTGGTGCCGAAGTCCTGCCCCGAGGCGGACATGGGGAATTTCGCCCTGCGCGGACTCAATCATCTGGCGGTCGAGCAGATCAAGGCGGCGGAGGATCGCTACCATTACGAAAGTTTCGCGCAGGTCCGGAACATCCCGGTTTTCCTCGATCCCTACGAAGATGGGGAAATCGGCCGCGAGTCGCTGAGGACTTTGGAAATGCTGCCCGGCAGCGAATTCACCTTTTCCAAAACGACGCAGGCCCAACTCGATGCCTTCAAGATCGGCGACCTCTACGGGCCGGATCTCGGCAGCAAGGTGGTGGAGTTTTCGAAAGTCGCCGCGAAAATGGCGATGCTGGAAAACTTCGACATCATCCACGCCCACGACTGGATGACCTTCCTCGCCGGCGTGGAAGTGAAAAAAGCCACGGGCAAACCACTCGTCGTCCACGTCCACGCCCTACAATATGACCGCTCCGGCGCGGACGACCATGGCTGGATCTACGACATCGAAAGATACGGCATGGAGCAGGCGGATATCGTCATCCCAGTGAGCCGCTACACCGGTGAGATCATCGCCAGCCACTATGGGATCGATCCCGCGAAAATCCGCCCCGTCCACAACGGCGCGGACCCGGTGGAGACCTTCGCCACCAAGAAGAAATTTCCTGAAAAGCTCGTCCTTTTCCTCGGCCGCCTCACCTCGCAGAAGGGCCCGGAATTTTTCCTCGAAACCGCCGCGCGCGTTATCGCGCAGAATCCCGCCGTGCGTTTCGTCGTCGCGGGGACCGGCGAGAAATTGCGCCCGCTGATCGAGACCGGCGCATTCCGCGGCCTCGGCGGCCACTTCCATTTCACCGGCTTCCTCGATACGGAAAAAGTCCACGACCTGCTCTCGATGACGGATGTTTACTGTATGCCTTCGGTTTCCGAGCCCTTCGGATTGTCCGCGCTGGAGGCCGCGCAGTTCGGTATTCCGGCGGTGATCTCGAAACAATCCGGAGTCGCGGAAGTGCTGAAAGGCGCCCTGCTCGCCGACTACTGGGACGTGGAACTGATGGCGAAACACATCAACGACCTGCTCACGGACGACGAACTCTGCGCGCGCGTCATCGAACAGGCGAAGCTCGACATCGCCGCCTCCACCTGGGACGCCGCGGCGGCCAAGGTGACCGCGATCTATCAGGAACTGGTCCGCTAGTTCCTCACACCTCCCTTTCCCCACCAACCCATGCCCGACGTTTGCCTTTACTTCCAGGTTCATCAGCCGAACCGGTTGCTTCCCTACGATTTTTTCAAAATCGGCGAGAACGCGACCTATGAGGACGATGCGATGAACGCCGCCATCCTGAACAAGGTGGCGGAGAAATGCTACCTGCCCGCGAACCGGATGTTCAAACAGCTCATCGAGGACAACGGCGGCCGTTTCCGCATGGCGATGTCCATCAGCGGCACCCTCATCGAGCAGATGCGGCGCTTCCGGCCGGACGTGCTGGAGTCGTTCAAGGAGCTCGTCGCGTCCGGAGGCGTAGAGCTGTTATCGGAGACCTACTACCACTCGCTCGCGTTCGTGCATTCGAACAAGGAATTCGACCGCCAGGTGGACATGCACCTGGAGGTGATGGAGGAGGTGTTCTCCGTCAGGCCGCGGGTTTTCCGGAACACCGAGCTGATCTACAACGACGCCATCGCCGCGAAATCCGAAACCATGGGCTTCGACGGCATCATCGCCGAGGGCCTCGATTGGAACCTGGACGGCCACTCGCCGAATTTCCTCTACCGGGCTCCGCAGACCGCCCGGATCAAGACGCTGCTGCGCAACAGCACGCTCTCCGACGACCTCAGTTTCCGTTTCTCCGATGCCACTTGGAGCGAACATCCGCTCACGCCGCAGAAATTTGCTAGATGGCTCGCCGAGTCCGACGGCGATGTGATCAACCTCTTCATGGACTACGAAAACATCGGTGAGCACCAGTGGGCGGACACCGGCATTTTCGATTTCTGGAAGGCCATGCCCGAGGCCGTGGACGACGCCGGCCTGCAGTGGGTCACGCCGTCCGAAGCCGTCGATCTCTATCGGGGATCGCGCGAGTATAGCAGCCGCTCGATGAGCTCATGGGCCGATGCCGAGCGCGATCTATCCGCCTGGATGGGGAACGACATGCAAAAGGAAGCCATCGCGAAAGTCCACCGCCTCGAGCAGCAGATCCTCGCCGTCAACGATCCCGAGCTCACCCACACCTGGGCGAAAATGCAGACGTCGGACCACTTCTACTGGATGGCCACCAAGGGCGGCACCGACGGCAGCGTGCACACTTATTTCACACCTTATCCGAGTCCCTACGACGCTTACATCTACTTCATGAACATGCTCGCCGACCTCCAGATCCGCCTCCGCCGCGCGCAGGAAGAACAAGCCGCGAATCAGTAGTCCTCTTCACGGACCGCGGAATTCATTCCGCCTCTTGTGTTCGCCCAGCGCCAGCGTCGGCGAACACCCTTCCACGCGCCCCACCACCCTCACTGTCATGAATCCCGCCCGGCTCGTCATCCCACTCGCTCTTCTAGCCGATTCAAACGCCGCCGATTTCCACCTCACCGACCAGAAGCAAACCATCCAGTCCCCCGCCGTCAACGAAGCCAGCGGCCTCGCTGTTTCTCCGAAAGACGACCGCTTCCTCTGGACCCTCAACGACAGCGGCGGCTCGACCGATCTCCACCTGCTCAACACCGACGGCGAGGACCGCGGCAATGTCACCGTCACCAACGCCGCCAACCTCGACTGGGAGGACATGGCGTCATTCACGCTCGACGGAAAATCCTATCTCCTCATCGCCGACACCGGCGACAACAACGGCGTCCGACCGATCCGCACCCTCCACATTCTAGCGGAACCCGCGCTTCCCGCCGATGGCCAGAAGCTCTCCGGCTCCGTCACCACCGCGTGGCACATCGATTTCACCTACGAGGGCGGTCCGCGCGATTGCGAGTCCGTCGCCGTCGATGCGGTGGCGGAAAAAATCATCCTGATCAGCAAGCGCACCAAGCCGCCCGAAGTTTATGAAATGCCCCTGCGTGCTTCGAAAAGCAGCGCCCCGCTCGTCATGAAAAGCTCCGGCACCACCTCGGTCGAGTCCCCGGCCGGCAACGCGCTGCCATTCGCCAGCCAGCCTGTCGGACTCGACATCAGTGCGGACCGCACATTCGCCGCCGTCGTCACCTACTACGGTGTTTTCCTTTTCCCACGCAAATCCGAAGAAAGCTGGGTGGAAGCCTTTTCCCAGAAGCCGCAGCTGCTCCCACCCCACGCCCTGCCACAGGCGGAGTCCGTCGCGATCTCAAAGGACGGCACACGGATTTTCGTCGTTTCCGAAGGCAAAAACTCGCCGATCCGTTGTTACGGCTTCTGAGCCGGTTGCGGACGTTGATTGGACTGCGGCTGCTTCACATCGCCGCGCGACATGCCCGGTGGCAGCCAGCCTTTGGAAAACGGCTCCACTTCCGGCTTCGGTGCCGCTGGAACCGCAGGTGCTGCCGCCGTCTTGGCGTCTGTAACCGGAGCGCTGCCGGGTGCGCCAGGAGTTGCTTCCGCCTTGGCTTCCTTGAGCTTATCCAACTTCGCTTTCGCCGATTTCAGGCTGTCGAGCTTGTCGCAGCCGACCAAGGCCGGAACCGCCAATCCGAGCGCGGCGAAGAGGACACATCGATGGAGATTCATAAACACGGCTTGAATATCGGCTTTCCCGGCGCATTTGCAATTCCTGATTTCCCGCGGGCGATTCCAAACTTGCACCCGTGTCCCCGCTCTGGCATCTTATTACCGCATAAAAACCATTACCACCGTCATGAAAGAACTTCTGGAAGCTTGGAAATCGGTCGACCGCAACAAGATCGCGGCCTTGCTCAGTGTCATTCCCGGATTGGGCCATCTCTACAAACACCACTATCTATCAGGGATCGGGATCATGACCGCCGGCAATGTGCTGATGGTCTTCATCACGCTCTGGCTGGCCATTGCCACGCTCGGTCTCGCGCTGATCGTGGTGCCGGCCATGTGGGTCGCCGGGGTGGCCTACTCCGCCTACATGGCGTCGGACGAGCACGGCATGCATCCGTGGCTGCACGTCTGGGAATACCGCTGGCACAAGAAGGCGTGATCCTTTGGAGCGATCCATCGAAATGGAACTTGGTGCGTGCCGCACCGGTGTTATGAGTCATTGCAGCCCATGACATCGAAAGCCTCGCACAAGCACCTGTTCTATCTGGAGATGGCGAAGCTGTTGGAAGCGGGCTTCGGCATCCGCGAAGCGGCGGCGGTGCTGTTGGATACGAGGCTCCCGCCCGTACAGGCGGCCCTGCTGAAGGATCTCAACCACGGACTCGAAGCAGGGCAATCGATCACCGGCGCTTTCAGCCGGGACACCGCGACGGTTTCCGAACTGGAGCGAAGCATCATCGGCGCGGGCGAACGCGGAGGTAATCTCGCACCCGCGTTCCAACACCTTTCGGACTATTTCGGCATGCTCGCCGCCGCCCGCGGCGAAATGATCCGGAGCATGATCTATCCGCTCGTCGTGCTCCACATGGGGATCTTCATCGGCATCGTCCCCACAGCGATGATGCGGGGCGAGAGTTTTCCCAACATCCTCGGCCAGCTCGCGGTGGCGCTGGTGGTGTTCTATGCGGTGGCCCTGGTGGTGGTCATCCTGATCCGCGCGGTGCTCAGGGCGGCCCCGGACCATGCGGGGATCGACCGTTTTCTCCACCGCATCCCGCTGCTCGGCAAGGTGCGTCAGAAAATGGCGATGGCGAGGTTCTGCAAGGTCTATCATTCGTGCCTGCTCGCAGGGATCTCGATGAGCGAAACAGCGCAGGTCGCGTCCTCGGCATCGCAGAGCGGAATGATCCGCGCGGCGGGGAAACGGTTGGTGAAAACCGCGCTGGCAGGGAGTTCGCTCGGGCCGGCGTTCGTCGCGGACGGCGCGTTTCCCAATGCATTTTCCCGATCCTACAGCACCGGCGAGGAGGCGGGAACGCTCGACAAGGACCTGGCTCGCTGGGCGAAATTGTTCCAAACCGAGGCCGAGGCAGGCGCGAGGTCGCTCTCGATCATCATTCCCAAGTTGTTGTATTTCTTCATCTTAGGATTCGTGGCGTGGAAGATCATCGGCTTTTTCAATGGCTATTATGGCGGGATGCTTGAGGAATTGGAAAGGTGAGGCAGGTCGGGCAAAAGTAAGCCGTTACTTACTTTCAACTTTTGGGATGGCCCTACAGTGGGAAAATGCTAAGTTCCCAGGGTCATTATCCATTTAATGGCCTCGAAAAATCCCTGCGCATCCAGCCAATGCGCGTGCTGCTGTCCCACCGTCCCTAGTCCCATGTCCACTCGTGCCCAGTCCCTTCGCGCCCGTCCCGCGCGTCAATTCCTCGCCCTAACCGGCGGATTTCTCGGCCTCCTTCTGCCCGCCCGCGCGCAGGTGGACATGGAGGTCAACAAGGAGGTCTGGAAACAGAAATACGGCGTGCTCAACGCCCAGATGAACGAGCAACCGCCCTACGTCGGCTGGCTTTCCCAAGATACCAATGGCGACGGCGTTACCAACCGCAGCGAGTTTCTCGCGGGAACCAATCCGTTTCAGAGAACTCCGGATGAGGGGCATTTCCGCCCGCCGACGGTCGGCCAGTCGCCCACCACGCTCTCCCTCACCTTCCCCACCGAGCCCGGGAAATTCTATACGGCGGAAAGCAGCACCAACCTGGTCGACGCGTGGTCGCACGGCACCCTGCCGAGCATCGTCGGCGATGGCACGCCCAAGACCCTGGTCGTCCCCAAAAGCGCGGGAAATTTCTTCCACATCGGCGTCACCGACCAAGCCTCGCAGGGCGACCAGGTCAGCGATTGGGCGAAGCACTCGCTCGGGCTTTCCATGGCTGCGCCGATCCAGTCGCAGACCAGTTTCGATCACAGCTCGCTCGCTAACAACCTTCAGGCGCAGAACATCGTCTCACTCGAGGCTACGGACAACTCGGGCACCCAGCCGCCCGACGCATCCGCTCCGGCGGGCGATTACGGCGTCATCCGCATCACCCGCTCCGGCCACATCCTGCTAGGCGACATCACGGTGCCGCTGGCCAGAAACGGGACCGCGGTGGAGGGAACGGATTACACGTCGCTGCCAGCTTCCGTCACGTTTCCGGCAGGGGTGAACTCGCTCGATGTGAAAATCATGCCGCTGCCAAACGCCAGCCGCACCACCAGCGCCACCATTTTCCTAACCGCCTTCGCGCCGGATGTTCCGGCCGCTGATGGAAACTACACGCTGGGAAATCCAGCGACCGCGGGTGTCACCCTTTATCCCGCCAACAATCCGACAGGAACCGGCCTGACCGCAAACTACTATCAGGGATCGAGCACCACTTACACCAGTCCGCTGAACTTCGGAGGCATCACCGGCACCTACAACTATACCAAAACCAATGCGACATCCGGTGTCGCGGTCATCACCTACACGAGCACACCCGCCACCCCATTCACCCTCGGGAGCACGGTCAGACTCCAGTTTACTTCGAGCACGCTGAGTGTCGCTCCCTACAACAGCTCCAATACCTACACCATCGTCGCGCCCGTCACAGCAAGCTCCTTCGCCGTTAACATCACGTCCGCCACCGCGGTTCCAGCAAACAGCTCGGGAACACCCTCCGTGCTGATCGGCCCCTTCAACGCCCCCCTCACACGACTGGATCCCACTGTCGATTTCACCTGGGGCACCGGCTCGCCTAACGGAACATCCACCGTGGGCGTCGACAATTATTCCGTCGTCTGGGACGCCTACCTCGCCCCCACCAGCACCACCAATCACGTCTTCCAGCTCGATGCCGACGAAAAGGCCCGTGTCTCACTGAACTTAAACGACGGCAACGGTCTCCAACAGATTCTTGAAAACGGCTGGGACACTCCGGCAACCGGTGCCTACAAACAGAGCGCCACTTTCACTCTCACCGCTCCTGTCGCTCCGGCGAACCGCTATCATATCCGTATCGAATACGCCGAAATCACCGGCAGCGCGAAATGCAAATTCCAATGGAAGGTGAATACCGCGAACTTCGCGAACATCCCCCCCGCCAGTTTCTGGAAAGACACCACCTCCACAACGACGAACAGCACCAACAACACCTGGAACGCCGTTTATTACGCCAATCCGACCTTCACACCACCCGCCCTGCCCGTCCAGAACGACGCACCGCTCACCAGTTCCAACAGTGATTTTCTGACTGGAACGCCCGCTCCGTCTGTGTTTCATAACAATTTCTCCGCCAGATGGACCGGCCAGGTGCTGCCCCTATACTCGCAGACCTATTATTTTGTCACCAAGGCGGACGACGGCTCAAAACTGTGGGTCAACCACCAACTCGTCGTCGATCAATGGACCAGCACCTCGGAAAAAACCGGCACCATCGATCTCCAGGCGGGAGTGCTCTACGATATCAAAATGGAATATTCGGAAAACACCGGCTCTTCCGAAGCCCACCTCTACTGGTACAGCAAGGATCAGGCCAAACAAGTCATCCCCACCAGCCGCCTGTTCCCCACCATGACCGGCATCGCCGCCCGCCCGGGTGATCCGCCAGCGGGTGCTCCGGCCATCACCAACCCCACGGATATTTCCGTCATTCTCGGCTCCGGTCCCATCAGCCTTCCGCTCACCGGCAGCAACGGCGGCACCATCACCGCCAGCGGCCTGCCGGCTTGGCTGACACTGGTGAACGGCGTCCTAACCGGAACCCCGCCCGCCGCCGGAATCTATCAATTCACCGTCACCATCACCAATACCGCCGGTTCCGGCAGCGCGGTGATCACGCTCGAAGTCCTCGCCACCGGCAGCCAGCTCACCCGCGATCTTTGGACTACCGGCGTCACCGGCCCTTCGCTGATCGATGTTCCATGGACCACACCGCCGTCCACCAGCGACACCGTTTCCACCGCCGAGGACAACACCACCTACGCCGCCAACACCGGCGAGCGCCTCCGCGGCTATATCACCGCCCCTTCCACCGGAAACTACTACTTCTGGATCGCCGCCAGCAACACCGCCGAGCTATGGATCTCCAACGATGCCGAGCCGGTCAACAAGGTCGTCCGCGCCCGCGTCAACGGCCCGGCCGGCACCTCCTCGAAAGCCTGGGACACCCAGCCTAACCAAAAATCCCAATGGCTTTCCCTCACCGGCGGCCAGCGGTACTACATCGAGGTCCTCCACAACACCGGTGGCAGCGGCGCAGGCAACAACCTGTCCATCGGCTGGTTCTTGGATCCCACCGGAAACACAGCCAGCCCTATCGCCAACGGCAGCGGCCTCATCCCCAGCTATGTCCTCTCGCCATGGGACAACCCTCCCACCACCACGGTGCCCGGCACGCTCTATGCCACGAATCTCCAGGGCGCTCCCGGCATCGGCAACATCACCGGCACCGGTGGATCGTTCCTCCGAGTGAACGGCAGCAGCGCCGTCCTCCAGCTGAACTACTCCGGCCTGACCTCCGGCGCGGTTTCGAAAAAAATCTATAACAGCACGAACCAGGTCATCTTCGATCTCGACGCCCAGGACAGGAACTTCCCCTCCCTGAAAACCACCGACAGCGGCTACACCTGGAACCTGCAGCCGGCCGATCTAACCGCACTGAACAACGGCCAGGTCCGCATCGAGATCGCCACCGTCAACCATCCCGACGGCGAGCTGACCGGCACCTTCGGAAAAACCGCCGGTTCGCAGACCGCCCCCGCCGTTCCGAGCGATCCCACCTGGCCCGACCAGCACGCCACGGACGATGCCGCAAACGCCCGTTTCCTGATCCAGACCACCTTCGGCCCCAGCACCGCGGACATGGACACCGTCAAGGCATCCGGCTACCGGACCTGGCTCGATAACCAGATGAACGAGGTCGCCATCCCGCCCACCCACAATCTCGAATACCTGCTCGCCAACCTCGGCACCGATCCAGGAAACCAGTTCGGCAGCAACCTGCTGTTCAATTCCTGGTGGAAAAACTCCGTCACCGCACCAGACCAGTTCCGCCAGCGCGCCGCGTTCGCCCTCAGCGAAATCCTTGTCGTCTCCGATGTCGGCCCGCTCAACAACAACGGCCGCGTGCTCGCCGATTACTATGACACCATGCTCGACTCCTGTTTCGGAAATTTCCGCGACATCCTCAAACAGGTCACCCTCAGCCCGGCAATGGGTGTCTATCTGGACATGCGCGGCAACGCCGCCGGCAGCATCGTCACCGGCGTCCATCCTAACGAAAACTACGCCCGTGAGATCCTCCAGCTTTTCTCGGCCGGACTCTATCGGGTGTGGCCGGACGGCACGCTCGTGCTCGATTCCAAAGGCAACGCCGTGCCCACCTACGACCAGAGTGTCATCACCGGCATGGCCCGCGTCTTCACCGGATGGAGCTGGGGGCAGCCGCTCAATGGCGACAGGCTGCCGGCCGCGTTCAGTTCCACCGCGAACTACCTCGACCCCATGGTCCTGACTCCTTCCAAACACGAGTTGGGAACGAAGATCCTGTTGGACAACGTCATGCTGCCCGCCGCCACCGTCATCAGCTCCGGCAGCACGTTGACCGAAACCTCCCCCGTTTACACCGTCTATGCCCGCGCCACTCCGACCTCCGCCCTGACAGGAACGGACATCACCAACCAATATGACCGCAACGGCCTGCGAGATCTGGAGGTGACATTGGACAACATCCTTAACAACTCCGCCACCGGCCCCTACATCTGCCGCCAGCTCATCCAGCGGCTTGTGACCAGCCACCCGAAGCCCGCCTACATCCACCGCGTCGTCCGCGCCTTCAACGGCGAGCGGAACATCGACGGCGTCCGCACCAGCGTCCGCGGCGACATGAAGGACGTCTTCCGCGCCATCCTGCTCGACTACGAAGCGCGCAGTACTTCCGCCGCCGCGGATCCCCAGTTCGGAAAACAACGCGAACCGGTCATGCGGATCACCGCACCGGCACGCGCGTTTCCTTCCTCGAACGTCACCGGCGCCAGCTACCGCGGACTTGGCTTCCAACAGGTCATGGTGACCACCACCTCCCCGCACCGTCTGGGAGAGAATGAAAACGTGTTTCTCGACACCTTCGCCGATCTGACTCCCGGCGGCAGCAAGCTTCCGACCATCGGTTCCTATCAGGTCAAGAACACCGCCACCACCTACAACCTCACCGGCCCGTCGAACCTCGTCACCATCAACGCGCCCGGCTATCAGGCCGGCGATGTGGTAAAACTTCAGTTCACGTCCAGCAACCCCACCAGCTTCGGCACCACCGTGGGACTCAACAACGTGGTGTCCTACACCGTGGTCTCCGCCACCCCCACCAACTTCGTCATCAACGTCGGAACCACCTTCAGCGGCAACGTCAGCGGCAATGCCTCCCTGCCCTACAGTTTCACATTCGATGCCAGCTCGCTGAGCTCCGCCAACTACAACGTCGCCGGCACCGCCGTCACCATCACCGCCAGCGGATATGTCACCAACAAGCCCGTCTATCTGAAATTCGCCAGCGGCGGCCTGCAGGGCGCGGGATTCGACGGGACCTACACCATCACGGGAACCACGGCCACCACCTTCACCATCAACCTCCCATCCTTCCCCGCCAGCTTGGTGCCCGGCAAGGTGCTGATTCCGAAAATCACCGGCGGCTACAAGGTGACCACCGCCAGCAATGTTTCCACCATCACCTTCTACACGGCGGGAAATCACAATCTGAGCGTCGACAACACGCTGCAGATCGATTTCCTGATCACCAACTCCCCGAACGCGGCCACCGACGGCCTCTACACGGTCACCGCTGTGGATGGCCCCACGGTGTTCAGCGTGAACTCGCCCTCCGTGATCACCAACGGCACCCAGGGCGGCAGCGGGATGGTGGGCTATCCGCTCGTCGCTCCGCCGCTGGCGCGCAACGGCACGCTCAACATCAACATGAACACGTGGAACATCAGCACCACCCAGAACGACCTCAACCAGACGCCGCTGAACTCCACCACCGTCTTCAATTTCTTCTACCCGGACTATCAGTATCCGGGTGAAATGGCGAGGGCCGGAATGACCACGCCGGAGTTCCAGCTGTCCAATGACTCCAACACCATGAACCTCACCAACGCCGTCACCACGATGACGATCGGCTCGGGAAATCCCGGAGGCTTCTCCAGCTACAAGAGCAACGCCATCACCCTCGACCTCTCGTCCCACATGACCCCTGCCAAAACCGACAACAACGGCATTCCTGCTCTGGTCGATCAGATGGGCACCCTGCTCACCGGAGGAAATCTAACTTCCTCCGCCCGCACGACTGTCATTGATTACGCGACCAGCCTTCCCTTCACCACCGGCGCGCCGACCGCTTCCCAGATGCGCGACCGCGTCCGGGCCATTATCCATCTCATCACCACCTCCGCCGAGTTCGCCATTCAACGATAGCCCGCCCATGAAACCGGATTTCCACCTGCCCTACATCTCCCGCCGCGGATTCCTCCGCAGGACCGTCCCTGCCGCACTCGGCGCCACGGTCCTCTCCAACACCATCCGCGAGCTGCGCATCCTAACCTCGGCCATGGCCCAGCAGCCGCAGATCACCGACTACAAGGCGCTCGTCTGCATCTTCCTCAACGGCGGCAACGACTCGAACAACATGATCATTCCGACCATTCCCTCGGAGTGGGAGAACTACGCCGCCATCCGCACGCCCGCCCTCGCCATCCCCAACGCCGACGGCAGCGGCGCGGCCGCACTCGCCCTCACCTCGAAAAACGGCCAACCCGGATTCCCCGGCCCCGACAACCACACCTACGGCTTCCACCCCGCGATGAAGGAGCTGAGGGACCTCTTCGACCTGGGCTATGTCGCACCGGTCTTCAACATCGGCACGCTCAGTTTCCCGATGACCAAGGTGCAGTACAGCGCCAGGAGCGTGCCCCGGCCGCCCCAGCTTTTCTCCCACAGCGACCAGCAGACCCAGTGGCAGACCTCCCTTCCGGATCAGACCTACTCCAGCGGCTGGGGCGGCCGCATCGCGGACATCCTCACCGCACCTAACAATGTGAACGACGGCGGACTGGTCTCGATGGCGGTCACTCTGGCAGGCTCCAACATTTTCGAAGTGGGCAATGCCAACGCCTCGCCCCAGTACGCCATCACCAACACCGGCGCGGTGACACTCAGCAGCGTGAGCGGTGCCCGCAGGACCGCGCTGGATTCGTTTCTCGCCACCGACAAGGCCTCCACCAACCTGCAAACAAAGGCCTATGCTGAAATCCTCGATCACTCCATCGATCAGGCGGAAATCCTCAAGAACCTTCTCACCATCCAGGACGCCTCGGGCAGCGGCGGCACCGCTCCCACCTGGTACAGCCGTTTCCCCACCACCGTCACCGCCCCCAACGGTGGCACGGCTTTCGGTTCCGGCCTGATGAGCCAGATGAAAATGGTCGCAAGGCTGATCGAACTGGGCAGCAAATCGACCGCACTCGGGGTCAACGGCCTCGGCATGAAACGCCAGATCTTCTTCATCCAGGTCGGCGGTTACGACACGCACAGCAATCAGACTAACAACCAAGGCCAGACCACCGAGGACTACGCCAGGGTGATCCTCGGCAGCCACGCCAACCTTCTCGCGGAACTCAGCCAGGCGATGAACGCGCTGCATCTCGCCATGGGTGACATCGGCATTCGCCCCGGCCAGCCCACCAGCCTGCAGAACCAGGTCACTTCGTTCACCGTCAGCGATTTCTCCCGCACGTTTCCGTGCAACGGCTTCGGCAGCGACCACGGCTGGGGTGGCCACCACCTCGTCTGCGGCGGCGCGGTGAAAGGCGGTGCCACCTACGGGAAATTTCCCACGCTGGCGGTGAACGGCCCGGACGACACCGACACCGGTCGTTGGATCCCCACCACCTCGGTCGATCAGTACGCCGCCACACTCGCCAGCTGGTTCGGCGTGGATTCCAATCAGCTGGAGACGGTTTTCCCCAATCTCGGCCGCTTCTCCACACCCAATCTCGGCTTCATCTGATGCCACTCATGAAGCCGCGTGCTGTTATCATTTTCGGAATCTTCGGGGCACTCGCACTACTGATCTTGTTCACCTCGCGCCAGGGTCCGGAAACCGCCAGGAATCCGCCTCCGACTCACGTTGCCCAATCACCAGCCGCAGAGATCGTTAGACCACCCGCGGTTTCGATAGATCCAACTCCGGTCGTTCCGTCCGCGCCGCCGAAGCCCCGCACCGAGGAATCCCGCGCCTCCAGCCGCCGCGATCTGGCATATCCGCTCTCACCCTCCTCGTTTCCGCAAACCTCACCCGCGCCGTCCGCCGCATCTGACACCGAACTCGCGGGGGATTTCGACAAAATCATGC
>Ga0123337_10004188_pt1 | contig 14822 bp, 11 predicted proteins | sample frozenSSSSmetaG_FD_89792 | JGI IMG/M metagenome (GOLD analysis project Ga0123337, IMG submission 89792) | Glacier valley bacterial and archeal communities from Borup Fiord, Nunavut, Canada, to study Microbial Dark Matter (Phase II) -... | ecosystem: Environmental > Aquatic > Freshwater > Ice >... | reverse complement strand
CCTCGTCTGGCTGGCACTTCGTGCCCCAGGGTTGAAACCCCGATCCGGCTGGCAAAGGCGGCACGTTCTGCTTCGCGCATGATTCAGAGGTATGTGCCTCATCTTATATTCCGAGCGTCCTTCGGACGCGATACAGGGTCTTGAACAGCTGATTAAGTTTGCAGTTCATACGAAAGTTAATGCAATGTCTTCCTCAATTTCGATTTCGCTGGGACCACGGCAGCCGCTGCCCGAACCCGCAACAGAACCACGCTTCTCTGCCGAAGCGATTGCAGAACTCGAAGAGATCGCAACGCACTACCCGGAGCGCAAAGCGGCTTGCCTGCCAGGTCTCTGGATCGCTCAGCGCGAATATGGCGGCTTTTTGCCCCCGGCGGCGATCCATGAAGTTGCGGATCGACTGGGGCTCTCGTTTTCCGAGGTCGAAGGCGTTGCGACTTTCTACACGATGTACAACCTGCGGCCGCGCGGTCGTCACCACCTCGAAATCTGCACCTGTCTCACCTGTGCGGTGCTCGGGGCGTACGACATCGTCCATAAGCTCGAACACGAACTCGGTGTCAGCGTCGGACAGACAACTGCCGACGGCGAATTTACGCTTGGTGAGGCGGAGTGCCTGAACTTCTGCGGCGCGGCAACCGTCGCGCAGGTCGGCGATCACTATTTTACAAACCTGACCGCCGACAATGTGATGAACCTGATCGATGAACTCCGTAAGAGCGAAGGCTATACGCCGACCAAACTCGCCGACGCGATCGTTAAAATCCACATCCCCGGATCAAGCAAAACCGGCGGTGGCAGCCGCTCCGCCCAACAGCTCGAGGACCCCGCCGGCCCGATGCTCTGACTTACACAGTGCCGTCAGTCTCTTGTTATTTTTGATTTAGAAGGTTACCGCAATGGGCATCCTAAATTTGTTGTTTGCAAATCGCAGCGTTCCAGGCATCAATAACCTGGACGTATACCTGAATAATAATGGTTATAAAGGTCTGAAGCGCGCCCTGGCAATGGAGCCGCAGGCGGTGATCGAGGACGTCAAGCTTGCGGGTCTGCGCGGGCGCGGCGGTGCAGGTGTGCCGACCGGCGGACTCAAATGGAACGGTATGCCGAAGAACGCCGATAAGCCGCACTACATTATATGTAATGCGGACGAGGGCGAGCCCGGAACCTTCAAAGATCGCGAACTGATGCTCAAAACCGCTTTCAGCGTGATCGAGGGCATGACGATCGCAGGCTACGCGACCTACAGTTCGGTCGGCTACATCTATATTCGCGGCGAGTATGTCGAGCCCGCCTGGCAGATCCGTAAAGCTATCGATCAGGCGTATGCGCAGGGCTATCTCGGTAAAAACATTCTCGGCACCGGCTTCAACTACGACCTGTATATTCATCTTGGAGCGGGCAGCTACGAGTGCGGCGAAGAGTCTGCGCTGATGAGCAGTCTGATGGGCGAGCGCGGCAATCCGCGCCTGAAATTCCCGCATGCGCCATTCCCGGTCGTCTCGGGACTCTGGGGACTACCGACGCTCGTCAACAATGTTGAGACCTACGCGGCGGCGACGTGGATACTGGCGAACGGCGGCGAAGAGTATGCGAAATATGGCACTGAGAAGAGCAAGGGCACGAAGATCATGTCCGTCAGCGGGCACGTTGCCAAACCCGCCAACTACGAAGTCGAGATGGGCACACCGCTACTAGAACTGATCGAACTGGCGGGCGGCGTGGTCAACGGGCGGCTGAAAGCGGTGATTCCCGGCGGCTCTTCAGTTCCGATCCTGCCCGCAGACAAACTTGAGAAGGTCACGCTCGACTACGAGGGCTGCGGTGCGAACGGCACACTGCTCGGCTCTGGCGGCTTCATGGTGTTCAATGATCTGACCGACATCGTGCTGCTGATGAAACGCACTTCCGAGTTCTATATGCACGAGTCCTGCGGTAAGTGTACGCCCTGCCGCGAAGGCACGCGCTGGCTCTACAAAATCCTCGACCGCATCACGTCGGGCGGTGGGCAACCCGGCGATATCGATATGCTGCTCGACGTGTGCAGCCAGATCGACGGACGCTCGTACTGCGGGCTCGGTGACGCCGCCTGCTGGCCGATCGTCGCCGCGATCAAGTCGTTCCGCCCTGAGTTCGAGTACTGGATCGCGAACAAACGCTCGCCGCTCGGTGACCGCAGCGTTCCACCGACGCCGCACGTTCTAAACCCGCTGCTCTCGTTGACCGCCGCCTGAGACGCCGGCTTCGACGATCTTTCCGATTTTTGGCGAGTAATATCAGTGGAGGGTAAAATGACGACAGCGATTGTACAGACTTTTCCCGCCTATCGCGAGATGGTGCGGAAACTCGTAGCGGAGCATTTGGAGATCGAAGATCAGCCGTTACTGCTCGCACTCTACTATGCGCCTGATCGCGATAAGGAAGACGTATTTCTTCTTGAAGTCACTGAAAACTTCGCTGAAGGTAGGGTTGATGAGAACAAGGAGTTGTTCGAGGTAGCATTTTCGGCCACTGCTGGCGTGGATATACCGGCAGGTAGGTGGCTGCGTCTGACCCTGACAAGCCCGAATGAACTTCGTACCGCGCTAATGGAAAAGTGGCAGCTGGCAAAAGAGATACGCGATGCGGTTCAAATGGGGCGCTTCGAGATGATGTTCTGTGTGCCAGGTATCGGTGACGAGTTAATGTTGGCTATCCGTGCGTAAAAGTGAACCCTCCGCCAGTTTATGGCTGCGGCAAGCGTCTTCGGATTATGATTGTGCGGAACACTTGCGTAAACTGACCGACCCGGCGATGAACTGCCATATTATTGCCAAGTACCAGCAGACCGTTGAAAAAGCTGTCAAAGGCGTTGTATCGGGTTTGAACAACATTGGGGCATCAGGTGTCAAACTCAGGTTCAATCATGAGGTCGATATTTACATTGCGGCGCTGCTCCACTTGCCACGCAGGGTGGAACTTCGCGAAGTCGAAGAGCGCATCAAGCGCATGCTATCGGAGTATCATCGAAGCGAGATCGCGGCTCTTTCCGGTCTTGCTCCAAGGCAGCCTGCGCCAGGAAAGCAATTTGGGAGAAACACAGAATATCCCTTCCAAAATCCCGATGGCAGTTGGACAGTACCGGCGGTCGCGGGAGTCTTTCGACCGGATGAAATCGCGCGCTTTCATAGTATCGCCTTGAAAATTCTGGACGGATCCCAGCGAATCATACCAGTTTTGGATCGCATAAAGCCTGTTGGCAGATAGAAACGACGTTGGAGTCGGCATCACGCATTCGAAGTCAGCAGTGTGTTGGAGGTAATGTTGTGTCAGAGAACTCATCGCCTTCTAGGCCTCATGATGAAGTTGTCGTTTCACTTGCTTCCGTAATTGCCTCAGCAAACCAGGAAGCTCAAGAGGCGGGACTAAATGAGGTGGATGATCTGCTCAACCTATCCTTCCGCACTGTAGAGGGTAAAAATGTTTGGGAAGTGACCTACGGTCCGCATCAGACATTCAGTCGTCGCGGAGGTGGTTTGATTGTTCTTGTCGACCCTGACGACAATAGCATCGTGCGCGTACAACATGGTCAGTAAAAATACATTGGTGCGAAGGAGTGCGTGTTGAGACACCAGTGGCTGTACCTCAGCAAAACGGATATCGAGACGGAACGGCTGCAGTGTGAGCAGGAGGGGCGCGACCTCAGCAGCGTCGAAGATCAGTTTGCCCGCGTGCTCAGCCTCGACCTCGAAGACGAGACGAACCAGCCCGAAGCCGAAAAGCTGCTGGATACGACGATCACGCTGCCTGTCAAATCTGGCTTTGCATTTGTAGAACCGTCCGACTTCGAAAGCATACGCGCTGCGCGTCCGCGCAGCACACCGAAACTGCCTTCTCTGTCACTCACCGCTGCCGAACTCGAGGATAAAGTGTATGGCGCCTGGACCGGGCGCTGTGTCGGCTGTCTGCTTGGTAAACCGACCGAAGGCTGGCGGCGTCCGAAGATGCTGGGCTACCTGAAGGACCTGAACCGATATCCCCTCTCTGATTTTCTAAGGCTGGATATCGCGACGCCGGAAGTCCGCGCAAAATACGATCTCGACAAAGAGGAATGGCTCGCCAAATTCTTCGTGGATCGTATCGATTCGATGCCCGAAGACGATGACACCAACTATACGACGACCGGTCTGGCGATCATGAATAAGCACGGCGCGAACTTCACAACTGCCGATGTCGCGCGGTTCTGGCAGAGTGATATTCCGCTCCTGCACACCTGTACGGCAGAGAGGGTCGCGTACCGCAACTTCGATGAAGGCATTCAGCCGCCGAAGACCGCAGAGTTCCGAAATCCCTACCGTGAGTGGATCGGAGCACAGATACGTGCCGATTTCTGGGGCTATGCCGCCGCCGGAAACCCAGAACTCGCCGCCGAATTCGCCTTCCGCGACGCCAGCCTTTCGCACGTCAAAAACGGAATTTATGGCGAAATGTGGGCTGCGGCAATGATCGCAGCAGCGTTCGTTTCCGACGATATCCCGACGATAATCCGTGCTGGTCTCGCGCAAATACCGGAGCGGAGCCGCCTCACTTCGGCGATCGAAGACATTCTCGAATGGCACGAAGTCGAAGTAGATTATGATACGACTGTCTACCGTATTCACGAAATCTGGCACGAAGATCGCTGGTACGACTGGACTCACACGATCTCGAATGCGATGATCGTCGCCACAGGACTGCTCTGGGGCGAGGGCAACTACGCCAAAAGCATCTGTCGCGCAGTGCAGCCCTGCTTCGACACCGACTGTAATGGTGCAACCGTCGGCTCAATCATGGGCATTCTACTCGGGCGCAAAGCCTTGCCAGCACGCTGGGTCGATCCGATCCACGACACGCTGAACACCGGTGTCGCTGGCTATGAGGTCGTCAAACTATCTGATATCACGCGTGACAGCCTGAAGGTAATCGAACAGGTTCACTCCCATTATCGCGTGTAATTCTGCGTCAATACAGCGTAAATACGGTACACTCATAACCGGTAAATGTGTAAAAAGAGGTTTCAAAGGTCGCGTAATCATGTCCGAAAGTAAACTGACACTAACCGAAGCCTCGCTGAATACGCTTTCGCCTGATCTGGTCAATATCAAGATCAACGGAACCGCGTTGCAGGTTCCCAAGGGCGAGAATATCATCGAGTCGGCAAAACGCCTGCAGCTCGACATTCCATTTTTCTGTTATCATCCGCGTCTCTCGAAAGGCGATGCCGCGAACTGCCGGATGTGTCTTGTCGAAGTCGCGACGACCGCGCCCGATGGCTCGGTTCGCAAGATGCCCAAGCCGCAGACGGCGTGCACGCTGCCCGCCTCTGAGGGCATGGTCATCGAAACCGAAACGCCCGGTATCATCAAAGATCGCAAAGGCGTACTTGAGTTTCTGTTGATCAATCACCCGCTCGACTGCCCGGTCTGCGATCGCGGCGGCGAGTGCCCGCTGCAAAACAACACGCTTTTTTACGGCGCATCCACCACGCGCTTCATTGAGGAGAAACGGCACTACCCGAAAGCCTATCCGCTGTCAGAATACGTCGTTTTCGACCGTGAGAGATGTATTCAGTGCGCACGCTGTACGCGCTTCACGGAAGACATCAGCGGCGATTCGCAGCTTGCGTTCCTGAAACGCGGCTCGGATATCGAGGTCGGAACTTTCGCACAGACCAAATACCAGAGCAAGTTCAGCGGCAACGTGATCGAACTCTGCCCGGTCGGAGCGCTGCTCTCACGACCTTATCGCTTCAAGGCGCGCCCGTGGGATCTGCTGACACAGCGATCCGTCTGCTCAAAATGTTCGAACGGCTGTAACATCAAAATCGACTACCGCATGGATCAACTCGTGCGGGTCAATGCCCGTCTGAACGAAGCCATCAACGAAGAATGGACGTGCGATAAAGGCAAGTTTGGACACGATTATGTCTCGTCTCCCACCCGGCTTCAGACCCCGATGCTCCGTCAGAACGGGAAGTTCGTTCCGGTCGACTGGGGAACCGCGTACCGGCTGATCCTTGACAAAGCGAGGGCGGCGAATGGAAGAGCAGGGGGAATCGGCGGCGCAAGGCTGACCAATGAAGACAACTTTGCCTTCCAGAAACTCTTCCGCGAGGCGCTGAAGTCGAACAATATCGACTCGCGCACCGGACGAAATCAGGGCTCGACCAACGCCCCGCTCTTCGCACGGTTCGGTTTTCATGGCATGGGCAACAGTATCGAAGACCTCGAAAAAATCAAGTCGATTTTCATACTCGGCTCCGACCTCGTCGACGAGCAGCCGATACTGTTCCTTCGCATCCGTAAAGCATGGCGCTTCAAGGGCGCGGCGGTCGTCAACGCGGTAACGCGAGTCGAGACGGACACGGTGCGTGTCGGCGATTTCGCCGCTGTCGAGATGCTCTATCGCCCCGGAACCGAAATCGCGCTGCTGAACGGACTGCTGAACGTGATGTTTGCCGAGAACCTGCTTCCGGAGCAGCCGACGCTCGATCTCAGTTCGCTCAAGAATGCGGTCGGCGAGTGGACCCCTGAAAAGGCAGGAACGGAAACGGGCGTTCCCGCAACTCAAATCACCGCCGCCGCCCGACTGCTGGCGCGCGGTCCGATGGCGATACTGGCAGGCAAAACGGTCACAGAGCATCCTTATTATGAGGATATCGTCTCCGCGCTCGGCAATCTCCTCGTTGCCGCTGGAAGTCAGGGCAACCTGAATGTGCCGGGGCTGGAATGCAACACGCAGGGTGCGATGGATATGGGTGTACTGCCCGACGTGGCGCCCGGCTATCTGCCTGTTTCGAAACCCGGACTGAACACGAACCAGATGCTGCAGGAAGCTGCGAACGGCAAACTCGATATGCTCTGGATCGTCGGCGCCGATCTCGCCGCCAAATATTATGACTTGCCGCTCGTCGAACGCGCATTGGACGCCTGCCCGTTTGTCGTCGTCAATGAACTAACAATGACGGAAACGGCGCTGCGAGCCGATCTCGTGCTGCCAGTCGCGAGCCTCGCCGAAAAAGACGGCACGTATACGAACTGTGAGCGGCGTATACAGCGCATCTACAGAGCCTTCAATATCGGACCGGAAGTCAAGGCGGACTGGCTGGTTTTCACCGAGGTGGCGACGCAGCTTGCGGGAGGCGCACCCTATTTTTCGGCACGTGATATTCTGCGCGACATCGCCGCCAATGTCCCTGTTTATGCCGACATCACGCTCAAATCGCTCGATGAAGGCGGTGTTCGCTGGAGCTACCCGGAGGGTGGCGGCCTACCCGACTCCGTCGTTATAGTGCCTTATAACGCACCTGCCCGACAAAACGAAGCAAGTATCGCCTAACTGTACCTTCTTCACTGTACTCTAAGGTAGCCAGGAGCCAGGTATTGTTCGAATCGCTGTTCAATGCGTTCATACTGCCGGAAAATGTTACGTGGTTCGGTCAGAATCTCCATCTGCCGAGCTTCGTACCATACGTTGCCATCGCTGGAACGCTCGGTTTCATCCTCGGTATCCTGCCGATGCTGATCTGGATCGAGCGCGTCGTGATCGCGCTGATGCAGGATCGCATCGGTCCAAACCGTGTCGGTCCACGCGGCTTATTGCAGGCGGCGGCGGACGTGCTGAAGCTCTTCTTCAAGGAAGACTTTCTTCCGAAAAGCGTTGATATCCGGCTGTATTATCTCGCGCCTTTCCTGACGATGCTGATTGCGCTATCGGCAGGAGCGGTACTTCCGGCGCAGAACCTGACCTTCCGGCACGGCGATGGCACGCTCTTCCGCATTCCGGTCACCGTCGGGGATGTGAATGTCGGACTGCTTTATATTCTGGCGATGTCTTCGCTCGGCGTCTACGGAATCGTACTTGCGGGCTGGGCGTCCAACAACAAATACTCGCTGATCGGCGGGCTGCGCGCCTCAGCACAGCTCATCAGCTATGAGCTGTCGATGGGCATGGCGATCCTGTGTGTCGTCGTGCTCGCCGGTTCGCTGAAACTGAGCGATATCGTCGAGGCGCAGAACCAACTGCCGTTCGGAATCAAAGCGGCTCCGGAGTTTCTGCGCGGCAGCGTCTTCTCATGGTTCTGGCTGCAGAGTCTGATCATTCCGGTGATCCTCTACACGATCTCGATGATCGCCGAGACCAACCGCGCTCCGTTCGACCTGCCGGAAGCCGAATCGGAACTCGTTGCCGGGTTCCATACCGAATACTCGTCGATGAAGTTCGCGACCTTTTTCGCGGGCGAATACGTGAATATGCTGGTCGTTTCCGCGCTGAACGCCGCGCTGTTCTGGGGCGGCTCGCTTCCCCCGCTCAACCTTGCCATCCTGCATATCGTGCCCGGTTTTGTCTGGTACATACTCAAGATCATGATGGGCATTTTCCTCTATACGTGGCTGCGCGCGACGCTGCCGCGCCTGCGTTACGACGCGCTGATGAACCTCGGCTGGAAGAAAATGCTGCCGCTCGGACTATTCTGGCTGTTTCTGCTTTCGGGCTATAGTTTGATACGCGACACGATTGCCGAGCAGAAAAATTCGCCGCTGCTGCCGACGACTACGCGCTACATCGTCACGCCCGAACCCGTTACGGAAAAAGTCCCTGCACTCATGACGAGCGAGCGAGCCAACGCAACAGATGCCAACGGGAATGGCGCGAGCAAACCCGTCACCGGTGCCGAGATGCCAAGTCTTGTTCCGCCGGAAGAAAAGCCGAAGGATATACCGATCCCATGACTCCCCAACTCGCGATATTCTGGCTGCTGGCGATAATTTCTGTCGTTGCCTCGCTCGTGATGGTGCGTTCCCGCAACCCGATCCGCAGCGCATTATGCCTGGTTGCGACTTTTCTGTCTATTGCAGTCTTCTATATCACGCTCTCCGCGCAGTTCATCGCCGCCGTGCAAATTATTGTCTACGCGGGCGCGATCATGGTTCTGTTCCTGTTCGTGATCATGCTGCTCAATATGGGCGCCGGGCAGGAGATGCGCGACAAAGGGACGCTGCAGACGCCGATCGCGATCGGGCTCGGTGTGAGCTTTCTGGTCGCGCTGCTCTTCTCACAGCGTATCGTTACACTGCCGAGAACGAACGTCTCGCCCGAACTGATCGACCGCATGGGTGAAGTGCAGACCATAGGCGCGAACCTGTACAGTCCGGCACAGCCCTGGCTGTTTCCGTTCGAGATCACGTCCATACTGCTGCTCGTCGCCGTAGTCGGCGCGATCATCATGGCGAAACGCCGCATATAGTTCTTGCACAGTAAATATAGGATTTTGCCAGCTCGATTCGGCTCAACTGACTAAAGTCCGTCGCTGCGAGCGTTCCGCCAAGTCATTGTCTTTTTCCGTCGGACACCAGACTGATAATTCGCGAAGTACGTATTGACGACCCTTGTGCCTGTATGGAGAATTGCTGAATGGTACCGACATCCTATTACCTCGTTTTGTCCGCGATCCTGTTCACGATCGGCGTCGTTGGCGTCACCGTCAAGCGCAATCCGATACAGATATTTATGTGTATCGAGCTGATGCTGAACGCCGTGAATCTTTCGTTTGTCGCGCTCGGTCGCCATTTTGGACAGGTCAGCGGGCAGATGTATGTGATCTTTACGCTGGCAGTTGCAGCGGCGGAGGTTGCCGTCGGGCTGGGCATTATCGTCGCGATCTTCCGCACCAAAGAGACGATCAACATCGACGAAGTCAACCTGATGAAGTACTGAAGCCTGGAGCGAGCTGTGCATCGTGTCCGAAGGACACCTGGCGGGACGCCCGTAGCGACGGACTTTAGTCCGTTGTGGGCGCGATGCGGTACGAAGGACGCTCGGCGGAACGCCAGCCAGATGGGCTTTTAACCCTGGGCGTTTGATGAGCTTTCCTCCGTTATCGAACGTATAAGCTGTCCGAAATTACTGTTTTTGTCTGGAGTTTTCGCGCTCATGCAGTACTATCTGCCGTCCCTCATAATCTGGCTGCCATTGCTGGGCTTCGTGTTCAATGCGTTTTCGGGTCTGCTCATCAAAGACCGAATCCTGCAAAAACGCGTGGTCTCGATCGTCGCGCCCGGTGTCGTACTGCTCGCATTCGTGATCGCGCTCTATGTGCTGGTCGCGCAGGTGGGTCAGGCGTCGAACAGCAGACTGATCGTGCCGCTGATTCCCGGTATGCCGAGCGACGCGCCCTGGATACAGATCGGCGGCTTCACCGTCAATTTCAGCCTGCTGCTCGACCCGCTTTCGATGCTGATGGCGCTGATCGTGACGGGCGTCGGCGGGTTGATCCACGTCTATGCGACGGGCTATATGGCGAAAGACGCGGAACAGCCGCGTTTCTTCACCTACTTCAACCTGTTCATCGTCATGATGCTGCTGCTCGTGATGGGCGAGAATTTCCTGCTGATGTTCGTCGGCTGGGAAGGCGTCGGAACCTGTTCCTATCTGCTGATCGGTTTCTGGTACACCGATGCCAACAACGCTAAAGCGGGCAACAAAGCCTTCATCGTCAACCGCATCGGAGACGTTGGCTTCGCGCTCGGCATAATGGCGGTGTGGAGCATTTTTGGCACACTTTCGTTCTACAACGACTCGCAGACCGGCGTAATGGATCTCGCCGCCAAACACCTATATGGCGTTGGACACCCCCTGAGCGGGCTGGCCCCGATCTTCGGAATGTCGGCGATCACCGGCGTTTGTATCCTGCTTTTCATCGGCGCGATGGGCAAATCGGCGCAGATACCGCTCTGGACATGGCTCCCGGACGCGATGGCGGGACCGACTCCCGTCTCCGCGCTGATCCATGCCGCGACGATGGTTACGGCGGGCGTCGTGATGCTCACGCGCTGCTCATGGCTGTTCATTCAGGCTCCGCAGGCGCTGATATTCATCGGCTGGATCGGGCTGGCGACCGCTTTTATCGGCGCAACGATCGCGATGGTACAGAACGATATCAAGCGCGTCCTCGCCTATTCGACCGTATCGCAGCTCGGCTATATGTTTCTCGCCTGCGGCGTGGGCAACTTCACCGCGGCGATGTTTCATGTTACGACCCATGCCTTCTTCAAGGCGCTGCTCTTCCTCGGCGCCGGAGCGGTCATTCACTCGATGCATGGTGAACAGGATATGCGGAAGATGGGCGGGCTGCGAAAGTACCTGCCCCAGACATGGGGCGTGATGCTGATCGGTGCCGCTGCAATCTCCGGTTTTCCGTTCCTTTCAGGCTTCTGGAGCAAGGACGCGATTCTCGAAGCCGATGCGCGTTCGCCTTTCGGCAACGGTCTCGTTTTGTATGGAATCGGACTGTTTATCGCGTTCCTGACGGCATACTATATGAGCCGCCTGATGATGAAAACTTTCTCGACGGATGCTCGCTGGACAGACGGGCAGCTCGTCCCGCAGCATCACAGCAACGAGGATCATGCGGTCACTGGTATTCAGGGTGTCGGTTCTCATTCTGCCGGGGGGGAAGCCAGTCTGCCTACCACCGAACATGGTTCGGCGGGCGCGGCAGAAGTGAGCCACCAGTCGGCACATCCTGGAGCAGGGGCATCGATCATCGCTTCGCCCCCTTCGATGATGATTCCGCTGTATATTCTCGCAGTTCTCGCAATATTTTCCGGCTGGCTGGCGGTCAACGGCCACCATTTCACGAACTTCCTGAGTCCCTCCGTTGCGACGCTCGAAGTTGGGCAGCTTAAAGAAGCTAACGAGCTGTTCTCGATGACGGCGGGTTATGTGATTTCGAGTATCGTTGCGATCGCCGGTCTTGCGCTCGGCTATGTGCTGTACAATGGCAGACGCAAGACCGGCGAACTCAGTTCCGACGCGAGCAAAGCCCGTAATCCAATCTATCGCGTACTCGATAACAGATGGGGTTTCGACTGGCTCTATTCACTCGTTTTCATTCGGGGTGGGGCAATACTTTCGAACCTGCTCTGGCGCGTCGTGGATATCGGCATCATCGACGGGATCGTCAATACGACCGCCGGGATCGTCGGGGCGTTTAGCAGCGTTCTCCGCCGCATCCAGACGGGCTATGTGCGTAACTATGCGCTGATTATGCTGCTTGGCGTGGTAATCCTGCTTGCCGGATTGATACTAAAATATAGCCAACTGCTTTCGTTATAGTTGGTGTTTGGACACGGGACTGAAGTCCCGGTCTGGAGATGCGAAGTTCGCCATATCCCATTGAAGAGGGGACTGAGACCGAACGCAGAACCGTTCCTCGTCCGTAGGACGACTGGCGGGACGCCATCGAGTCGGTGGTTTTCAGTCGCCGGGATTTCTCAGGGGAATGTGAACAGCGCTATTTTGATCTACTGCGCATGTTCGCAGTGAGGTAATGATGCCGGATACACAGGTCACAAACCAGATACCGAACCTGATCAGCCTGATGATATTGCTGCCGATAGTCGGCGCGATCATCGTGATGTGCCTGCCGCGCCCGCGCGATCTCGCGTCGGGCGAAGCTCTGCTGTCTCGCGAGGATAGCGAGACGTCAGACAATGAGATAGACTATTCACGGCATCTAGTCAACGGAGTCAGCCTGTTCTTTGCCGGAATGACGTTCTTGCTCGCGCTGCTGCTTTTCGGCGGGTTCAAAGGCGACTTCCTGCAGACGGACGCGCTGACCGGAAGCATTGGACACGGTCTGGCACGAAATATGCAGTTCGTCGAAGACTACCGATGGATCGCGATCGGCAGTAACTGGGTACATTACAAAGTCGGAGTCGATGGAATCAGCCTGATGCTCGTGATGCTGACCGCGCTTCTCACCACGCTCAGCATCGGCTATGCGACCCGCACCCTCGTCCGCCTCAAAGAGTTCATGGTCTTCCTGCTGCTGCTCGAAGCCGGACTGATCGGCGTCTTCTGCTCGCTCGACCTCGTGCTGTTTTATGTTTTCTTCGAGACAGTGCTGATCCCGATGTACTTTCTGATCGGCGTTTTCGGCGGTCCGAAACGCAGTCCTGCCGCGCTCAAGTTTTTTATCTACACGTTCGCGGGCAGCGTCTTCATGCTCATCTCGATCGTCAGCGTCTATCAGGTCAGCGGTTCGTTCGATCTGCTCGCGCTGACCGACCACTCGACAATTGCCGGTGCGACACTGATGCAGGCGGCGCCCCGGTCGCTCGGGCTGATGTTCGCCGGATTCGCGCTCGCCTTCGCGATCAAAACGCCGATATTTCCATTCCATACCTGGCTGCCGGACAGTTACTCGGAATCGCCGACCGCCGCAACGGTGATGCTCGGCGGCATGATGTCGAAGATGGGAACCTACGGACTCCTGCGTTTCTGTCTGCCGCTTTTCCCGCAGCAGGCACGAGATGCCGCGCCGCTTTTCATCGTGCTTGCGGTGATCGGAATCGTGTACGGTTCGCTCGTCGCGATCGTTCAGCCTGACGCGAAGCGGCTGATCGCCTATTCGAGCATCGCGCACCTTGGGATCGTGGTGCTGGGTATTTTCAGCTTCACGCGCATCGGCATGATGGGCGCGATGGTGCAAAACATCAGCCATGCGGTCTCGACACCGATGCTGTTCTTCCTCGTCGGAATGCTCCAGGATCGGCGCGGCAGCACTCTGATCAACGACTACGGCGGCTTAAAAAGAGTTACGCCGATGCTGGCGACGATGCTGCTGATCGCGACGCTCGCGAGCCTCGCAGTCCCGTTCTTCAGCGGGTTCGTCGGCGAGTTCACCGTTCTATTAGGCGCCTGGACGTCTCGCACTGTCAATCTTGTTGGCGGCTACTGGGTGACCGCGTTTGCCGCGTCGACGATGATACTTTCGGCTGTCTATATGCTCTGGTGGTACCAGCGGCTGATGCTCGGACCGGTCACGCAGGAGTACAACCGTGCACTCCCCGACCTGACACGGCGCGAATGGGCAGTGCTCCTCCCCCTCGCGGGGCTGGTGTTCTGGATCGGGATCGGCAGCGCGTTCTGGACGCAGCGCATGGACACCGCAGTCAATGCGATGCTGCCGGCTGATGGCAGCAACAACGAACTGACGACACAACTGATGGAAGGTGGGACTGCAGGCGCACCCGATCAGCCAGCGGGCGCAATGCTGACCAGGCTCTACCGAAGTCTCGACGGCGAGTTTGCGCCGAGGCAGCTCCGACGCCGCCAGCCGCAAACGATGATGCAGATACGTCCCGGCGCCACAATAGGCGTACAACCAGGAATTCCGGCAGGCGCACCCACACCGAATGGAGCGCCAACGCCGAATACGGGATCAGTTCCACCGGACACGATAAAGAATTTCAAGACCGAGCCTCCGCCGCCGGCTATAATCGAAACCATTCAGCCTCTTCACGTAGAGGACCCGAAGACGCCCGCGTCTGGCGCTCCCGCATCGAAACCCTTGCAGTCCGGCACACCGATCGACAAACCGACCGGCGCGGAACAGAATAGTACACCCAGAAGCGGGAATGCTAAGCCGGGCACACCTGCTGCGGGCAATCCTCCCGGTAAATCCGACGCGAAGCCCGTGAGCAAATCCGATAAGGTGATACTCGATCCTACTGAAGGTTCCACTGAACCTGCGCCCGCCGATCCAGCAAACCCGGGCGGCGCGACCGCGCCGAAACAGGGAAAATCGCCACGATGAACAACACCGATAGTCTGCTCGCGATACTTCCCGTGCTCGTCGTCATGGCGACCGGTATGCTCGTTCTCGTCTGCGACGCCTGCATTCCGGCCTGGCGGCGCGCGCGCGTGCTGACCGGAACGCTCAGTCTGTTCGGAATCGGGATCGCCGTCGTCTTTTCCGTAATCGAGATCAACACCTACCACGCACAAACTTCCGCTTT
>Ga0123337_10004187_pt1 | contig 14828 bp, 9 predicted proteins | sample frozenSSSSmetaG_FD_89792 | JGI IMG/M metagenome (GOLD analysis project Ga0123337, IMG submission 89792) | Glacier valley bacterial and archeal communities from Borup Fiord, Nunavut, Canada, to study Microbial Dark Matter (Phase II) -... | ecosystem: Environmental > Aquatic > Freshwater > Ice >... | reverse complement strand
GGAAACAGCTACGAATACCTCATCGCGCGCTTCGCCTCGGAGGGCGGGAAGAAAGGCGGTGAATTCTTCACCCCACCGGAGGTTTCCGGCCTCATGGCCCTGCTCGTCGCGCCCAAGCCCGGCGACCGCATTTGCGATCCCACCTGTGGCTCCGGCTCACTGCTCATCAAGGTTGCCAAGGAGGTTCACGAAAAGGACGGCTCCCCCTCCAATGACTTCTCCCTTTATGGCCAGGAAGTGAACAACGCCACCTACGCGCTTTGCCGGATGAACATGTTCCTTCACGGAATCGACAGCGCCGAGATCAAATGGGGGGACACCCTCAATAACCCGAAGCTCCTCACCAACGACACCCTCAACCAGTTCGATATCGTCGTCGCCAACCCACCGTTCTCCCTCGACAAGTGGGGCGCGGAAAAGGCCACCAACGACCGCTTCGGTCGTTTCAAGCGCGGCATCCCGCCGAAGTCGAAAGCGGACTACGCCTTCATCCTCCACATGATCGAGACCGCGAAGCCCGGCTCCGGTCGCGTGGCGGTCGTCGTTCCCCACGGAGTCCTGTTCCGCGGCGCGGCGGAGGGATCCATCCGCCGCCAGCTCATCGAGGAAAACCTGCTCGATTGCGTCATCGGCCTGCCCTCCAATCTCTTCTTTGGCACCGGCATCCCCGCCGCCATCCTGCTGTTCAACAAAGGCAAAACCCACAAGAACACCCTCTTCATCGACGCCAAGGAGCAATTCAGCCAAGGCACCAACCAAAACAAGCTCCGCCCCGAGGACATCGCCCGGATCGTCGGTGCCTACACGAAATACAAGACCGTCGAAAAATACGCCTACCGCGCCACCATCGAGGAAATCCGGGAAAACGACTACAATCTGAACATCCCCCGCTACGTCGATACTTTCGAGGAGCAAGCCACCATCGATCTCCCCGCTGTCCAAATGGAAATCGACGATCTCGAGGCCCAACTCGCCGCCGTCCGCAATGAAATGCGCGGACACCTCAAAAACCTCGGCATTGCCTCGAAATAGTGCATGATCATCCAAAATGGATGGTTTTTCTGAATTTTTAATTACTATTCACATTAGAATAAAATGCTTTAAGTATTGTAAAATAATACGAATCGGATAAAATAGCGATACTTTATGAGTGAAATGGCAGAAAATGAACTTAATGAAGCACTGGAACTTCTGGGAACTCTTCTCGAGGATTCCGATGTGGGCTCCATTTCGCTTGTTGTCGCCGGCGGAAGTGCGCTCGTGGCTCAGAAGCTTATTTCCCGACGCACCCATGACGTCGATGTGATCGCCATGGAGTGGGGTGAAGTGCGTGCCTATCCTCTTCCAGAATCACTGAAAGCCGCAGCCGCCCAGGTTGCTAGGGAGCTGAATCTTGATCCGAACTGGCTGAACAGCTCCATTTCCATGTTCCTCGGCCGCGACCAGTTGCCGGAATGGCTTTGGTGGAGCCTCGACACTCGCACCTACGGCAAATCCCTCAGCGTCAGCTTCATCAAGCGAGAGGGACTGGTGCTGCTGAAACTTTATGCGGCGATAGACCGCGATGAAGCTCGCGACCTTGCAGACCTTCTCGCGCTCACCCCGACCGAAGACGAAGTCCAGCGCCACCTCACCTGGATCCTTGGAGAAATCCTCGGACAAACCACTCACCCGAAACTCGAAGCGGTTCTCAACCACCTTGGCCATGGCCATCTCCTTTCTAGATTCCAGCCGGCGGCTCAATGAATTGGCCGTCAACTTCCTGTGGCGCCAGTGGTCCTCTATTGGCGTTGCGGGAGGCTCGCGCTCGGGCGACGGCTGGATGGTCGATCCCGAGGCCCTTGTGCTCGCCACCACCCGCTTCGGCCGTTACGACCCGCGCTTGATGGACGAGTCCCTTGACTGGCTCGTCCAGTTCGGCCGCAGGATCAATGTGCAGCGCCTGCAATCCCTCCACCGGGAATGGCCCGGCGTGGCGGATGGCCGCGTGCTGGCTGCCATCGCCACGATACTGAGCAAACAATCCGTTCTCAAGAAATGGCGCGGACTCGGCGAGGCGGACACCTCAGCTAGAGAATCGGAGCCGCTTTTCATCGCCAGCAACGGGGCTTTCCTCCCCATATTCGGCGAACCTGATGCCGCTTTTCGAGAGGCGGGTTTGCTGCGCGGCCCCATCGAGCATCGTGGCATGAGCAAACTGCCGGAGCCCGGAAACAGCGGAAACCTGATTTTCCTGCTGCGGGCGTTCATGGGAGTGAATGCCCGGTCGGAAATTTTTGCCTGGTTGCTGGTCCATGGCAGCGGCTACCCGGCCGCCATCGCCCGGGATACCGGATACTTCGTCAAATCCGTCCACCTTACCCTCAACGAAATGGAGGAATCCGGCCACGTCCTCTCGTCCCGTCAGGGCCGGGACAAGTTGTTCCGTGTGATTGGGGAAAACTGGAGTTTCCTGCTGGCCCCGCCAGCCGCAGCGCCGGAGAAACACGTCTTTCCCGTCTGGTTGGATTGGATGCCCGTATTCGCGATCCTCACCCGCCTCGCGGAAACCTTCGCCATTCCCGCCTTGGAGGAGAAATCCGATCACTTCCAAGCCATTAAGATCCGCGACGCCTTGGACGAGCTGACGCCCGCCATCGATCGCGTCGCCGTCACCCACGGGTGGCGCACCACTACCCATCTCCGCGGCGCGGACCTCATCCAATCCCTTCTCGCCGACATCGATTCCCTCATCGGCTAACAAGCCATTCGTTCTTCACCCGCCACTTATCAGCTAAATCCCGTATGAGCCTCGACCTCACACAAACCCAAAAGAACATCTGTGGGATGTTTTGGCTTCCCTGTGAGGAGGAGAAGCCCTTCAGCGGAGTGCTTAGGCTGAAGGCGGGGAAGTCGGCACGTCTGGATACCGCGACCTTCAACAACGAAGGCATGGCCAACTGGTTTCCGAACCGCCCCAAACCGAAGAAGGGGGAAACCATCACGCTGACAGGCGACGAATTCTACAAGGCGATGCATCCTCCATCGCCGCACATCATCCACGGCCACGATGAACAAGGCGCTGCCGTCACCCTGCTCAAATGCCACGCGGGGTCGTCCCACAGCACCTTGGCGATGGAGAGCCATCGGTTTTCATGCAATGCAGCGATCTTCGGTGTTCACCTGCAAAAGGATGATCTGAACTGCCACGGAATCCGCCTCCACCTCGACCATCTCGATACCTGGGTGGCACGGCGTGCTTTCCAGCATTACTCCGAGTCCTATGAAACGGAGGACGGGGAAAGAAAGCTCTCACAGCTCCTCATCCCGATTTCACGAAGTCTCTCTATTCCGCTCAACCTACTAGGCTACTCGAAAAGCGAGTTCTTCTGCTCATGGAGCCTGAAAGACGGGGAAACGGATCTCCAACTGAAGAGTCGCGTTTTTCTCGACCTCTACTTCGATCAGCCTCGCGACTGGCCCGAAGTGCTCCATGAACTCCACCGCTGGCAGTGGTTCCTCAGCCTTGCAACCCGGCGTGCCGTCGATGTTAGGGAATTCGCCCTCTACCGTTCGGACGTCAGGTTTCCCATTGGAAAGGAGTCAATGTCGCCGTGCCACGTCTGGATGAAGCGGGATCATTCCCGCAAGGCACCGGAATCGCGGCGTTCTGGCCACGACTTCCATTTTACCTACTCCGATGTGGAGAGTTTGTTTCCCGCCATGATCGGGAAATGGAATCAGATCCAAAAGCCTTGGGCAGCCGTCTTGCACCGCTTCTTTGCCGTCAGCCACCGGCGGGGACTCTGGCTCAACGAGGAATTCCTCTTTCTCGCACAGGCCATCGAATCCCTGCACCGTGCCCGCACCGGCGACATGGATGGAAAGGGAATCGTGGATCGAGCCGCCAAGGAAGCCTTCTTGAACTCCCCTGTCGAACTTCAGGAACTCCTCGGCGACCGGGGCAAGTTCATCCGCTTGTTCCGGAAAACCCGCAACTACTGGACGCACTACGGAGAACCCACCCCCGAATCCGATCCCGAAGTCCTCGGGGATCTCACTCTCCACGACTTCAGTCAAAAACTGCGCTGGATTGTCGAAGCCGCGATCCTGCGGGAACTCGGTGTGCCCGATCATTGCGTTTCAAAAGTGTGGAGCCGCCAATGGAGAGCTCACATTGTCACCTACGATTAATCCTAACTGATTCGCACACCGCCCACCACGACCTGAACTCCCTTCTCCACGAAACACTTTCCATGCCCAAACTCTCCCTCAACGCCTCGAAAAAAACCAAACACACCCCCGCCGGGGAGATTCCGGTGGATTGGGGGTGGAGCAATCTTCGGGAAATTGTCGAATCTTTGGAATCGGGAGTAAGTGTTCTCACGGAAAATCGCTCAGCTTTGAGAGGAGAGTTTGGGGTATTGAAAGTCAGTGCCGTCAGGTCTGGGAAATTCATATCGACCGAAAACAAAAGTATACTTCCAGATCAATTGCATCGGGCATCTACAATTCCCGTCAAAGGTTCAGTAATTATTAGTAGAAGTAACACTCTTGATCTGGTTGGTTCGGTTGGGCTCGTTACCGAAAATCACCCTTCCCTTTTTCTTCCCGATACCCTCTGGCAAATCCGCTTCGCCGAATCTGCAGCGATTGAACCCGCCTGGATCAATGCGGTCCTGTCCTCCGATCCATATCGCCTCAGACTCAAGACCATCGCATCTGGAACCAGTGCGAACATGAAAAAACTTCAAAAGCCGAGTCTTTTGAAAGTGCCCATGCCGCTTCCACCGCTTCCCGAGCAACGCCGGATCGCGGGCATCCTCGCAACCTGGGACCGGGCCATCGAGACGCTGGAATCCCTCATCGCCGCGAAATCCCGTCGCAAACAAGCGCTCATGCAACAACTCCTCAGCGGCAAGAAGCGGCTGCCTTGTTTTTCGGAACCTTGGACCGTGCGACATCTTGGCGAGGTCGCCGAAAATGTTAGCCTGCGAAACAATGGCAAATTCAGTTGGGACCGTCTCTACGCGGTGACCAAGGCCGACGGCATGGTTCCCATGCGGGAACAAGTGATGGGCGTGACCACCAACAATTGCAAATTGGTGAAGCAGAACTTTTTCGCCTACAACCCGATGCGCCTCAACATCGGGTCGCTCGCCCGTTGGCAGCGTGATGAAGAGGTCATGGTGAGCGGTGACTACATTGTTTTCCGGTGCAAGGAAGGAGAGTTGGAGCCCCGTTTCTTCGACCATCTCCGGAGGACCACCCAATGGCACGATTTCGTAAATGTCGGAGGAAGTGGCAGCGTCCGCGTCCGGCTTTATTTCAAAGACATCGCACCGTTCAAATTCCCGTGTCCAGAGTTCAAGGAACAGAAGGCCTTGGCCGACTTCTTCGACACCATCGACCGCGAACTCACCCTCCATCGGCAGCACCTCGACTCCCTCCGCACCCAAAAGCGCGGCCTGATGCAAAAACTCCTCACTGGTGAAGTGAGAACCTAACAGTGCATGACGATGAAAGTCTCGAAAAAACAAGCAAGCCGCCCGGCAAGAATCTACTTTTCGGATTTCTTCGGCGTGTCTCCCCAGCAGCTTGCCGACTATGGAGCTTTCAATGTCTCTCCCGTTGTCGATCTGCCGCTTTTCATTGATCCCTTTCTTCTATTCACGAGCGACAAGCCTGAATACCAGAAGCTCCACGCTGACATCATCGCTTACCTGAAGTTCCTGCGAGACAAGTCGGCGGGCGGGCAAGTCAGCACCGGGCTGTTGAAAGCGTGGTTTTGCTTTCACGAGGTCCATCAGAACTGCCTCGGCTTTTGCCTCAATGGAAACAAGGGGGCTGGCCTTGGCCTTGGATTCGCCAAGGCATTGAATTCAAACCTTCGCGACCTGTTCCGGGATTTCGGAGACGAACAAGTGACGAAGTGTTCCCACTTGGAAAAATTGATGCTGATCCGGGAGAGGGTCGGCAAGGACAACATCAGCGACTTCACCACCAACCTGATCAAGGGTTTCCTGCTGCAATACACCGAGACGTTTGCCAAACAGTTCATTGATCCCGCAAAACTGAAAGAAGTCCCCGTCTCTCACGTTTCATTCGACTTCACCATTGGTGCATGGAGAAGCTCGAAGTTCACCCTCCCTTGGCTTGGAAATGACTATGTTCTTTTGACACCGGAGGACATCCTAACCAAGGATGAAACCTGGATCAATAAAGAGGATCTGCGTGAGGAGTTCCCCCGGATCCGGGAAGCGCTCGACAACGATGCTCTCCGCGCTCAGGTCGACCAGTACTTTTCCAGCCTGCTGAAGAAAGACGCCACAGCCAAAGAAGAACGAGCCGCCATCGAAAAAACGCTGAGAAAGTTCCCAGCCATCATCGATCATTACATTCGGTCCAAAGAAGACCGTGGAGATGAGGCCATCCGCAGGAGTCGTCTTAGAGTCGATGAAGTTGAATCGAGGTTCGTCAAAAATCTCAGCTATTTGGCCCAGATTATCGCGGATCACACCAAGTTCTATGCGACGCCTGAAACCACGTTGGAAGAGTGCAAAAAGAAAATCGATTGGCTCAAGCACGTCATCGAGAACCAGGATGGATACCGCTTGTTCTACGACAATGCCGGAACACCTATCAAACGTGAGAAGGATCTTCAAATCGCATTCAAGCTCGTTTGGCACGGTTCCCCAAGCTCGGTGGATGCCGAAGTGAACAACGGACGAGGCCCTGTTGATTTCAAAATTTCAAGAGGCGCCAGCGATTCGACCCTTGTCGAATTCAAACTGGCAAGCAATTCGAAGCTTGAAAGTAATCTAGCGAAGCAAGTCGAAATCTACAAAGCCGCGAACAACACGAAGCAGTCATACAAAGTCGTTCTTTTCTTTGACGCACCTGAAGAGAAGAAAATCAAGGATGTCTTGAAGACGCTGAAGGCCACAGAGGATACCGGGATCATCCTGGTTGACGGCAGGAGGGACAACAAGCCATCCGCATCAAAGGCCTAGTTCTTGTTCCATCAGAATAAATCCGCCCAAATGACGAAAAATCACCATCGGCTCATCAGTTATCGTTCGCCCCGGAAACCATGACCCCCTCCTTCCGTGAAGATCCGATGTCCCAACTCCCGGCCGTAGAGCTGCTGGTGAATCTTGGCTGGGAATATCTCACGCCCGCGGAAGCCATGGCCCTGCGTGACGGGCGGCGGCGTGCGGTGGTCTTGGAGGAAGTGCTGCGCTCGAAGCTCCGCGAGCTGAATTCCTTCAACTACAAGGGCAAGACCTACCCCTTCGGCGATGCGGCCATCGAAGCCGGGATCGACGCCGTGGTTTCCATCCGGGACGAGGGATTGGTGCCGACCAACCACCGTATCTATGACCTGCTCACGCTCGGCAAGAGCACCGAACAGGTCGCGGAAGGCAACCCGGTCAACCCACAACTCCGTTATTTCGATTGGGACAACCCGGAGAATAATACCTATCAGATTTGCGAGGAGTTCGAAGTCGAGCGGGATGGAAGCCATGACACCCTACGGCCGGACATCGCGCTATTCGTGAACGGCATCCCGCTCGGCGTGATCGAGTGCAAGAGTCCGCTCATCAAGGATGGCATCGGCGTCGGAATTTCCCAACACATCCGCAACCAGAAACCTGACGGAATCCCGCGGCTGTTTTGGTATGCTCAGCTTCTTTTCAGCGTGAACCGCGATGGCGGCCAGTATGGAACCGCGGGTGCTTCACCCGAGTTCTGGTCGGACTGGCATGAGGAGGCCCCGGATCAGCAGTCCTTGGATGAGACGATCCGCCGCCCGCTGCCGTCCCCCGTCTGGGACGCCATCGAAAGCGTGGGAAACAAGGCCTCGCGCCACGAGTCCATCACCGTGCGCGAGGAATACGCCAGACCGGTGACCGGCCAGGACCGGCTACTGCACTCGCTCTGCCGGCCGGAGCGCTTCATGGAGATTTTCCGGAAGTTCATCGTCTTCGACGCCGGGAAGAAAAAGGTCGCCCGCTATCAGCAATACTTCGCCATCCACAAGATCCTGCACCGCGTGCTCCACCTCGGCCCTTCCGGCAGCCGCGATGGCGGCGTGGTCTGGCACACCCAAGGCAGCGGGAAATCGCTCACCATGGTGATGCTGGCGAAGAATCTCGCCCTGCATCCCGCCATCCAGAACCCGCGTCTCATCCTCGTCACCGACCGCGTAGATCTCGACAAACAGATCCGCGACACCTTCGCCGATTGCGGACTGATCCCGATGGTCGGCCGCCGCACGACCGAAGGCCGCGCCACCACCGGCAAGGATCTGAAACGCCGCATCGAGCGCAAGGACAGCATCGTCACCGCCGTAATCGACAAATTCGAGAACGCCCTCAAGGACGCCGGCCACCTTGATGACGATCCCAACGTGTTCGTGCTGGTGGATGAAAGCCACCGCAGCCAGCACGGCAAGCACTACGCCGGCCAGTTCGGCAACATGCACAAACTGATGCGCAAGGCGCTGCCGAAGGCGTGTTACATCGGCTTCACCGGCACGCCCCTGATGAAGGCGGAGAAAAATACCGCCAGCCAGTTCGGCGGATTGATCGACACCTACACCATCGACCAGGCGGTGAACGACAAGGCCGTGCTGCGCCTGCTTTACGAAGGCCGTCTGGTCGAACAGGAGGTCAGCCAGGAACTGATCGACGAATGGTTCGAGCGCATCACCCGCAACCGGTCCGATGAACAGAAGATCGAGCTGAAAAAGAAGTTCGCCACCGCCGGCCACTTGCACAAGGCGGAGCAGCGGATGCGCTTGATCGCGTGGGATGTGAGCACCCATTTCGAAGAGCGCTTCAAAGGCACGGGATTGAAAGGCCAGTTCGTGGCGGACAGCCGCCTATCCGCCATCCGTTACCGCGAGCTGTTCAAGGAACTCGGCCTCGTCACCTGCGAGGTGGTCATTTCCAAATCGGATGACCGCGAGGACCATAGCAACACCTCCAAGGAGAACGAAACGGAAATCCAGTCCTTCTGGGACGAGATGATGAATGAACACGGCTCCGAGGAGACCTATCAGGACAACATCGTCTCCCGCTTCAAGGGTGATGGAGATCCGGACATCGTCATCGTCTGCTCCAAGCTGCTCACCGGCTTCGATGCCCCGCGCAACACGGTGCTCTACCTCGACCGGGCACTGAAGGAACACACCCTGCTCCAAGCCATCGCCCGCGTGAACCGCAAGTTTACAGGCAAGGAGTTCGGCTACATCATTGACTACCGCGGCATCCTCGGAGATCTGGACAAGGCACTCGAAACCTATGGCGGCCTCGGGGAATTCGATTCCGATGATCTCGAAACCGCCATCTTCGACATCAGCGCGGAGATCTGCAAGCTGGCCGACCATCACGCCGCGCTGAAGAATCTTTTCCAGAAGGTGAAGAATCCTCACGCATACGAGGAATACGTTGAGATCCTCCGCGACGAGGCCGCGAGGGATGAGTTCGTCGAGCGGCTTCGGGCGTTCGGCCGCACGCTCGAAATCGCGCTGTCCAGTTTGGATTGGAGCGACAAGACGCCGGCGAAGATCGTGAAAATGTATCGCGACGACCTGAAGTTTTTCGAGGATCTCCGGCGCTACCTCCGGCAATTGTTCGCCGAGGACCTCGATTACAAGGAATACGCCGTGCAGATGCAGAAATTGATCGACCGACATGTCGGCTCCAACCAAGTCCGGCAGATCACGCCGCTGGTGGACATCTTCGACAAGGATCAGTTCGAAGCCGAGGTCGAGAAACTCGCATCGCCAGCCGCCCGGGCGGACACTATCGCTCACCGCACCGCGAGGACCGTCACCGAGAGAATGGACGAGGACCCGGTTTTCTATCAGCGACTCTCCGCCATCCTCCGACGGATGATCGACGACTACCAAGCCCAACGGATTGCCGCCGCGGAATATCTCAAGCGCGCCAAGCAGGTCGCCGAGGAAGCGCGCACCCACGGCATGAGCAAGGTGCCGCCGGTACTGCGCGACCATGTTCCGGCACTCGCCTTTTACAACACACTCCAAAAAGCCCTCCTTGGTGAGGCCGAACCCGCTCCCGACGACGTTTTCCAACTCAGCACGCTCGCCCTGGAAATTGACGCGGCCGTCCGCGAAATGGTGGTGGTGGACTGGCAGAACAAACCGGACGTCCAGAACGCCATCAAAAACGCGCTTGAGGATCGGATCATCGGCCGCCTCGAGGGCACGGGTCGCGAGGTGCCTTTCGAGACCATCGACTTCATCCTGGAAAAGGTGCTCCAGGCTGCCCGTCACCATTATCCGAAATGATCGCCTCCTCAGAAACCCCGCCCGTTGTCCGGCAGGTGAGCTACGGCAGCGAGCGGATCGACTTACTACTTTCCCGCCGCCAACGGAAAACCTTGGCCATCACCGTCCACCCCGACCTCCGCGTCGAAGTCGTGGCCCCACTCGATGCGGACGAGGCTGCGGTCATCGAACGAGTGCAGGCGCGATCCCGGTGGATCCTCCGGCAGCGTCGTCAGTTCCTATCCTGGATGCCCAAGCCAATGCCACGGCGCTACCAGTCCGGTGAAACCCACCGTTACCTCGGTCGCCAATACCGGCTCCGGATCGTACCAGCCAACACGACCGGCGTCGCGCTTAAAGGAGGTTTCATAGAAATCCAGCAACCGTCATCCCGGGATTTCGCTACGGCGCGCAAACAACTCGACGCCTGGTTCCGCCAACAAGCCGAGCGACGTTTTCGCCGGGAGCTGACCAAAGCACTCAAGCGCCTGGCTCTCTATCGCCTACCGCAGCCGACCCTGAGGCTCCTCCGCATGCCCAAGCGCTGGGGGAGTTGCACGCCCAAGGGAGAAATCCTGCTGAATCCGGAGCTCATCAAAGCCCCGGGCATCTGCGTCGAATACGTCATCCTCCACGAGCTGTGCCACCTCAAGCACCCCAACCACAGCGCAGCCTTCTTCCGGATGTTGGATGCCGTGTTGCCGGATTGGCGGGAACGAAAACAGCGGTTGGAGCGTGCGGAGATCTAGGATCCTCTTTACTTTTTTTTCCGCTTACTCGCCAACGTGGATCGCATGGGATATTCCATCGGCATGGATGTTTCATTTTTCCTGCGGGAGCGGCTTCAATTCATTCGGCAATTCTACTTCAACAGCGTTGTGGTATTCCAGACGACCAAGCAAAAAATTGAGGATGAGGAACCGCCCTTTGTCCCTGTCTACAACGAAGACGGAAACCCGTCATTCGAGGCGGAATGGCAGCAGGCGGAGGATTCTATACAAGTCTTGGGAACTACATGCCTCTCGATGCTCTCAAGTTCACTGAAATTGTACTTCACGACAGTCGATGGGAACTACGGATTTCATCCTCAGCCCACGTATAAAGGTGATTTCAAAAAAGGCTTCATCACCGGATATGCAGCTTTCTATAAAAGCGAGCTTGCGATCAATTTTGAGAAGGCTCCCTGCGATCTAGCGCGACTGGAAGAGGTCGCGCTCATCCGCAATGCGTTCGAGCATCCTTCAGAAATCTTCTCCCACCAATTGTCCCATCCATCGTTGAACCACCAATCGGCCAGCATGTTTTTCTGTCGCGACGATGAGGTAACCGCATGGGCGGAACTTGAGGATAAGGAAAAATCGTGGTTATGGATGGCTCCAAGTGTCCACGTGAATCCAGAAAGCCTTTCCTCAGCTCTTGATGCGGCCGGCATCTTCTGCGACTGGCTGGAGAACCAGCTAACCCGATGGCGCCATCCCGGAACCGGGAATGACACGGAAAACTTGGCAGAAGGCTGATGATGGATAGAAAGGGGGGGTGACGCCAGCCGATCCTCCTCTCCTCACCCCCGCAAAGCGCCAGCAGGCCGGGCATTACGAAGTGCTGGGCGAAACACTCGCCGCATTCGAACTTTTTGAGAATGGGTGGAATCCTTACTCGCGCTTTCTGGACGTTGATAAGGTCGATTTCATTCTGCGGAAACTGCACGAGAAGAAGCCGGTCTATCGCGAGGCTCAGGTAAAATTCGGGAAACTCCATCCCGTTGGATCCAAATGGGAGAAGTCGCTGTTTGACGTGACAACCTGGAGATTCTTCAAAACGGACGAGTTCGATGCATACCGGAATCGGCAGGACTTCTTCCTCATCTACGTCGTGTCTGCTGGATTTGGCGATGATCGAGAAATATTCGTTTTTCCCATTAAGGTTTTCTGCCAGCTCATCGAAAAATCGATTACCCGTGCGTCCCAAAAGCATGGAACCAAGAAGGTAATGTATCTCTCCCGCAGCCTGACTGACCGCAATCGGTGGTTCCTTCGGACGGAATCTGGAAAGATGGACACCATATCCGAGGCGAATTGCTTTGAAGTGAGCAAATACCGCAGGGCTTTCAATCTTCTGGATTAGACAAAACTCACAGGTCGGCTTCCCCAATTTCTCTTTTCTGGATTGTGGCGGGAAAAGCTCTGTTACCATTCCCGAGCCGTCCGGAGCAAGCGCTTGAGGCCACAGAGCTTGAGCTCGCCTGCGAACCCATTTCATGGTGAAGCTGTTCAAACTGCCGAGACCGCTGAGGAGATATTAAACTTGGCACTTTCAGGATGATTCCCGCCACGGCCCGACACCCTGACACACCTTTCTTCCTAGAAATAGCTCGTCAAGTTTCTCCTCCCGCTTCTCCATCGCCCGCTTCAACCCATATTTGTTGAGGCCATAATGTCGGAACTTCGCATCAGCCAGAGCCGCTTCGTTTCCTATTTTCATTTCAGGGGATTTCAGCCAATTCCGAGCTCTCCTGTCCGCCGTTCCGAGAAACAGCACCCACGCGGCATAAGCAGATTCAGCGTCCGTGGCATCGACATAACGTGCCCACCAGTGCCTTGCGCATGAGTCACTCCACTGCGCCTTTGCGGAGCGGCGGACCAGCTCTTCCATTGACGTGCGAAATCGGCCTTCCGTCCACGCTTTTTCATTGGGCAGGCCGCCATCGGTGAGAAATCCGCGGAGCACAATCGCCCGCCTTGATCGCCACGTTATCGCCGACCGGAGGTCATCAGCGATAATCCCTTCAAGCCAATCCCTCCGGTCATTGCTTTGTGCCGCGATTGCCAAATCCAACAGTCTGGAATCGTTATTCGCGTGGCTCAAACCGACCAATTCCGCTAGGATTTTATCGGTAACGGTCGATTGGGGCACCCTGAAGGGAATGTGAATGAGTTCATCGACCTGGCCGAGACCGATGAACCGGGTTTCCAGCACCTCCCGGAGAGAAAGCCAAAGTGCGCCCCCTCTCTCAGGAAAGAGATCAAGCAGGGCTTCGCATAGCGCGATGTAGGCCCCTTCCGCCAGCCTGACCCTGCGTCTGAAGCTCTCCGAATTGCCATCCATACCATCCAACCAGCGTTCCACTTGCTGCGGTGCGTGACTGATCAGCGCTTTGAGGTCACGGGGATCAAAACTGGTAAGGTAGAAACTCGCTCCTGCCGACCTCGCCTGCTCGACCCTCTCGATGGCGAGTTTTACAGCACGCTTCCGGGTCTCCGCCTGACCTTCTGTATCCATGGAGGCAGCCCAAGCCGGGAATGGATCATTCTCGGTTCCTTCGGGCGGTGCTATTTCGATGGAAAGTGAAAATGGGTTTTCACTTCGTTCACTTTGATTGATCCGGGACTTCGACCCCAAATCCGGAACCTCCAGCGTGTCGACCATGAGATTCGATCCGAATATCTCTGCCGCCAACAGGGACTCGGACACGTCTCCGCACCGCATCGCCAAGGCCCTGGGCACCAGCCACGGTGCGAGCTTTGGCGCAACCTGTTCAAAAGGTGTCGCGATGCAGCTCGAAATGAGCGCGAGGGTGCAGCAGTGATCAACGTGAACGTCTCCGCCCGGTGTCCACGACCAATTCAGTGCCAGCAAATGGCGGCCGAACCGGGCCGCATCCGATCGTTCCAGCAGATCACAAGCGACGTGCCGCATCGGAAACGACAGATTCATGGCATGGTCCAACAGCCAGTTCCATGACTCGCCGCCTGCCGAAAATCCGACCTCCGATAGAAGCAGCACGAGATCGTTCTGTTGCTTCCGCGTGCCTGTCCGGTAGAATCGGACCAGATCTTCGCCACCTTCGGCAGACAGCGGTTCGAGTATCTCCGCCCAATCCCGCAGAATGTGTTTCAAATCTTCCTCGATGATCCTCGTAATCTGTTCAACCGCGGGCTTTCCGGTCAGTTCGAGCATCAGGAGCGAAGTCCTTGCGAAAAATTCATAATCCTCCGTGGGCTCACATCCGCCCTCACGAAGCAACCTAAGCGCATCGACGCATTCGTTGTCGATCAGCAGGGAGTGATCGCTGGCATGAACAGCACTCCAATATCTCGATTCGGGCGGCCGTTCCGAATAGCCCAGGATTTTCCTGCGGATAAGCGAAGCCAGCAGATCGGGTACGCAACGGGCGAGAACCGGCTCAAACTCCTTCAAATCGATGTCCTCCCGGCTTTGACTCCGATGGGCGGACAACTCGCCAACATTGAACGCCAATGCATAATCCCGCAATTCATCGGCCAGTTCCGATGGAGGAACAAAGGTGGGATCCAGCCAGAATTCTTTCGTCCGTTGGAGCTTTGCCCAAAGTGTCAGGTTTTCATCCCGAAGCACTTCGCCAGCATGACGCCATTCGAGGGCGAAGAAGCTTTTCCCGGGATTATTGAGATAGTCCTTCTCATAGGTAAGATGCCGGCCGATTCCGGGCTCCAGACGCTCCGCGGCTCTATCGTCATCCTCCTCACCGGATAACCTGAGCATCAAGGAAGCAATCCGCTGGGCCAATCGG
>Ga0123337_10004186_pt1 | contig 14828 bp, 19 predicted proteins | sample frozenSSSSmetaG_FD_89792 | JGI IMG/M metagenome (GOLD analysis project Ga0123337, IMG submission 89792) | Glacier valley bacterial and archeal communities from Borup Fiord, Nunavut, Canada, to study Microbial Dark Matter (Phase II) -... | ecosystem: Environmental > Aquatic > Freshwater > Ice >... | reverse complement strand
GATCCTGATGTTCTACTTTACGCCGGTATTCACGGCGAAGCGTTCGATATTCCACCCGTCGACGTAAGCCTGATCCAGCCGGGCTACCGGCGACAACTCACCGACTACACGACGACCGAGCGCCCAGGCACCATCGTCGTCGATACCGCGCACCGCTACCTGTATCTGGTGGCAGAGGACGGCAAGGCCATGCGTTATGGGGTTGGCATCGGGCGTGATGGCTTCACCTGGTCGGGGCGCGGCGAAATTCGCCTCAAGCGGGAGTGGCCCACCTGGACCCCGCCATCCGAAATGATCGTGCGGCAACCCGAACTTGAACCCTACCGGAACGGTATGGCTCCCGGGCTGGACAATCCATTGGGCGCCCGGGCGCTGTATATTTTCCAGGACGGGCGCGACACGCTTTATCGCGTACATGGCACCAGCGATCCGACCACCATCGGGCTGGCGGTGTCCAGCGGTTGCGTCCGGTTGATCAATCAAGACGTTGTCGATCTCTACAACCGCGTTGCCGTGGGCAGTGCGATCGTGGTCCAGCAAACAGCATGAAGACACTTGTGCGACATCTGGTGGTCCTTGCCGCTGCCGCGGTGGCGGTGTTGTTGTTTGGATGGCTAAGGGGTGAGTGGGACCCGATGCACCGCTGGAACAGGGCCTTTGGCGACACCGCCTTCATCCTCATTGCCCTGACCATGGCTCTGGGTCCTATCGTGGCGCTGCTTCCGCGCGCGTCACCCGTTCTTCCCTGGCGTCGAGAGCTCGGCATCTATTCCGGTGTTGCCGCCACAGTGCATACGGCCATCGTGTTCATTGGCTGGTTTGGCTTCGATCTTTGGCGGCTCAGCGGTTTCGCCTTCCATCCGACACTTCAACGCTACGTGCTGGCGGAACATGGCCTTGGCCTTGCCAACTGGATTGGACTATTTGCCTTGGTTCCAGCCATCGGGTTGGCGCTGATCAGCAACGATCGCGCGTTTGCTCTGTTTGGACCAAGAACCTGGAAGTGGCTTCAGTCGGCGGCCAGCGCCGTTTGGATCCTTGTGGTGCTCCACGCAGGATATTTCCTCCTCATGCACTTCCTGCACTATCACCGGCCTGACCCTCCAGCCAATCCAGTCACCTGGTTTGTCGTCGGTCTGACGTTGTCCGTCCAGGTGTTGCGCTGGTGCGCCACCTATGTGGTCTGGCAAAGAGCCCGCAGGAGTCGCGACAAAACGCCGAGGGTCGCGCTGGATGTGACGTGAGGCGGACACCGGTAATCACGCAATCCTGAACTTGGTCCAAATGCGTCTTGACCTTCCCACAGTGGCAAGCCCCACAGTGCCGCTATTCCACTTTTTCGGAGTTCCCTATGTACAAGTTCGAAGTCAACGACATGACCTGCGGCCATTGCGCCTCGACCGTCGACAAGGCCGTTAAGAACGTCGATCCTGGAGCACAGGTCACGATAGACCTCACGGCGCACCAGGTCGAAATCGAAAGCGACAAGCCTGCATCGGTGTTCGCCACTGCGATCACGGACGCCGGCTATACCGGTACACTTCAGTCATGAGCGCTAAGGGCAGGCGTAAAGCCTGCCCGCTTTCACCGGGGAGAAAAGAACACATCATGAAAGCACTTATTGGCCTGGCGTTCGGCACGGCACTCGTTTTGCCTTCCGCTGCATCGGAACACGCCGCCATTCCGGTGAGCGAACTTAGCCACATCCACGGGGTCGTGCTTTCAACGAAATCTGATCTGGTCTTGTTGGCCACCCATTATGGCCTGTTCGCGGTAGACAGCGCTGGCTCCGCACGAATGGTGTCGGAAGCGGCCGACGACTTCATGGGATTTACGGCTGCGATTGATGGGACGCTCTATGCCAGCGGTCATCCGGCCACGGGCGGTAACATCGGTATCATCGGCGCTGAAAGCGCCGATGCACCGTGGTCGAAGCTGTCCGACGGTGCACAGGGGCCGGTCGACTTCCATGCCCTGACCGTCAGTCCCGCTGACCCGCTGGTGCTCTATGGCACCTATGGGGGCATTCAGATCAGTCGCGACGGGGGAAGGACATGGTCGATGGCTGGAACAGGCCCCGAAGAAGTCATCGATGTGGCTGCAGGCGCGGATGACCCGGGGCAATTGTTTGCTGGAACGATGACGGGGTTGATGGAAAGCAAGGACTACGGGGAGACGTGGACCATAGCGGCTGCCGAGGGAGTTCCGGTCACGGCCGTCGAGACCGCACCCGACGGCACCCTGCGGCTTTTCATCGCCGGCACCGGTTTCGCCCGTCTGGACGCGGGCCGGATCGAAGTCATCTCCAATCGTGACGAAGTGTTTCTACACATGGCGTTCGACCGTGAGGACCCGAACGAGGTCATCGCCGTGACGGCCGAGAGCGACATCCTGGCAAGCAACGATGGTGGAAAGACATGGTCCGCGTTCGCACCGTAGCGGGCCTGATTGCCGGCCTGGCGATTGTCCAGCCGGCCGTCGCCCAGGAACAAGATGGTCGAAGTCTTTACGAGACCAACTGCGCATCATGTCACGGCGCGCAGCTCGAAGGTCAGCCCGACTGGATGTCCCGCCTTCCGAACGGCCGGCTCCCGGCGCCGCCACATGACGAAACCGGGCATACCTGGCACCATTCAGACGCTCAGTTGTTTCGGATCGTCAAGGAGGGCCTGGGCGCTATCGCACCGGGCTACGAGACAGACATGCCGGCGTTCGCAGATAGAATGTCGGACGAGGAGATCCGCGCGGTAATCGACTACATCAAAACCACATGGCCAGATCGGGAGAGTGACATCCAGCGCTCGCGATCTCAAGCCGACGGCCCATGAGCACCATCAGCATATCGCCTGACCTTACCACCGTGGAACGCCTCACCTAGAAGTGCCACGGCCTCTTTCGAAGGAGCAGACCCATGCACATCGTTGCCAACCGTCGATCATTTCTCATGGCAGGGAGTGCTTTGCTCGCAGGGGCCTGTCTACCTGCTGCGACCTTTGCCGCGGCGCCGGTGCGGACGCTCGAGGTCGGTCGCCGCACCATCGAGGTCGCCGGCCGTTCCGCAAGCGTTTTCGGGGTCACGGGTGACGCGGGACGCAGCGGCCTAGTTCTGAATGCGGGCGAGCGGTTCCATGTCGAGCTGGTTAACACGTTGAACGAACCGACAACCGTCCACTGGCATGGGCAGGTGGCCGCTCCCGAGCTCGACGGTATCGCCGAGACGGGGTATGTGTCCCCACTTTCCTCCGGCGAAGCTCGCATTTTCGACTTCGCTGCGCGGTCCGGTACGCACTGGATGCACTCGCATCACGAACTCCAGGAGCAATCGTTGTTGACAGCACCGCTGATTGTCCGGTCGGCGGAAGATGCCGCGCTCGATCTTCAGGAAGTGGTGGTGTTGCTCAACGACTTCTCTTTCCGCGCCCCTCAGGAAATCCTTGCGGGACTGACGGGGGGCGGCGGCATGGATCACGGGGCCATGCCCGGCATGGATCACGGTGGGATGGACATGAATTCCATGGCGTCCATGGGAAACATGGATTTGAACGACGTCGAATACGACGCTTATCTGGCGAACGATAGAACGCTCGATGACCCCGAGGTGGTCCGAACTGAGCGCGGCGGCCGTGTCCGGCTGCGCATAATCAACGGCGCCGCATCCACCGCCTTCTGGATCGATCTCGGCGACCACATCGCGTCGGCCATCGCTGTCGACGGCAATCCCGTTGCCCCTGTCGCAGGGACGCGTTTCCCGCTCGCGCAGGCACAACGGCTTGACCTAATCGTCGACGTTCCAGCAGGGATGTCACTACCGGTATTCGCTCGCCGGGAAGGTGACACGAAGCGCACGGGCATCATCCTGGCGGCCCCTGGCGCAACGATCGATAAATTCAGCTCCGACACGAGCGAGAAGGAAGGCCCGCTCGACCTGTCATTCGAGCAGAACCTCGTCGCGACAACGCCGTTGGCAGCGAAGGCGGTTGACGCGCGACTCTCGGTTATGTTGACGGGATCCATGTCCCCCTACGCTTGGACGATGGATGAACGGGCGTGGAGCAAGCGTAAACCGGTAGACGTCGTTGCCGGCCAGCGCGTCGAACTTGAACTGATGAACCACACCATGATGGCGCACCCCATGCATCTGCACGGCCATCATTTTCAGGTCGTCGGCATCAACGGCAATCGCCTCAACGGCGCCGTGCGAGACACCGTCCTAGTCCCGGCGATGGGCACGGTGGTCATTGGATTCGACGCCGACAATCCGGGGCGGTGGCTGCACCATTGCCACAACCTCTACCACACGGCGACCGGGATGATGTCAGAACTGGTCTATGTCTGATTTGCCGCCCGGGAGTCCGGAACGGCAGCCGGTCCTCGTGACCGGCGCGCCCGAATTCGGGCGGCCGTCAATACGACGCTTGGCCAGAACATCGTGTTGAACAGGTCCTTGATCGACCCTGACACTTCGAGGTGTGAAAACCCATGATGGAAGATGTCGATAGCTTCGTTTAGTAGTTCGAAGCCAAGGACGGCCAGCCATGGCCACCAACTGCCAGGTCCGCGCCGAAAGGCCAGCATTGCGACCAAGTAAAGACCGATGCCGATGTGGATGTGCAAAGCGTCCTTGCTGAGATGCAGCAGCTCGCTGAGATCGGTTTTCATCGCATTGAGCATCGCAGGGCCCTCCGTATCCGGATAGCACGATGCCCGTTAGCAGGCGGTTAGGAAAAACGGGACGATTGGAGGCGCGGTGCGCCTCCAATCAGTTTGGCCTACTCGGCGGCGCCTTCGCCTTCGAGCCAGGCAACCATGTCGGCGATTTCCTTCTCCTGGGCGTCAATCACCATCTGAGCCATGTCTTTTGCCCACTGGTTGTCGCCGTGCTCAATTTCGGCCTTGGCCATATTGATCGCGCCCTGATGATGCGGGATCATGGCACAGACGAAGGCCACGTCGATATCCTCGACCATCATGCCTGTCATCATCTGCTTGTTGGTCTCGTCCATACCAGCCATGAGATCCATGTGGGCCTGGTCCATTTCTTCGCCCATGGTCATCGACATGCCGGCGCCCATATCGCCGGCGGACAGACAAATCTCGGGAAGCGGAGCTGCCATGGCGCTATCGCCACCCATGGCGGACATATCGTGGCCGGGCATGGCATCCTGCGCAAAGGAGGGAAGAGCCGACGCGGCCAGGGCGACAGTGGCAAGAAGGGTAGTCTTGAAGTGGTTCATTTCTGATTTCCTAAGGGTTGAAGAAGGTTTCAAACTTTAGGATAGTTCTTTGGCGGCCGATCGATGCGGCTACGCATTTCTAATGGCCTTGCGGTCGTCAACTTTGCAAAACGCGCCGTGTTGGACAACTCCGGCAACAACTCGGCAGGATCTACCGGCATGCCGGATAGACACAAGCCCATCCCGCAACAAACCGGCATGGAATGATCGGTAAGTGTGCAATCGGCAAAGCACGCGAGGTCACCGTGGTTGCTCGTTGAGGCGATCTGGTGACGGCCCAATTCGGAACCCTGGGCCATCGCGCCATGATGCAACGTCATGCTCGCCACAACGGCGACCATTACCGCGAGAACCAACCGTATTCTGGTTCCGAATTTTGCGCTGACTTTGCTGGTAGTCATGGGATCTAAACGCCGCCTTGCGGATTGAAGTTCCGCGAACATCCCCGCATGACTGTCACCGTGCATCCAAGTCGAGCAGGTAAGTCGCCATATCCTCGAGATGGTCGGTCAGGAGGAATTTCGTGCTGCCATGCACGACCTCGGCCATCGAGCCACCGAACACGTCACCATCGGGCGTAACGCCGGTCCGGAGCGATTGGACAAGCGAGGGCAGAGTATACCCCCGGGCAGTCAACGCCTGGGGAGTTATCGAGGGTGACCTTCCGCCATCCTGCATGGCAGGATCTCCAGTCAACTCTTGAGACTGAGGTAACCCGCCAATGATGTTTCGTGGTGCATGACATGCCGCGCAATGGGCCGGCCCCCATACAAGATATCTGCCCCGATTCCAGGAATCCGATCTGGAGGCATCCGGGCGGTACTCGACCGGGCGTTCGAAAAAGGTCCGCCACAGGCGGATACCGCTACGGATATTGAACGGGAAACCCACCTGGTGGTCGGTTGCCTCCTGGGGCACGGCCGGAGTTTGCCGGATCGCGGACCAAAGATCGGCAACGTCGCGGTCGGTCAGGCTGGCATAGAACTCGTACGGAAACGCCGGATAATACGGATCCCCCTCGGGCGAAATGCCCTGCCTGACCGCTCTTTCGAACTGAGCGAATGTCCAACCCCCAATACCTGCTTCCGGATCGGGCGTTATGTTTGGCGCATAGAACGAGCCGAACCTAGAGACCAGGGCAGCGCCGCCCGAAAGCGGCGCTGCTCCGGGAGCCGTGTGGCACGTGATGCATCCCGAGAGACGGGCCAGATAGGCGCCTCGTTTGGGATCGCCCGCGATCTCGGCCAGGTTAGACGGTGCGGGCAGTGGCCAGTTTTCCATAACGAGAAACCCCGTCGCCGCTAGCGTTAAGACCGCTGTCAGCCCGATAGCAAACCGGTTCATTTTCATTGCCGGAAGGCAGCGTGGCAGGACGCGCAGGTTTTGGTGATGTCTGCGTAGATAGCGGCGACCGTCCGCACCGCAGCTGTTGTCTCGATCGATGCTGTCGAGACCGGATCGATCTCAATGACTTCGGGAGTGGCTAAGCCCATGAGCACAGCAAAATCCATCCTGTCCCACTCCGACAAGGTCGGTTCGGCTGAAACCGGAACGACATCAGCCTCTACTAATGGGGGAAGCGCGGCGGCCTCTCCCGCGTCGTCGAGTTCGCGTCCGAGTTCGCCGAGCAGATTGGAATATGCCGCGAACTCTTCCCAGCGTTCCCAGATGTCCGGCTTGGCCTCGGAGGGCCCCTCGATACTGCCTTCGGGAAAAAGATCGGTCATGGCCGCGCCTGCATGCATTTCGATCATTGCAGCGGCTTCTCGGACTTTGCCGAGGTCATCGGGGCCGGGATCATCGGCTATCGGCGCCAGGACTTTAACCTGTTCGCCGAGCATCATCATGCCCATCATGCGCTCGCCTACGATGCCGGTGGCACCGCCGTGACCAAACGCTGCCATTGCGCTTACGAGCAGCACCCCGCAAGCCAACGGCCACGGGTAGGAAATATTCTTTGTCATGTTTCGTCGTCCTGATTGCCGAATACCGCACCTGTGGCGGCCACTTGAGCAAGCTCAAGCGCGGGGAGGACGAAGGTTTTCAGATATGGAAATGGAAAGGGCAGGGGCCACGTGGGGATAGAAATCGACCGCGGTCACCCGAAGGGCGCAGTCGACGCGTAGCGCTTCTGGGCCCAGGATAGCTGCGCCGCAATGCATCGCCGGCTCGATGGGCGAAGTGCCGCCGTCTTGCACATCGACATGGTCCAGCGCCACTGCCACTTCTGATGCGCCAGCGATGTGCGTATGGTCATGGCCAACGCTTTCCGCATGCACCGAAACTGCTCCCAGAAGAAGCACGGCTAGCAGCGCAATAGCGTTTAAGACGGTGCGAAACAGCTTCAAGCGCGATTCTCTCCAAGGCCACACCCTTTGATCCGGCGAATGTGACGAGGCAATGGCAGGGCAATGTATCAACTCGGCACGATAAGCCTAACCCTGCATGGTAAACTCGCGGTAAAGCAGGGTGCTTGCCTTTGGTGATAAACCGTCAGCCACATGCGCGGCCATTTCGAGCACGAAATCCGGCACCGCCAGAGCGGAGCCGATCCAGAACCGTTGCGTCACGTCCACAAGCTCTTCACTCGGCGCTGAATCGGCTGCCGTCATATCCGGCTCATGGGCCATACCGCCCATCGGACACTATCCCGGAGCGTCCCGCCGGATTTCCGGATGCATCGGACAGGTCCAAATGGTTCCGGCCTGCACCTCTGTGGGCTTCGCCTCGACAGCGTCCACGTGAATCTCGGGTTTCGCCAAGAACTTGGATCGGCTGCCTTCCGAGCATAATCAGTAGGTCCTGCCGCAGAAGGTGGCTTTGTGCTCGGCCGTCGACGGGTTTACAGACTGCCGCAGACGGGGTCTTTGGTCACGTATCTTCTTTTACGGCCTTATAATCACCGTCTTGACCGCGGTGATGACTCGAATTGCGATGGGCATGATCGTCGCGCGTGTTCTAAGCGGGCATGATGATCTCCTGTGTTTTATGTGTGCACCCTCCCACGGTGGTAAGGTCAATAGCGCGTTTGAAAAAAGAGCCGGCGAGGAGGGGCGGATGATTTCCATGTCAGACCCCCTCACTCTCCCGTGAGCACAAACTCTCTGAAATGGGCCGCATTGATCGGGTTGATCCCAGGAGGCATGGGTGTGGCGCCGATCATCTCATTGGTCGCTCATTGTGGAGGGATAATCCTTCTCCTCATGCTGTGGCGTTCCGCCGACCTTCAAGCGCCTCCGGTCAAGGTCATTGAGGTGCAACTCGTTGCGCCGCGCCCGGCGATGACGCCGATGACGCAAATGGATGAGGCGGCTCCGAATGCAGAGTCACCAAAGGAAATTGCCGCGGTGACAACTGAAACTCCGGCACCGCCGCCGGCCACTGAGAAACCGATAGAGCCTGCCGCATCGGAAATGCAGCAAGCGACAAAATTCTACACATCCGACTTGTTGCGGCGGCCGGAGAACGCGCAAGTTCGCGAGACACTGCCCCTGCTGGCACCCGATGAGCGGATCGTCCAGCTGTGCAATATCGAAGCCCTCGAGCAAATCAGGATAGCCAATGGCGGCCGTTTCTCCGACTCTCTCGACACATCGGCTTTTGAGGACACCGAAATCTCGAACGGCAAGCTCTCAGCTCCCCTCGGCGCTTATCGCGCCGATCGTAGATGGTTTTACGTCACCTTCGAGTGCACGCCCGGACCCGACCTGGAGAGCGTGGTGGGGTTTGTATTCGACTTGGGCGAGGAGGTGCCCCGAGAGCTCTGGGAAGAGCACGAGCTGATCCCCGAGGACTTCGACGACGATTAGGTTCAGCCGTCCCCTGGACTTTACCGAGATCGGGTCACGCTTTCAGCGGCGATGGGTCGCCCGTTTCGATATGGTGACGAAGCGCTGTTTCGGTTTGACATCATCCCCAAGAGCACATCGCCAAGGTGCGCCTCACACTGCGGCCGGGCGGCTAGACGACCCGTCGCAGGGCTCTACCGGCGGTTGGGCGCGCCGCGCCGCCACCGGGGCCATATATCCCGACGCCGAATACATAGTGCTTGAAGGGCCAATGCCTGGCGGCTGGTCTGGCCGCTGATCGGCCTCTACAGCCCGAAGGGCCCGGACTGGGCCAAAATGGGGCGCGGCCTGATCCGCGGCATCCTCAACTCTGCGTCCGGCGTGTCGGACAAGGACAACTCGCCCGAGGCGCAGGCGCGCTGCCGGTGATCTCGACGGCGTCGAGTTCGTCGCCCGGATCGACATCGGCTAGGACACCAACGGCGAGGACAAGAACGAGATCTGCGCCGCGGTCACCCCCGATCACCGCGACTATGCCGCGCTCATGGCCGAACGCTTGAGACTACGAAGAAGGCCAATGATGTCCAACGCCGAATGCTGGAAGCGGCAGCTCGCCGTCCTCGCGATCGCAACGAGATTGCTGAGCGGCTGCGTGACGGTCGGTTCTTAGGCTGGCAGGCCCGCGGCGTGCCCGCCCTCGAGTTCCAGGCGCGCGCGACCGAGGAACTCGGGATACATCCGGACGGGTCCGCCATCGCGGAGACGCTGACTGACTACGCGGTGATGAGAGACCAGGCGCGTGTGTGTTCTCGCCACTGATAAGCTGCTGAATTGCAGCTTCTAGGTCAGGCGGCGGCGTAGCTGGTGAATACTTCTGTCGAGCCGTCACGCCGAATGAGGATTACGTTATAGGCTTCGCGTTCGCTTCCCGGCCCCATGTCGGGCGATCCCTAGGGCATGCCCGGCACCGCCAGTCCAACCGCGTCGGGGCGTTCATCCAGCGAACGACGGATATCGGCAATCGGGATATGGCTCTCGATCATTTAGCCCTCGATGCGGCCGTATGGCAATGGCAGGAGACCATCTGCTACGGCATGCCGTTATCCAGCTTGTATCGCACGAGAAGTGTCCCGAAGCTGCGCTCGGTCTTTACAGCAAAACCTTCGTTCGCAGGTATATCGATCCAGGCCGAGCAGCAGCCGCAGATGTGATCCTTCGTCACGTGGATCGCCGGTCCGGCGCCTTGTTCCAGCGCCCGCAGGGGCGATGCGGCCAACCATGCCGTGCTCCGAAGAGTATCTTTCGGCGAGCAATAGTGTCGTGGCTCATATGGGTTTGCTTTCTGATTGGTGTGGGGACCGAAGGCTCAGAGGTCGACCCGCCGCAGCCGCAAGGCGTTCGTGATGACCGACACCGACGACAGGCTCATCGCCGCCGCCGCGATCATCGGTGAAAGCAAGAGGCCGGTGACAGGGTAAAGCAGCCCGGCCGCGATCGGCACGCCAAGCGTGTTGTAGGCGAAGGCGAAGAACAGGTTCTGCTTGATGTTGCGCAAGGTCGCGCGGGCCAGTTTGCGCGCCCGCACGATGCCCATGAGATCACCGCCTAGCAGGGTGATCCCTGCGCTTTCCATCGCCACGTCCGCCCCGGTGCCCATGGCGATGCCAACATCGGCGGCGGCCAGCGCCGGTGCGTCGTTGACCCCGTCGCCCGCCATCGCGATCTTGTGGCCGTCGCGGCGCAACTGGTCGATCAGGTCCTTCTTGGCTTCGGGCAGCACGCCTGCGCGCACCTCGTCGATGCCGAGCTTGCCCGCCACCGCCTGCGCCGTGCGTTCGTTGTCACCTGTCGCCATGATGACTCGCAGCCCCTGCGCGTGCAGTTCCTTGATGGCCTGTGCAGTCGACTCCTTGATCGGGTCGGCCACGGCCACGATGCCCGCCAGCGCCCCATCGACAGCTATGAACATCGCCGTCTTGCCCTCGGCGCGGAGGCTGTCGGCCTGTGCTTCAGCCGCGCCCGTGTCCAGGCCCATCTCCTGCATCATCGCCGTGTTGCCGAGCGCGACGGCGCGTCCGCCAACCTTGCCGCGCACGCCTTTGCCGGTGACGGCATCGAAGTCCGTCGCTTCCTGACGCGGGGCGTCCTGCGCCTCGGCGCCCTCGACGATCGCTTCGGCCAGGGGATGTTCCGAGCCACGCTCCAGTGCTGCGGCCACCGACAGCAGGTCGATCTCCGTCACTTCCCCAAGTGCAACCGTATCCGTCAGCTTCGGCTTGCCCATGGTCAGCGTGCCGGTCTTGTCCACAATGAGCGTGTCGACCGCCGCCATCCGCTCCAGCGCCTCGGCGTCCTTGATCAGAACACCCGCCTGCGCGCCGCGCCCCGCCGCCGTGGTGATAGAGATTGGGGTGGCAAGGCCAAGCGCGCAGGGGCAGGCGATGATCAGCACGGACACCGCAGAGGCAATGGCGAAGACCAGCGCGGGTTCGGGGCCGAAGATCATCCAGACGATGAAGGCGAAGATGGCGATGGCAACCACAGTCGGCACGAACACCGCCGAGACCCGGTCGGCCAGACCCTGGATCGGCGCGCGAGACCGCCGCGCGTTCGACACCATGGCCACGATCTGCGCCAGAACCGTGTCGGACCCGACCTTGCCCGCCTCGATCACGAGACTGCCGTTCTTGTTGATCGTAGCCCCGGTCACCTCGTCGCCCAGACCTTTCTCCACCGGCATAGACTCTCCGGTCAGCATGCTCTCGTCCAGAGACGAGCGGCCCTCGATCACCTTGCCGTCGACAGGGACCGCGTCGCCCGGTCGTACCCGGAGCCGGTCACCCTCCATGATGTTTTCCAGTGGGGCGTCATATTCCGACCCGTCCGGCAGGATGCGACGGGCGGTCTTGGGTGCGAGGTCCAACAGCGCGCGGATCGCATCTCCGGTCCGTTCGCGCGCCCGCAGCTCCAGGACTTGGCCGACGAAGACCAGCGCGACGATCACCACGGCCGCTTCGAAATAGGTGCCAACGCCGTGGCCCATCTGGTATTGTTCGGGGAAAACGTCCGGCAGAAAGGTGGCGACGATCGAATAGAGGTAGGCTGCCCCCACGCCGAGACTGATCAGCGTCCACATGTTGGGGCTGCGGTTCACGATCGAGTCCCAACCGCGCCGGAAGAACGGCAGGGCCGCCCAGAGCACGATCGGCGTTGCCAGCACGAATTCCAGATAGCTTGCGACCTGGTGCCCGATCCAGTCGCGCACCGGCAGCGCAACCAACTCGCCCATCGTCAGGATGATGAGCGGCACCGCTGCTGCTGCCGAGATCTGCATCCGGCGCGTGAAGTCGGTCAGCTCCTCGCTGGGCTCGTCGGAGGGCACCATCGGTTCCAGCGCCATGCCGCAGATGGGGCAGGCCCCCGGTGCGTCACGCACGATTTCGGGATGCATCGGGCAGGTGTACTGTACGTTGGTCGGTGCGGCCTTCTTCTGTCCGGCGGCGCGACCCGAGGCATAGAACCACGGATCCGCATTGAATTTCGTCTGGCACTTCTCCGAGCAGAAATGGAAGGTTTCGCCCTGATATGCGGCGTGCCTTCCATCCGGCTTGATCGCGACCGTCATCCCGCAGACCGGATCCTTCGCTGTCTCTGTCCCCGCCGGAATGTCGGGCGCCGCGTGATGATGATCGTGTTCCATGGTCTGCCAGCCTTTCGGTCTCTTGTTTCAGCTTACGGCTTCCAGCGGTTGGAAGCTCAAGCTCTTTTTTAGTAATGGTCGTGAGCGTCTTCCCTGACCGGATTGCGCGCGAGGAATACCCGGAGGAACAGGAACACCAGCGCCATGCCGACGATGCCGACTACGACGATGAGCGGGTCGGACTGCCACTTCATCGCGGCGAAGGCGGCCAGCACCACAGCATCAAGGGAAATGGCTGTCAGCAACACCCATCTCTTGGCGCCGATCTCCTCACGCAGGTGCCGAAACACGCCGAAGTGGATGATCATGTCCATCACCAGATAGAAGAAGGCCCCGAGCGAGGCGATGCGGCTGAGATCGAAGAAGACCGTCAGAAAGCCCGCGATCACGACGGTATAGACGAGCGTGTGGTCCTTGATCGTGCCCGGCATCCCGAAATGGCTGTGCGGGATCATCTTCATGTCGGTCAGCATCGCCAGCATACGCGAGACCGCAAACACGCTGGCGATCAGACCCGACGCCGTGGCCACCAGCGCCAGCGCCACCGTCAGGTAAAAGCCGGTTTGCCCGAGGGCGGGCTGGGCTGCCTCGGCCAGCGCGTAGTCTTTTGCAGCCACGATGCGGTCTATCGGCAAGCTGGAGCCGACTGCGAAGGCCACCAGCAGATAGACGACGACGCAGATGGCGATGGACCAGACGATGGCTCGGCCCACATTGCGGTGCGGGTCGGTGACCTCGGCGCCGCTGTTGGTGATGGTCGTGAAGCCCTTGAAGGCGAGGATGGACAGCGCGATAGACGCGACAAAGCCAGCAACGCCAGAATCTCCACCCGTTCCCTCGAAGGAGATACCGCTCGCCCAGAGGCCGGCTGCCCCGAACAGCGCGATGCCGCCCACCTTGAGAACGGCCATGACTATGGACAGCAGCCCGACCAACCGGTTGCCCGAGACGTTCACGAGATAGGCGAAGACGATCAGCCCGACGCCGAGGACCGGCACGAGAGCGCTGTCCGGATCGCCGCCGAAGGCCCGCAACGTGTAGGTGCCGAAGGTGCGCGCGACGAGGCTTTCGTTGATGACCATCGACAGCGCCATCAGAAGGGCGGCGCCCGCCGCGACCGTCGTCGGTCCGTAGGCTTTCTTCAGGATCATCCCGATGCCACCCGCGGAGGGATAGGCGTTCGACATCTTGATGTAGGTATAGGCGCTGAATGCGGTCACGATTGCGCCCACGACGAACGAGAGCGGGAACAGCGGCCCTGCAAGCTCCGCGATCTGGCCGGTCAGGGCGAAGATACCAGCGCCAATCATCACGCCGGTGCCCATGGCCACTGCGCCCGGAAGGGTGATGCTGTTCTGCTCGTATTGCTGCGCCATCAACTATCCTTTTCCAGTTTCCCGGCTGTTCCCGCCACCGTATCGGCCTCGCGTATAGCCTGGGCCCCCAACACGTGGCGACGGGTTAGCCAGATCACGAGCGTCGGAACGAAGATCCATTGCAGGAGCGGGCTCATCCCAGTGCCGAGCGGCGGCACAAGCGGCATAAGTTCCGAATAGGTCCAGCGCAGGCTAATATTAGTGTAGTAATATTCGAATCCCACGGTCAGGACGATACCGACAGCGACAAAGATCGCTGCGGAAAAGTGAGTTGGTCTAAGCATCCCATCCCGTCTTAGGGCCGTCAGACAGGCAACCCAGAAAGCAGTCAGCGCGAAGCCGACATCACCAAAGGTTGCCGACATGCAGAGCTTGATCGCTTCCCAATGCGGCAGCTCGGCTATGCCGGCATATGTCGGAACCTGCACGAACTCCCAGACGAAATGCAGAACGAATGAGAAGAAGGCGACGACCAGTCCTGGTGCCTCCCAAAGGCCCGCAGGGCGTCTGCTGCTTCCAGATATGGCTTCACGCGCGTTGCTTTCGCTGGCGCGTCCCATCAGATCGCGGCGACGGCCTTCGCCAGAAGGTCGCGCACCTTGCCCGCCACGGCTGTCAGTTCGGCGTTCTCGATCGCCTGCATCGACGCCACCGGGTCAATGGCGCTGACCTCGACGCCGCCCTCAACCTCACGCAGGATGACGTTGCAGGGCAGCATCGCGCCGACCCG
>Ga0123337_10004184_pt1 | contig 14833 bp, 17 predicted proteins | sample frozenSSSSmetaG_FD_89792 | JGI IMG/M metagenome (GOLD analysis project Ga0123337, IMG submission 89792) | Glacier valley bacterial and archeal communities from Borup Fiord, Nunavut, Canada, to study Microbial Dark Matter (Phase II) -... | ecosystem: Environmental > Aquatic > Freshwater > Ice >... | reverse complement strand
TGGTCGCTCGACGGTACTGCTCGAATCCGGCGCCATGATCGGCGGCTGCGGCAAGACTCTGTTGCTTCATCGAACTACAACGCATCGACGCTCGGAACGGTGGACTTTTTCAGCGTAGCCCTAAGTGGCGCGGCGCACAGACGCTTTCCTGCGAGGTCGATAGTTTCGCGCCTTGATGAGAGGAACGAGCATGGCACACACCACACGTAGCGGGCGTATCACCGGGCCCGTGCACTACGCGGGCGCAGGCGGCCGTGACGCCCTGATTCCCTTGGGCCCTTGCCTCGTGGAACAACTCGACGGCCGTTCGGTCGACATCGTCTGGGGCGAAAGCGGCGACAAGACGGCAGCACTGTCATTCGAGGCGCTCGAGGCAGCAGAAGATCGCGGCCATCTCGTCGTTCTCGATTGATGGCGAACATCGTTCCATCGGCAGGAACCTGGCGATGAAAGCGGCGATGAGCGCGGGGCTGGTTTCGCTCCTGGCGACTTTCGCTGCGCATGGCCAATCACGCGGCGAGTTGCTCTATTCGACCCATTGCATAGGCTGTCACACCACGCAGATGCACTGGCGCGACGGCAGGGCCGCCAACGACTGGACGGGCGTCGTGACCCAGGTCAGGAAGTGGCAGAGCGCGAACTCGTTGTCGTGGAACGAGCAGGATATCGTCGCAGTGGCGCGCTACCTGAACGAAAGCTTCTATCACTACGAACCGGCTCCGTCCTCGCCGGCTGCGTCGACGGGTATCGCTCGACAGTAGGATGAAAGCCTTGGCGATGATCCAGGTTCGTCGCGTTGAGGGCATCGACGACGACACCGGCGGCCCGGTGGTCGATCTGTTGCTGCCGGACTTTCCCCGAATCGATCCACTGCCGGCAATCCCGCGCGCTGTCAGATTCGAGTCTGGGTACGCGCCATGCCGTCGTGCTCGATGAAGTATTCGCGGGCGAGCGCCGCGAGCTGACCCTCCGTCGGATGGTCGACGGTCTGCCAGCCGACGAGTTGCTGAGCGAGCGCTATCCGGTGCTTGTCGACGTAGTGCCGAAAGTCGGCTTGAGCGGTGTGCGAGCCGACCACCAGCACGTGGGTGATTCCGGCCAGCGCGTCGCACACGTCAGCGAAGAATTCATGTTCGGTCCGGACCTCGCTGCCATGCTGGCGGGTGAAGTGCCGATGGGCCTGGATGTGCTGGGATTGCGAGTGTTCGGCGTCGAGCCGCAACACCTGGGCTTTGTGATGGTCGACATGAACCACGGCACGGGAGACTGACATAGCTTGAATTCCTCGTTCGTCTTTGACGATCGGTCGCCGACGGTGATGTTGTTGACGAGTTCTCGACGCTCAGGGTACACCCACGCCGAGTGGCGCGCCATGGCGCGCTCCGTCGGGGCAAGGGCATGAATGCGTCGAGTGTTGCCGCGGCGGGCTGTCCGACGCAAGGCCACGATGTCCCGAAGTCGCATCGAAGTCATGCGGGGCGGTATGAACGACGCCGCATCGCCGTATCGACGTGGCCTGATGGTGGTGCTTCGTCGCCGGTCGGCTACGTTCGACTGCGCGGCACCGTACCGACAGGGTGGTGACCCGATCCCTTACCGCAACGCGGGCCGGATGCCGCGAGCACCATCCTTCCGAGAGGCCGAATGTCCCATCCGCCGCCAGATCCCAAACGCAATCACCTGCTGGCTGCGCTGCCGACGCGGAGTGGCACGCTGGCTGCCCGACGACCTGACGCTGGGGCAGGTCATCTACGAATCGGGTGGCAGTCTGAGCGACGTCTACTTTACGGTGTCCGCCATCGTGTCGTTGCTGTACGTCATGGAGGACGCGCATCGGCCGAGATCGCGGTCGTGGGCAACAAGGGGTTGATCGGCATCTCGTTGTTCATGGGAAGCGAGTCGACGCCCAGCCGCGCCGTCGTTTAGAGCGCGGGCAAGGGATTTCGCCTGAAGTCGAGCGTCCTCAAGGAAGAGTTCAAGAGCGCTCGCTGCATTTGCTGCTGCGCTACACCGCCACGCTGATGACCCAGATGGCGCAGACGGCCGTCTGCAACCGGCATCACTCGCTCGATCGGCAGCTCTGTCGCTGGTTGCTGCTGAGCCTCGACCGTCTTCGCGGCAGGGAGCCCGTCATGACGCAGGAGCTGATCGCGAACATGCTCGGCGTTCGACGCGAGGGCGTCACCGAGGGCGCCCTGAAGTTGCAGAAGGCCAGGCTCATCGAGTACGCGCGAGGTCACATCGCCGTGCTGGACAGGAGCGGCCTGGAAAAACGCAGCCGCGAATGCTATGCGGTGATGAAGAAGGAATACGACCGCCTTCTTCCCTCGAAAGTGGTCACTTAGCTAGCCCCAAGTTCGGGCAGCGGCCGCCGCGCGGCATCGGAGCGGCTCGCCTGCGGCCCCTTGCCTCGACGTCCGGCTCCGTATGATCACTTGCCATGCCCCGACGACCTCGTGCGTGACGGCGCGCCTCGCCCAGCGGCTCCGCGACGAAACCAGAACGCTGCACGTCGACGCCGAGAAAAGCCCCTTCATGTCCGTGCTGCTGCGCGGCCGGATGCGCCGAGCCGCGTACGCCGCGCTGTTGCGCAATCTGCATGCCATCTACGAAGTGCTCGAGCCGGCGCTGGCGCGTCATGCGGTGCATCCGGCGCTGGCGCCATTAAATCTCGCAGCGCTGGCACGGCTGCCGTCGCTGCTCCAGGATCTGGTGGGGATCTGCGATCCATCGGACGCGACGTTCGAGCTGCGGCCATCGGCGGTTCGCCATGTCGCGCGCTTGCGTGAGCTCGACGCTTCTTGCCCGGAGCGGCTGCTCGCTCACGCCTACGTCCGCTATCTCGGCGACCTGAGCGGTGGCCAGATCCTGCGTGACATCGTCGCCCGTAGCCCGGGTCTCGGTCCGCGTGTCGGCACCGCGTTCTACGAGTTTCGCGATGCGGCTCCTGCGCCCGTCCTCGCTGAAGCGTTTCGTTCAAGCCTTGACCGCGCCGCTGTTGACGCGCCGGATGCCATCGTCGCCGAGGCGCGGCTCGCGTTCGCCTGGCACCGCGACCTGTTCGACGAATTCGCCCAGGGCTTCGGCCTCGCTGGGCCGGAGATGCCCTAGCAACGCGCGGCCGGATGCGCAACGAGAGTTTCGTTGCGTCCACGTTGCAGGGGCGGCACACCGGTCACTTCGTCGACCTGCCGTAGCGGCGGTCGCCGACTCTGCGATGTGTCGACGCCGAGCAGCAGACCCCTTCGACGGGGTCTGTCGCTCCTGGCGGAAAAGCAGTAGAACCGCCAGTGCCTCGAGTGCGGTTCTGCCGAGCCGGCGCATGCAAACCCCGGCCTTGCGCCGGCGACCGGTAGGAGAAGCGGACGATGAAACCTAGGCTCTGGCAGTGGCTGATCTTCTTTTTCACGCGGCCGATCCGCTTCTCGGATCTTTCGGCGCTGGCCAGCCGGATGAAGCCGCGTCCGAAGGTCGCCCCACCACCCGTGCCGTCTTTCACCGCGCCGATCGACGTGACGTCTTCGCTACCGGCGCCGGTGCGCGAGCGCAAGACTGCGAGGGTGGACGCTCGCCCCTCGGTCGTCTCGTCGATCTTTCACCCGGAGCTCAAGATCAGCGTCAGCGAGCAGCCGTTCGACACCCTGCCTGCCGAGCTGCGCGACGAGCTGCAGCGGCCGAGCACCGGCCGCCTGTAGGGAACCGGCGCGCGCGACGCCTCAGTCGTCGCAGAGCACCGTCGCTCGCTCGCGCCGTTCACAGATCTTTACCCCGCCGTCAACCTGGCCTCACGCTGGCCCGCCACCATCTCTTCATTCCCGCGAGACGGGACGAACTGGAGCGATGACATGAGCACGGCGATTCCTTCTTCCATCAACCCGACCGCCGGACGCGTCCGCGTGGTGCTGCTCGGCATGGCGATGACGCTGCTCGCAGCGATCAGCCTGTCGGCCTGGGCGCAACCCGCGCCTGCGCCCCCGCCTCCGCCGTCTCCGCACGGCATGATGGGCGAAGGCGGTTCGGGCATGGGCCTGATGCACCACGGCATGCACGGCGACGGCATGGGCGGCATGATGTTCGGCGGTTCGCCCGAGCGCATGGGCCGGATGATCGACCACATGCTCGACGGCCTGAACGCCACCGATGCCCAGCGCACGCAGATCAAGCAGATCGCCGCCGCCGCGGCCGTCGACCTGAAGTCGCAGGCGCAATCGGGACGCGACCTGCGCCGCAGCGGCATGCAGATCTTCACCGCGCCGACGGTCGATGCCGCCGCCGCCGAGCAGTTGCGCCAGCAGACGCTGGCGCAGCACGACCAGATGAGCAAGCGCGTGACGCAGGCGATGCTCGACGTGGCGCGCGTCCTCACCCCCGAGCAGCGCGCGAAGATCGGCGAGCGCATGCGCGACCGCCAGGCGCGCATGGAAGAGCGGATGAAGCGCATGGATCGGGAGCCGCGCCGATAATCGAATCGTTGCCGGCCTCGCCGGCGACGATTCGTCCTGAGCGCAGCGAAGGACCTCTTCCCGGCTCTCGATGACGCCACGTCTCCTCATGATCGACGATGACGCCAGACTGGCGTCGATGGTCTGCGACTATCTCGGCCGCGCCGGCTTCGACGTCGAGACCGCGGGCTCGCTCGCGTCCGGTCGCGAGCATCTCGCCGCCAACGTCTACGAGGCGCTGATCCTCGACCTGATGCTGCCCGACGGCGACGGCCTCGACCTGTGCCGCGAGCTGCGCGGCGCGAGCCGGACGCGGCAGCTGCCGCTGCTCATGCTGACCGCGCGCGGCGAGTCGATGGACCGCATCGTCGGCCTCGAGCTCGGCGCCGACGACTACCTGCCCAAGCCGTTCGAGCCGCGCGAGTTGCTGGCGCGCGTCAAGGCGCTGCTGCGGCGCGCGTCGCCGCAGGCCGCAGGCGACGACGTGCTTCGCTTCGGTCGACTCGAGGTCGACCTCGGCGCGCGCGTCGCCCGCCTCGACGGCAAGGCCTGCGATCTCACCGGCCACCAGTTCGATCTGCTCGTGGTCCTGGCGCAAAGCCCCGGTCGCGTGCTCACGCGCGACCAGATCATGGATTCGCTCAAGGGCCATCCGCTCGAGGCCTTCGATCGCTCGATCGACGTCCACATCTCGCGCATCCGCGCCGTGATCGAGAACGACCCGAAGGCGCCGCGCCGCGTGCTCACGGTGCGCGGCGCCGGCTACGTGTTCGCGAGGAAGCAGGACGCCGACGACGCTGCGGCATGAGCGCAGCGATCTGCTTGCCGGCGCCCGATCGCGCCTCGCCATGAAGAGCCTCTACCTGCGCATCTATGCGACGGTGGTCGTCGTGTTGTTGTTGTTCGCGCTCGTCTCGGGCTGGGTCGTCGAGCGCCATCTCAACCAGGAGCGCGTGCGCACCGAGCAGGTCGTCAACGACCGTCTCGGAGCCTGGGCCGAGCTGCTCGAGCATTCGCTGCCCGGTGCCGAGGCGCCCCGTGAAATGCAGGCGTCGGTCTTGCGCGAGTGGTCGCAGCGCCTGCGCGTGCCGCTCGCGCTCGACGGCGCCGGCGGCGAGCGCATTGGGGCGTCCGATTCCTTCCAGCGCCGCACCGACGAAGGCATCGTCAAGCCGTTCGCGTTCCGCCTCAACGACGGCCGCACGCTCTGGACGATGCGGCCCGGTCTGCGTCTGGCGGGCGCGGGCCCGCGCAACGCGGGCGCCGGCGGCGCGGGCGAATCGCCAGAGGAACGCGGTGCCCGCGGCCTGCCGCCGTCGCGACCGTGGCCGCTGCTGCCGCCAGGGTTGCCGCGCGGTGTCGGACTCGCAGTCGTGCTGGTCGCGCTCTTCGTCGCCGTCGCGGCCGGCGCATTCCCCGTCGTGCGTCGCCTCACGCGCCGGCTCGAGGCGCTCAAGCAGGGCGTCGAGCAGTTCGGCGCCGGCGAGCTGAGCCATCGCGTCGCGATCTCTGGCGCCGACGAGGTCGCGGCCGTCGCGTCGAGCTTCAACGTCGCCGCGGCGCGCGTCGAGGCGCTCGTGCAGTCGCACCGGTCGCTGCTCGCCAACGCGAGCCACGAGCTGCGCTCGCCGCTGGCGCGCATGAAGATGGCGGTGTCGATGCTCGACGAGGCGACTCCGGCGCAGCGCGACAAGCTCAAGATCGAGATCGACAGGAACGTCGCAGAGCTCGACAGCCTGGTCGAGGAAGTGCTGCTCGCGAGCCGGCTCGACGCGAGCCAGCAGGATCCGCTTCACCGTGACCGCGTCGATCTGCTCGCGGTCGCGGCCGAGGAAGCGGCGCGCGTCGATGCGATCGTCGATGCGCAGGCGAACATCTTCGTCGACGGCGACGAGCGGCTGCTGCGCCGAGCCATCCGCAACCTGCTCGAGAACGCGCATCGCTACGGCGGTGGCGACTTCGAGGTCGGTCTCGCGACGCGTCAGGCCGGACCGGCACGGCGGCTCGTCGTGATCAGCGTGAGCGATCGCGGGCCGGGGGTGCCGGAGGCGATGCGCGAGCGCATCTTCGAGCCGTTCTTCCGCATGCCGGGCCATGCCGAGCAGGCGGGCGGAGTCGGCCTGGGCCTGGCGCTCGTCAAGCAGATCGCCGAGCGCCATGGCGGCACCGTGCACTGCGAGATTCGCGACGGCGGCGGCAGCCGCTTCGTCGTCGAGCTGCCGGAAGGCTGAGCGACTGCGCTAGGACGCAGGCGTCAGCGCCGGCGACGCGCCACCCGCATCGCGACGACGATCGCGGCGCAGCTTGGCGGCGAGAAAGCCGCTCATGCCGAGCGCCGCGGTCGCCAAGCCGAGCGTCGACATCGACCAGAAGCCGCGCGCCCCGAGCATCCACGGCGGCGTCGTGCCCAGGAGGTCGAAGGCGACGATGTAGCCGCCGCCGAGGCCGATGCCCCACACGGCAAGAACGTACACGATGACCGGCACGGTTGCGATCCGGTAGGCGCGAAGGACGAAGGCCGAGACCGTCTGCGCCGCGTCGGCGATGTGGAAGAGCGCGACCCAGGCGAGCAGCGGCACGGCGGCGGCGACGATCACCGGATCTGCGGTGTAGAGGCCGACGACCTGCTCGCGCAGAAGGTAGACCGCGCTGCCGAGCGCCGCCGCGATCAGCACGCCGATCTCGAGGCCGGCCCAGCCGACGTGACGCGCGTCGGCCGCATCGCCCGCGCCGACGCGCTGCGCGACCAGCGTGCTCGAGGCGTTGGCGATCGCCAGCGGCAGCATGAACATCATCGAGACCATGTTGACCGCGATCTGGTGGCCGGCGACGGCGGTGGCGCCGACGCGCGAGACGAAGAAGGACATGAAGGTGAAGCCGGTCACCTCGACCAGGATCGACAGACCCATCGGCACGCCCAGCCGCAGCAGCGCGGCTTGGCTTTTCGCGCTCGGCCGGCCGATGCCGCGATCGAGACCGAAGGGCGCATAGAAGCGGTCGCGCTTCAGGACCCAGACGGCGGCGCCGAGTTGGCACCACATCACGAGCGCGGTCGCGAAGCCGCAGCCAGCCACGCCGAAGGCCGGCACGCGCAGCGTGCCGAACGGCGTCGCCGACTCGAGGCCGAACACCAGCAGCGCATTGACGGGCACCTTGAGCGCGAGCGCGACGACCTGGATCGCCATCACCGCCTTCGGCCGCGACACGGCGACGTTGAAGCCGCGGTAGGCCGTGAAGACCAGCGCCGGCGGCAGCGCGAAGCTGAGGCCCAGCAGGTAGACACGCACCTTGGCGGCGACCTCGGGGCTGGCGCGCGCAAGCGCCAGGATCGGTTCGGGCGCGAGCAGCAGCAGGCAGCCGGGCACCGAGAGGGCGATCGCCAGCCAGATCGCCTGGCCGGCCTCGTGGCCGCTCTCGCGCAGCTTGCCCGCGCCGAACAGCTGTCCGGCGATCGGGCCGACTGCCAGGACGACGCCCATGAAGCCGACGAAGACCGAGACGTAGGCGGCGATGCCGATGGCGAGCGCGGCGAGATCGAGCGCCGAGACGCGCGCGACCATCACGGTGTCGATGGTGCTGAAGGCAAGGACCGCGACCTGGCCGACGAAGACGGGCCAGGCGAGGGGGGCGATGCGGCGCGCGCTCTGGCGAAGGCTGGTCCGCGTCATGTCGCGATGCGGTCCGGCGCGATGGTCGCGTCGGGCTCGACGATCGCGCCACTCGCCGGCCTGTCACCGTTGCGCTCGGCATAGCGGTTGAAGCGCCACGCCGTGCCCTCGCGCGTGATGCGGCGCCAGGTGACGCGCTTCTCGGCGGGCGTCATCGAGGTCCAGTGCTGGACCTCGACGAAGGTGCGGCCGCATCCCTTGCAGACTTCGTCGCCCTGGCTCGTCGAACAGATCGCGATGCAGGGCGCGTCGGGCGTCGACGCATACCAGGCGAGCCAGGCCTCACGCGGCGCCTCGGGCATCGTGTCTTCGTCGCAGTCGGCCTCGTGGTAGTACACCATGAGGGCATAGACCTCGGCGAGCGCGAGCACTTCGCGGCAGGCGGTGATGCCGTCCGGCGAAGGGCTGCGGTCGCGCCACCAGTTGATGGCCGATTCGATGTCGGTGATGTGCAGGGAAGCCACGGAGCGCAGGCGAAAGACGGAATCGTAGCCCTGCGCCCGCGCCGCTCCCTGGGAAGGGCTGCGCAAACGGGGGGACGCCCCGCTGCGACGTCAGCGCGGTGCGCTGGCCGACGGCGCCGGCACGACGATGACCGTCGGCTGGCCTGTCGTGGTGGTTGTCGTTTCGCGCATCACGCCGCCACCGGCGACGCTGCCCGACGTCGTCGTCTTCTGATTCGCGTTGGCCGGACCTTCGATGCGCGCCAGGCAATCCGCCTTGTCTTTGGCAGCGACGAGGTTGCAGCGATCGACCGCGTTCTGGCGTGTCGAGCCCTGGGTGTCGAGCGTGTTGCGCTTGCGCTCGACCGAGGCCGCGCCGGCCTCTTTTAGACACGTGGCGCGGTCTTGGCCCGTTCGGCCGGCGTCGCAATCGGCACGCTCCTTGACGTAGGTCGATTTTGCGGGAGTCGCGTCGGCGCCATGCGACGGCGATGCGGCCAGGCCTGCAGCGATGCCCACGGCCACCAGGCCTGCAAGAGATGCAATGTTTCGTATCACGTTCGTCTCCTTCGGTGGGCAGCTGGCTGCGTCGACGACGCGACACGCTCTTGCCCGAGAGTGAGACGTCACCGTAGTTCTCCGGGCAACGACGCGCAGTAGGACGACGCCCCGCTGCCGCGCCGCCCGATGTCCCGTGCCGGCCGGGCGGTGCCGGGTCCGGCGCTCTCAGGCGCGGTCGAACCAGATCGCCGCGCACAGCCCCGCACCAACGAGATAGAGCAGCCAGGTCTGCCAGACGATGTACGGATAAAGCATCAGCGCCACGCCGAGCCAGCGCGTGCGCGGCCGGTCGACGCGCTTGCCGTGGTAGTAGGCCGCGAGGCCGAGCAGGCCGAACAGGATGGCGCCGACAATGTAGGCAGGGCTCGGCAACGTGATGCCGAGCGCGCCGAGCGTGTCCAATCCGTCCTGCATGATGAATCTGCCGTCCTTGCCAGCACCTTACCGCCGATGGCCGCGCGCTGCCGCCGGCGCCGGCTTCACCTTGATCGAGCTGCTGATCGTGATCGCGATCGTCGCCGTCCTCGCCCTCATCGCGCTGCCCGGGGTGCCGGACAAGCTCATCCGCGAGCGCATCGTCGAATCGATCCGGCTGGTCGACATCGTCAAGGGCCCGGTGGCAGCGTCGTGGTCGCAGAACAAGGGCCTGCCTCTCGACAACGCCGCGGTCGGGCTGCCGGTGGCCGACAAGATCGTCAACGACTACATCAGCTCGGTCGCGGTCGAGTCGGGCGCGATCCAGATCACCTTCGGCAACCACGCCAACCCCGCGATCCGCGGCAAGGTGCTGACGCTGCGCCCGGGCGTGATCGAGGACGCGACCGTCGTCCCGATCACCTGGGTCTGCGGCGACGCCTCGCCGCCGGACAAGATGGTCGCCAAGGGCCTCAACAAGACCGACGTGCCGGCGCGCTACCTGCCTTTCAACTGCCGCGCCATGGGTCCGCCGGCGGCGGCTCCGGTCTGAGGCGACGCGAGAACCTTGGCCTTGATCGATCTCGACGCACCCGGCATCGACGGCTCGCGCCTGCGCCGGGCCGGCAAGGAGCTGCTCTCGCTGGCGCTGATCGAGGCGCGCAACCAGACGCTGCGCTGGGCCTCGGCGCTGCAGGCCGCGCACGACGGCGAGGCGCTGGTGCTGCCGGACGACCTCGCGCCGGCGCTCGCCGCCGAGCTCGATCCGCCGCTCTGGACTTTCGGCCACATCGGCTGGATCCAGGAGTACTGGATCGCTCGCAACGTGCAGCGCAACCGCGGCGAGAACGCCGACCCCGAGTCGCCAAGGCTCGCCTCGGTGCTGCCCGGCGCCGACGCTTGCTACGACCCGGCGACGGTCGACCGCCCGACGCGGCGCGCGCTCGTCGGCAACGGCCTGCCCGATCTGCAGGCGACGCGCGACTACCTGGTCGAGTCGCTCGAGACGACGCTCGAGCTGCTGGCGGGCCTCGCCGTGGAAGACGACGCCTCGCTCTACTTCTATCGCCTCGCGCTCTTCCACGAGGAGATGCACGCCGAGGCGTTTGCGGTACTCGCGCAGACGCTCGGCATCGAGACCGGCCTCGTGCCGCGCTTGGCCACGCAGGCGGCGCGACAGCCGCTGACGTTTCCGGCGACGCGCTGGCTGCTCGGCAGCGGCTCGTCGGGCTTTCGCTTCGACAACGAGGCCGAGCCGCATCCGGTCGAGGTGCCCGAGTTCGAGATCGACGCGCAGGCCGTCACCTGGGCGCAGTACGGCGAGTTCGTCGAGGACGGCGGCTACGACGAACCCGCGCACTGGAGCGAGGCCGGGCGCGACTGGCTGCAGGGCCAGGGCCGGCGCACGCCGCGCCATGTCGAGCAGATCCGTCACGGCGTGCTGCAGCGCCGCTTCGGCGTGCTGTCGCGCGTGGCGTCGGTGCAGCCTGCGGTGCACGTCAGCTGGTTCGAGGCCGACGCGTGGTGCCGCTGGGCCGGGCGCCGGTTGCCGGCCGAGGTCGAGTGGGAAGCGGCGGCGCATCAGGGCGCGAGCCGCGGCTTTCGCTGGGGCGAGGTGCACGAGTGGACCGCGTCGACGTTCCGTCCGTACCCGGGCTTCGCGCCGGGACCGTGGCGCGACTTCTCGGCGTCGGCCTTCGGCAGCCACAAGGTCTTGCGCGGCGCATCGTTCGCGACCCGCTCGGGACTGCGCAACGCGCGCCTGCGCGGCTTCGCGCTGCCCGCAAGCGACGACGGCTTCTTCGGCTTTCGCAGTTGCGCCGCCTAGCGCATCGAGCGACCGCGCGCGACAGGCGAGTGAAGAATCCGTCCGCGATCACTTAGGGTAAGCCCATCCTTTGCGGCCGGCGGCCGCCCTCGAACAATGGTCTGCAAGGCCCCGCGGTCATTCCATCGCGGCGCCGACTCTGTCAGGAGATTTGTTGTGGACGTTTCTCTTTCCCTCACGGTCAACGGCAAGGCCGTCACGAAGACCGTCGACTCGCGCACGCTGCTCGTGCAGTTCCTGCGCGAGACCCTCCAGCTCACCGGCACGCACATCGGCTGCGACACGGCGCAATGCGGCGCCTGCACGGTCCACATGAACGGTCGCGCGATCAAGTCGTGCTCGATGCTCGCGCTGCAGGTGCAGGGCAGCGAGATCACGACCATCGAGGCCCTCTCGAAGAACGGCGAGCTGCATCCGATGCAGGCGGCGTTCCGCGAGTGCCACGGCCTGCAGTGCGGCTTCTGCACGCCGGGCATGGTGATGTCGGCCGTGCAGCTCCTCGCCGACAACCCGAAGGCCGACGAAGCCGAGATCCGCGAGGCGCTCGACGGCAACATCTGTCGCTGCACGGGCTACCAGAACATCGTCAAGTCGATCCAGTTCTGTCAGTCGGGCAAGACCCCGACGACGGTCTGAAGGCGCACGTCATGGGCAACATGAACGATGTGGTCGACCTGACCAAGAGCCCGATCGGGCAGAGCCTGCGCCGCCGCGAAGACCGGCGCTTCATCACCGGCGCCGGCAACTACACCGACGACGTGACGCTGCACGGCCAGACCTATGGCGTCTTCCTGCGCAGCCCGCACGCGCATGCGCGCATCAAGTCGATCAAGCTCGACGCGGCGCTGAAGTCGCCCGGCGTGGTCGACATCATCACCGGCGCCGATCTCGCCGAAGCAAAAGTAGGCGGGCTTCCCTGCGGCTGGCTGATCCACAGCAAGGACGGCACGCCGATGAAAGAGCCGGCGCATCCGGTGCTGGCGCAAGGCAAGGTGCGCCACGTCGGCGACCAGGTCGCGCTCGTGATCGCCGAGACGCTGCTCGAGGCCAAGGATGCGGCCGAGCTCGTCGAGGTCGACTACGAAGAGCTCACGCCGGTGATCGACATCAGCGCCGCCGATTCGATCGGCTCCGCGGTGCACGACGACGTCGCCGACAACGTCTGCTACGACTGGGGCCACGGTGACAAGGCCGCGGTCGACGCTGCGTTCGCGAAGGCGGCGCACGTCACCAAGCTCTCGTTCGTCAACAACCGGCTGATCCCGAACGCGATCGAGCCGCGTGCGGCCAACGCCAGCTACACGCGCCACGACGAGAGCTACACGCTCTACGTCGCCAATCAGAATCCGCACGTCGAGCGGCTGCTGATGTGCGCCTTCGTGCTCGGCCTGCCGGAGTCGAAGGTGCGCGTCATCGCGCCCGACGTCGGCGGCGGCTTCGGCTCGAAGATCTTCCTGTACGCAGAAGACGTCGCGCTGGTCTGGGCGAGCAAGCGCGTCGGCCGGCCGATCAAGTGGACGGCCGAGCGCAGCGAGTCGTTCCTCACCGACGCCCACGGCCGCGACCACGTCTCGACCGCCGAGCTGGCGATGGACAAGGACGGCAACTTCCTCGCGCTGCGCGTCAAGACGATCGCCAACATGGGCGCCTACCTGTCGACCTTCGCGTCGGCGGTGCCGACGATCCTGTATGCGACCTTGCTCGCCGGCCAGTACAAGACGCCGGCGATCTATGCCGAGGTCAAGGCGGTGTTCACCAACACCGCACCGGTCGATGCCTACCGCGGCGCGGGCCGGCCGGAGGCGACGTATCTCGTCGAGCGCATCGTCGAGCAGGCGGCGCGCGAGATGAAGATGAACCCGGCAGAGTTGCGCCGGCAGAACTTCATCACGACGTTCCCGTACGCGACGCCGGTCGGCCTGACGTACGACGTCGGTGGCTATGCGGCCCATCTTGACAAGGCCATCAAGATGGCCGACGTCGCCGGTTATCCGGCCCGCAAGGCGGCCTCGGCCGCGAAGGGCAAGATGCGCGGCATGGGCTATGCCTGCTACATCGAAGCGTGCGGCATCGCGCCGTCGAACATCGCCGGTGCGCTCGGCGCGCGCGCCGGGCTGTTCGAAGCGGGCGAGGTGCGCGTGCACCCGACCGGCACGGTCACCGTCTTCACCGGCTCGCACAGCCACGGCCAGGGCCACGAGACGACGTTCGCGCAAGTCGTCGCGGCTCGGCTCGGCATTCCGGTCGAGAACGTCGAGATCGTCCACGGCGACACCGGCCGCGTGCCGTTCGGCATGGGGACGTACGGCAGCCGGTCGCTCGCGGTCGGCGGCACGGCGATCGTCAAGGCGGTCGACAAGATCATCGCCAAGGGCAAGAAGATCGCGGCCCACCTGCTCGAGGCGGCCGACGCCGACATCGAGTTCGAGAACGGCGAGTTCAAGGTCGCGGGCACTGACAAGAAGGTCGCGTGGGGCAACGTCTCGCTCACCGCCTACGTGCCGCACAACTTCCCGCTCGACAAGCTCGAGCCCGGTCTCAACGAGAACGCGTTCTACGACCCGACCAACTTCACCTACCCGGCCGGCACCTACATCTGCGAGGTCGAGGTCGACCCCGAGACGGGCAAGGTGAAGATCGAGCAGTTCGTCGCCGTCGACGACTTCGGCAACATCGTCAATCCGATGATCGTCGAGGGCCAGGTCCAGGGCGGCGTCGCGCAGGGCCTCGGCCAGGCGATGATGGAAGGCTGCACCTACGACGTCGCCTCGGGCCAGCTGCTCACAGGCTCGTTCATGGACTATGCGATGCCGCGCGCGGTCGACGTGCCGAACATCCAGATCTCGACGACCAACACGCCGTGCAGCCACAACCCGCTCGGCGTCAAGGGCTGCGGCGAAGCCGGCGCGATCGGCTCGCCGCCGGCCTACATGAACGCCCTCACCGACGCCCTCGGCGTCGTCGACCTGGCGATGCCGGCGACACCGGAGCGCGTCTGGCGCGCGGCCAACGGCATGCCCGCCTGAACGAAGACAAGGAGCACACCATGTACGCATTCGACTACCAGCGTCCGGCGAGCCGCGATGCCGCCAAGAGCGCGGCGACCGGCGCCGACACCCGCTACCTCGCCGGTGGCCAGAGCCTGATCCAGGCGATGCGACTGCGCCTGTCGCAGTCCGAGCGCCTCGTCGATCTCGGCGCCGTCGCCGATCTCAAGGGGATCAAGGCCGAGAACGGCGGCGTCACGATCGGCGCGATGGCGACGCACGCCGCGGTCGCCGCGAACGCCGACGTGAAGAAGCTGTTGCCGGCCCTGGCCGAGCTCGCCGCCGGCATCGGCGACCCGATGGTGAGGAACATGGGCACGATCGGCGGTTCGATCGCCAACGCCGACCCGGCGGCGTGCTACCCGACGGCGGTGGTCGCGCTCGGCGCAACGATCCACACCGATCGGCGCACGATCAAGGGCGACGACTT
>Ga0123337_10004182_pt1 | contig 14836 bp, 11 predicted proteins | sample frozenSSSSmetaG_FD_89792 | JGI IMG/M metagenome (GOLD analysis project Ga0123337, IMG submission 89792) | Glacier valley bacterial and archeal communities from Borup Fiord, Nunavut, Canada, to study Microbial Dark Matter (Phase II) -... | ecosystem: Environmental > Aquatic > Freshwater > Ice >... | reverse complement strand
TCGCGATCTGGGCCAAGGACCCCGATGCATACCAATTGGTGGGGCTGCTCCACACTGCGGGTCCCGCCGGTGGGTTCGAGATGCAAGTCACCCAGTCGCTGTCCGAGGGAATTGTTTCGCAGGTCTATCGTAACGAGACGAACCATCTCGATCATGGATTGTGGCGCGACAAGGGGCACAGTCCGTTGGTGGACGAGCAGCTGCATCAATTGACCCAATACGAAATGTGCGTGCCATTCCATCTGGCAGGCCACCGGCTCGGAGTGATAAGCGCCGTGCAACTCATCGACAGCAAACACAATGCGCCAAGCCGCTGGGGCTTTGACGAAGAGGACCTTACGATCCTGAAACTGGCGGAGCTGGCTTTGGGCCAGGCGATGGAGCGTGCCCTGCTCGCGACACAACTCGGCCGCTGAGCGCGGGTCAGGTGACGGCGGTTGCAATGCCGGTTCCGTCCTCAGACGCGAACTCCGAAGCACCGAGGCTACCCCTATTGCGTTAAAGACCCGGTCGCCCCGCGCGGTGATACTTCAATCCAATCCGTTTCGTTGATGAAATCTACCATGAACCGCCCCAGATCCTTTGTCGCTGCCTATGTGATCGCCGCATGCGCCACAAACCTGTTATTTTCCACCCGGGTGAACGGTGAGCCGACCGCCGCGCTCCTCAAGATCAGCGACGTGCCCCGAGCCACTCAAATGGGCACGGGTCCCGCACCCGCCGGCGCACCCGGCGGCGGCCGCTACACACCGCCGCTGCCCGCGAATCCCACCCTGCCCACGCTCTGGCTGATCGGCGACTCCACCGTGCGCAACGGCACGGGTGGCGACAACGGACCCACCGGGCAGTGGGGTTGGGGCGCGCCCGTCACGGCATTTTTCGACCTGACGAAAATCAATGTTGTCAACCGCGCCTTCGGGGGCACGAGCAGCCGCACATTCTACAGAGGCTTCTTTTGGAAAGACCTGCAGCCGCACCTCAAGAAGGGCGACTTCATGATCCTGCAGTTCGGAGCAAATGACAACGGCGGCGCAAAGGGCAAAGGCGCGCTCGGCGGCATCGGCGACGAAACCCAGATGAACAACGACGAAACCGTCCACACCTTCGGTTGGTACCTCAAACAATTCATCGTTGAAACCCGCGCGCAAAACGCCACCCCGATCATCTGCTCGCTCACGCCACGCAAAGGCTGGAGCCCAGACGGCAAACAATTCAACCGCGACAAAGGCAAACACGCCGCATGGGCCGAACAGGTTGCCAAGCAGACGAACACGCCCTTTGTTCCGCTCTACGACATCATCGCCACGAACTACGAGAAGCTCGGCACCGCCAAGGTCGAAACGTTTTACGTCCCATCGCCCAAGGAAAGCCTGCACACCGGCTGGGACGGTGCCGTCGTCAACGCCAAGTGCGTCGTATCCGGTATGAAAGCTTTGGCCGAAAATCCATTGGCTCGGTTTCTCTCGCCACGCGCCAACGGCGTCGCCCCGGCCAGCGGCATCCTCACTGCAGGGAAGTAGACGCGCGCGGGTTCTGCCTGCATCGGGTTACCCAATTGAGGTAGATAGATCGACCGCTATCGTCGGGTAGGAGCAGGCAACAAGTTCCACAAGCTAGACCAGCGGCAACCCATGACACACACTCGTCCACCCAAACCCTTTCCCACCCTCAGGCAAACCTCGGCTGTTGCCGCTTGGTTGATGCAATCTATCTTTGCCTTTCACGCTCTCGGCGCCGCCCCGCGCGACACCTACAACTTCAATCCCGGCTGGCTCCTCAAAACCGCTGACGAAAGCGGTGCCGAAGCCGCGTCCTTTGCCGACGCGGACTGGAAGAAGATCACCCTCCCTCACGCTTGGAACGAGGACAGCGCCTTCAAGGAGAACAGCAAAAAGCTTCCCGCTGGGATCGCATGGTATCGCAAGCATTTCAAGCTGCCGGCCGATACGGCGGGCAGTAAAGTGTTTCTCGAATTCGAAGGAATCCGTCAGGCCGGTGAATTCTATCTGAATGGAGAATTCATCGGGCGCAGCGAAAACGGCGTCATGGCGTTCGGGATCGACATCACGGACAAGCTGAAGCCCGGCGAGAACGTGCTCGCCGCGCGGATCGACAACTCGACCAAGTATGCCGAGACCGCCACCGGCTCGACGTTCCAGTGGAACGTCAACGACTTCGCCGCCAACTTCGGCGGCATTCCGAAAAACGTCCGGCTGCATGTCACCGGGAAGCTCTATCAAACGCTGCCGCTCTACTCGAGCCTCGGCACTACTGGCGTTTACGTATATGCACAAGATTTCGACATCAAGGGCAAGTCCGCCAAGGTGACCGCGGAGACGCAGGTGAAAAACGAATCCGCCGGCCCGCAGAAATTCAGCTACGAAGTCACCATCACGGGCCCGGACAGCAAACGGATGCAGACGATCCCAGGCGGCGACCAGACCCTCGGTGCCGGCGAAACCAAGACAATCAGCGCGAGCGCCAGGGTTTCCGATCTGAATTTCTGGAGCTGGGGCTACGGCTATCTCTACGACGTAGCCACAACGCTCAAGGTCGAGGGCAAGCCCGTCGATACCTTTGTGACCCGCACGGGCTTCCGTAAGCTGGAGTTCACCAAAGGCATGGTAAAGCTCAACGACCGCACCCTCCAGATGAAAGGTTACGCGCAACGCTCGACCAACGAGTGGCCGGCAGTCGGACAGTCGGTGCCGCCTTGGCTGAGCGATTTTAGCAACGACCTCATGGTGGAAAGCAACGGCAACCTCGTGCGCTGGATGCACGTCACCCCGGGTAAACAGGATATCGAATCTTGTGACCGCGTTGGCTTGTTGGAAGCCATGCCCGCAGGCGACAAGGAAAAGGATTCCGCAGGCCGCCAATGGAGCCAGCGGGTCGAACTCATGCGCGACGCCATCATCTACAACCGCAACAACCCGAGTGTCGCTTTCTACGAAGGTGGTAACGAAAGCATCAGCGAGGCGCACATGGCCGAACTCAAGGCGCTGCGCGACCAATACGACCCGCACGGCGGACGCGCCTCGGGATCCCGTGAAATGTTAGACAGCAGGGTCGCCGAATACGGCGGCGAGATGCTCTATATCAACAAGAGCGCGCGCATCCCATTCTGGGCAACGGAATACTACCGCGACGAAGCTCTGAGAAAATACTGGGACGAATGGACACCTCCTTACCATAAGGATGGCGATGGCCCGCCCGCGCCGAAGGGTGAAAGCGGCGCTCCTTACAATCGCAATCAGGACACTTATGCCGTCGCCAGCGTCGAGCGCTGGTATGATTACTGGCGCGAGCGACCCGGCACCGGTGCCCGCGTCAGCTCGGGCGGGGTGGACATCGTCTTCTCAGATACGAATACCCATGGCCGCGGCGCGGAGAACTACCGGCGCAGCGGCGAAGTGGACGCGATGCGCATTCCGAAAGACGCCTTCTATGGCCACCAAGTGATGTGGAACGGTTGGGTGGATGTCGAAAAGCCCGCCGCCTACATCGTCGGCCACTGGAACTACGAACCGACGGTGAAGAAGCCGGTCTATGTCGTTTCCTCCGCCGACAAGGTCGAGCTGTTCGTAAACGGTAAGTCGTTAGGCTTCGGTGAGCAGACAAGCCGCTTCCTTTACACGTGGAAGGAGGTGCGGTTCCAGCCCGGCTCGATCAAAGCCGTCGGCTACGACTCAAAGAGCCAAAAGATCTGCGAAACTGAGAAAAAAACCGCCGGTGCTCCCGTAGCGCTCCGCCTCGCCTCACGCACCGCACCCGGAGGCTTGCTCGCCGACGGCGCCGATATGGCGCTCGTCGAAGTTGAGGTCGTGGATGCGCAGGGCAACCGCTGCCCGACCGCCTGCAATACCGTCAGCTTCGATCTAACTGGATCCGCCGAGTGGCGCGGCGGCATTGCGCAAGGCCCCGACAATTTCATCCTCTCCAAGAAGCTCCCCGCCGAGTGCGGGGTGAACCGAGTGCTCGTCCGCTCGTTGCCGCAGGCCGGAAAAATTTCCATCAAAGTCAGTGCAGATGGAATGAAGCCCGCTTCCATCGAACTCACATCCAAGCCCATGTTGGTGATAGACGGTCTCGCCAAGGTTCTTCCCGCCGCGACCCTGTCTGCCTCGTTGAAGCGCGGTCCCACGCCTGGGGGGGACTCCATCACGCCGACCCGCAGGCCGCTTCGCATCATCGGCGCCACCGCGGGATCCTCCCCCGAGCTGGTTTCGCAAGCCTTCGACGACAACGAGAACACCGGTTGGAAAAACGACGGCAAGCGCGCCACGGGCTGGATCGAGTTCGATCTGGAAAGTCCGTCAACCGTCAGCGAGATCACCCTCAAAATGGGTGGCTGGCGCTCCAAGTCCTATCCGCTGCGGGTCACCGTCGATCACAAGGATGCCTATAAAGGCATTACCCCGAAGAGCCTCGGCTACGTCACGCTTCAGTTGAAGCCCACGCCGGGCAAGGTCGTCCGCATCGACCTCGCGGGCGACATCGATGAAAAGGACGGCTTCGGCATGGTCGAGGTTACCGGCAAAAAACTCGAGGACGCCAAGGGTGGCGGAGGAAAAGGCGCTCTCGAGATCATCGAAGCGGAAATCTACGGACCCGTCGCGCCGTTAAAACACTAACATTGAGCTTTCCGTGAAGACCGCTTTCCTTCTCCCTCTCCTCACATTCTGGTCAGTTTGCGCCGACGCACAACCGGCCAACGTGCTGCCCGTGCGCACCAACGGGTTCTGGGAATCCCTCAACGGCGACTGGTCTTTTAAATATCTCCCTGGCAACAACGCCGGTCCCGATGCGGATTTTTCCAAACTGGGATTTAGTGTCTCGTCGTGGAGGAGGATTTCCGTCCCATCCAACTGGGAGCTCAAGGGATTCGTGAAGCCGAAATACGCGCTCGAACTGGAGGATGGGCTCGGACTCTACCGACGCACGTTCCGCGTGCCTGCGGGTTGGCATGACGGCCGTCGCGTGTGCCTGCGGTTCGAGGGCGTCGCATTCGGATTCGAAGCGTGGGTCAATGGCAGGGAAATCGGCCAATCGTCCGCCAGCGCCTACAATCCCAACACCTTCGACATCACCGATGCGCTTGGATCCGTTGCCGAGAACGTGCTCGCCGTGCGCGTCGCCACCAAACCGCTCGGCTACGAATTCGACGTGAACGACGATTGGGCGCTCTGCGGCATCTATCGGGACGTCACGCTTTTCTCCGTGCCCGAGACCCACTTCACGGACCTCACTACCCGCACCAAACTCACGGCGGACGGTTCGGCGGAATTGTCCGTGGCGGTTTCCATCAGCCATCCGGACGGCGACGTCGCCGGAAGATTGTTAGATCCTGATGGAAAAGTAGTGGGGGAGCTTCCTATGACCCATATGTCCCATGGGACCTATAAGACCTCTGTCAGTGTGAAAAAGCCACAGCTCTGGACGGCTGAGACCCCTGCGCTCTATCAACTCCAGCTCACGCTATCGGACAAAGGCCAACCGCTGCAAACCATCGTGGAGCGCATCGGCCTGCGCGAAATTTCCATCGTGGGCGGCATGCTCCAGCTCAACGGCCGCCCGATCAAGCTTCACGGTGTGAACCACCACGACCTTTCGCCGGAAAACGGCCGCGCCATCACGGAAGAGGAAATGCGGCGCGACCTGGAGCTGATGAAAAAGGGCAACATCAATTTTGTCCGTACGTCACACTACCCACCGCAGCCGCGCTTCATCGAACTCTGCGACGAGATGGGCTTTTACGTCATGTGTGAGGTGTCCATCGGAAAGGGCGAGGAACATCTGAACGATCCCAAATACCGCGAGAACATTCTGGCCCGTGTCGAGCCGACCATCACCCGCGACAAGAACCGTCCGTCCGTCATCATCTGGAGCATCGGCAACGAAAATCCGGTGACCGATGTCGAGATGGAAGCCTGCCGTCGCGCCAAGGAACTCGATCCCTCGCGTCCGATCTGCATCCCGAAAATCGGCAGCTATTTCGAGAAGAATTACGAAAACATTCCGGAGTTCGTGGACATCTACGCGCCGCATTATCCGGGCAACACCACGCTCCGCCGCTTCGCGAAATCACTGAAACGACCGACAATTCTAACGGAGTATGCGCACGCGCTCGGCCTCGCCACCGACCGCATCCAGGACCAGTGGGAGATTATCCAACAGACACCGACGTTTGCCGGTGGCGCGATCTGGCATTTCATGGATCAGGGAATCCTGCGGACCAGCGAAACACCGGTGGATCGAGATAAATCCACGGAGTTCGTCTGGCTGGACGAGCACCGCTACTATGACACCCACGGCAACGATGGCTGCGATGGCATCGTTTACTCAGACCGCACCCCACAGACCGACTTCTGGGAGACGCGCAAAGTTTATTCGCCAGTGCGGATCGCGGAGAGCAAAGCCAACGTGAAGCCCGGTTCGCAGGAAATTTTCCTCGCGGTCGAGAACCGTTACGACTTTCGCGCGCTCACCGGCATGAAGCTGGCGTGGTCGCTCAATCGCAACGGCGCGGAGATTCTAAAAGGCGAAGTGCCACTGCTGGCAGCCGCGCGCGAGAAGGAAACCGTGCGCGTTCCCGTGACCATTCCCGACGATGCAACGGAAGACGTTCTCGCACTTGAGGTGCGCTGCATCGATGAGGCGGGCCTGCAGATCAACGAACGGGCGGTGAGGTTGGATCTGGCGCGTGCCGATCGTTATGCGTGGCTAGCAGGGATTTCAGACGCGCAAAAACCGAAAGTGAGCGAAAGCAATTCAGAAGTCAAAATCCAACACCCTCGCTGGGTCCTCACTGTAGCCCGTCCGAGCGGCGAGCTGACGATCCGGGACCACACAGGGGGCGAGCTGGTCGCGGGGATCTATCCGCACCCCGGCCGCACACTCACGATGACGGAAGGTCGCAGCGCCGCGAAAAGCGGCACATGGCGCTATTCAACTCTCACACAAATGGTCAACTCCCAGATTAAGGTGACGGAGGAAAGCTCATCCGTCCGACTCAGCGTATCGGGCACCTATCCCCGGCTCCAACCGCAGAAGGAAAAGGAAGAGAAACGGTCGGACGAGCCCTTGGATCAACTGGACAAGCCGGGTCAGCAACAAGACGTGAAGGACGAGTCGTTCACCGGCGCCTACCAAGTGGAGATCACGCCGAATGGAGCGATGAGGATCACCTACGACTACACGCCGACAAACGCGAAGGGAAAATTTTCGGAGGCCGGGCTATCCGTCGTATTGCCTTCGGAACTGACAGAATTTCGCTGGATCGGCCAAGGACCTTATGCGGGTTATCCCGGCAAGGACCGGCTCAACGAGTTCGGCATTTTCCATCTTAATCGGGAGGATCTGAACTATCAGGGCAACCGCCGCGAAACGGAATGCGCGCTCGTCACCACGTCGAAGGGCGCTGGCGTGGCGCTCGTCACGGATGCCGCTGACGTGTCAATCGAACGCGACGGTGACAAGACCCTGCTCAGCCACAATGCCATCATGTCCGGCCTCGGCAACAAGGGCACATCGCCCGAAACGTTCATCGATGCGGACAAGACCCCGCATATTTCCGGCAGTTTCACACTGGTGCCACTCGACGAAACGTGGCCGGCGGCACTAGCGCGCTGGTTCGGCAAGGCCGCCGCCACCACCGGGGCTTTTAAGCCTTTCTATCACAGCTACGATCAATGAATCCAAATCGAATGATACAAGCCGCGCGCTTTCTACTGATTTCATTTGCTCGCTCCGGGCTCGCCCTGTCGGCGGTCGCTACTCCGGCTCTGGCCCAACCGAATGCCTTGCGCTACGAGGAGATCCAGGTGAAAGCCCCCTTCGTCATGCCTCCGATCCAGGTGCCAGTGTTCCCGAAAAAGGATTTCACCGTCACGCAGTTCGGCGCGAAGGAAGACGGTAATATTTCCGAGGCCGTCCGCAAGGCGATCTCCGCCTGCCACGATGCCGGCGGCGGCCGGGTGATCATTCCCAAAGGCAACTGGAAGACCGGCAAAATTCATTTCCAGAGCAACGTGAACCTGCACCTCGAAAAGGATGCCAAGCTCACCTTCAGCGGCGATCCGAAGGACTACCTTCCCGCAGTGCAATCGAGCTGGGAGGGCTTCGAGTGTTTCAACTACTCGCCGCTGGTTTACGCGTTCAACTGCGAAAACGTCGCCCTAACCGGCGAAGGCACGCTTGAGGCGGACATGGAGACCTGGAACAAATGGATGTCGCGCCCGCCAGCGCACCTCGAGGCGTTGAAGAAACTCTACAACTACACCTCCACCGGCGCGCCGGTCGAACAACGCCAGATGGCCGAGGGCGAGAACCACCTGCGACCGCAGTTCATCCAGTTCAACCGCTGTAAGGACGTCCTCATCGAGGGCGTCAAGATCCGCAACAGCCCGTTCTGGACCATCCATCTTTTTCTATCGGAATCCGTCGTTGTTCGCGACATCGACATCCGGGCCCATGGCCACAACAACGACGGAATTGATCCGGAGATGACCCGCAACCTGCTCGTCGAAAACTGCCGCTTCGACCAGGGCGACGACGCCATCGCCATTAAGTCCGGCAGCAATCAGGACGGCTGGCGGCTCAAAACGCCCACGGAAAACGTCGTCATCCGCAACTGCACCGTCATCGAGGGCCACCAGCTCGTCGCCATCGGCAGCGAGCTTTCCGGCGGCGTCCGCAACGTCTATGTGCATGACTGCAAGTTCGCGCCCGGTTACAAGCCGTTCAACCTGCTCTTCATCAAAACAAACATCCGCCGCGGAGGCTTCGTCGAGAACATCCACATGGAAAACATCGAGGCCACCGCCACGCGCGAAAGCGTGCTCGGAATCGAAACCGATGTTCTCTATCAGTGGAGAACCCTCGTCCCCACCTATGAAGAGCGCGTCACGAAGATCAGCGGCATTCACGTGCGGAACGTTAAACTCGAAGAGACCGGAGGCGCGCCTTTCCGCATCCTCGGGGACAAGCGCCAGCCGGTGACGGACGTATCCCTCGACAACATCACCATCGGCAAGGCGTATGGCAAAAAGAACGATTACAAGAACGCGGAAAACGTGAAGGAAACCAATGTAACCATCAGCGAATTTTTACCGTCGGACAGCAAGAAGAAGTAGCGTGCGGTCAAGCCATGCCACCATTATGCGCATCCCTATCAGCCAAAGCATTCCTGTCCTCGCCGCCAGTGGTTCAATCCATACGAAGAATCCGGATCCACCCAAACATAATCCCACCCACCACCCGATGAAACCATTGAACCTCGCCTTCCGCGCACTGCTGACAAGTGCCGCATTGCTGATCACCCATTCACCCGCAGCAGCTCAAGAAGCGGCGTCTGCCAAACGGATCCTGCTCGTCGGCGACTCCACCGTGGCGTCCGGCAGCGGCTGAGGCGATGCGTTTTCGAAGCTGCTCGCGCCTGGCGTCGAATGCCAAAACCTGGCGCGCGGCGGGCGCAGCTCGAAAAGCTATCTTACGGAAGGCTTCTGGCAGAAAGCACTGGATGCCAAGCCGGACTGGGTGTTGATCCAGTTCGGCCACAACGATATGCCCGGCAAGGGGCCGGAGCGCGAAACCGACGCGAAGAGCACCTTCCGCGAAAACCTCGTCCGCTACATCGCCGAAGCGCGGGCAAAGGGTGCAAAGCCGGTGCTCGTCACTTCACTCACCCGCCGGAATTTCAATGCGCAAGGGAAAATCGATCCCGCACACCTTGTGCCTTCGATCGAAGGACAAGGGACAAAGATTCCCGATCTCCTTACGGACTACGTCCAAGCGGCGAAGGCCGTGGCTGCCGAGCAGAAGGTGCCAGTGATCGATCTCAATGCGCGCAGCATCGAGCAGGTGAACGAGCTCGGTCCGGTGGCCGCCGCGGCTTTCGACGCCAAGAGCAAAGACCCGGCCAAGCCCGACAAGACCCACCTCTCCACCCGGGGCGCGGCGGAAACGGTCAAGCTGGTCGCAGATGAGATTCGTAAAAACGTGCCGGAACTGGCCAAACTGTTGCTCCCCTAACAATCATCGCCGCCGTTTTGCATTCGGATCCACGGAACATTTCGGCCGCGCGGGTGCCGGAGAATCGATCCTGCCCGCAAAGGAATTGGTTGAGAGTTGGGGGGTAAAAGGGAATGCTCGCCTCAGCCCCGCCTTCTTTCCATCCACGCCATGTCCAGCAACATCCTCCTCGGCTCATTCATCGGTGACGCCCTCGCTCTCGGCCCCCATTGGATCTACGACCCAAAGGAAATCCATCACAAGCTCGGCCGCGTCACCAGCTATCAGCCACCGCTGGCGATCTATCATGCTGGAAAAACCGCAGGTGACCTGACCCACTATGGCGATCAAACGGCGGTCCTTCTCCGTTCGATCGTGGAAATTGGCCGCTTCGATTTATCTCACTTCGCCACGGCTTGGCGCAGCTTTTGGGAAAACCCCGCCACCCGCTCCTATCGCGACAGCGCGACCAAGGCCACTCTCGCCCACCTCCAGTCGGGAGCTGCTCCCGCAGCCGCCGGATCTTCCTCGCGGGAAATGGCCGGAGCCGCGCGCATCGGCCCGCTCTTTCTCCTCAAGTGGGAAAATGACGACGCCCTCCTCGCCGCGGTTAGATCCCAGACCGCCTTCACCCATGGCGACCTTGAAGTCGTTGAGGCTGCCGATTTTTTCGCCCGCGTCATCCTCGCCGTCCAGCGCGGTGCAAGCATCCCGCTTGCCTTGGAACAAACGATGGCCCTCGGCATTTGGAAGGCGCTGCCGGAAGACTGGCTGGACAACGCGATCGAATCCGCCGCCTCCTCCGAGAGTGATGCCGCCGAGCTTCATCGCCATGGGCTGTCCTGCTCCACCGCCGATGCCTTCCCCGGAATTTGCCACCTCCTCCTCCGCTACCCGGAAGCCCCCGCCACCGCCCTCATCGAGAATACCAACGCCGGGGGTGACAACGCCGCCCGCGGCATGATTCTCGGCCTCGTTTACGGCGCGGCCTCCTCCATTTCCACCCTGCCTGCCAAGTGGCTCGCCGGTCTCAAGGCGCGTGAGGAAATCACCGGGCTCATCGCGAAACTGACCTGATGGAAACCTACGACCTGATCGTCCTCGGCGGCGGCCGGGCCACCAATCTCGCCATCGCCGCCAGCAAGGTCGACTGGAAAACCGCCCTCGTCGAACGTGACCGACTCGGCGGTATCTGCCCGAACCGCGGCTGCGTGCCATCGAAACTCCTCATCGGTTTCGCCGACGCCGCCCGCCACGCCCGCGACGCAGGGCGTCATTTCATCAAGGCCAGCTAAGAAGGCGCGGACCTCGCGACGATTTTCGAAAGTGTGAACGACTACGTTTCCGAAGTGGATTCACGCTACGAAGGCCGCGTGGAAGCCGCCGGGGTCACGCTCATCCGTGGCGAGGGACGTTTCATTGGCCACAAGCGGATCGAGGTTTCCGGCCGCTCGCTGACCGCGGAAAAAATCGTCGTCGCCACCGGCTCCCGCCCGGTGCCACCGCCCTTCGCCGATCTGCCGGTATGGACCAGCGACCATCTTTTCCCCCTTCGCAGCGCGCCCCCCCAAAGCCTCATCATCATCGGCGGCGGGGTCATCGGCTGCGAGATGGCCGCGTTCTTCGCTGCAGTCGGCGTGGAAACGTCGCTCTTCGTGCGCCACGAGCGGTTGCTGGGAAAGGAGGACCGCGAAATCGAGGAGGTTTTCCAAACGGAATTCAGCAATGAGGTCCGCACCCATTTCCACACGAGCCTGAAAAACCTGACGCGTTCCGGCGAACTGTTCCGCGCCACCTTCCAGACAGAAGACGGCGAACAAATCTTCCAGGCGGAATGCGTGCTCTTCGCCACCGGCTGCGTTCCTAACACGGAGTTACTTGATCTATCGAAAACCGGACTCGCCGCAGACGCGAAAGGTTTCCTCCCCGTCGACGAGCACCTCGAAACCGCCATCTCCGGCATCTACTCCACGGGCGACGTCAACGGCCGCCACATGCTCCAGCACGCCGCCGCCTTCGAGGTCCAGTTCCTCCGGCAGAAATTTCTCAAGGGCATCACCACGCCCATCGATGAAAGCCACATGCCTCATGCCGTTTTCACCCATCCGGAAATCGCCGCCGTCGGCTTCACCGAGGAACAGCTCAAGGACAGCGGCACGCCCTACGTCGCTCACCGAGGACTATCTCGCGAGCGCGAGGGCAATGGCCCTGCGCATCGATTACCCGCGCACCAAACTCCTCGTTTCCCTCGCCGATCACTCCATCCTCGGCTGCCTCCTCGTCGGCCCCGAAGCTTCGACCATGCTCCATCAGGTCATGGCCGTCATGCGCCTGAAAAACGACGTCCGCGAACTCGCCGAAATGATTCACATCCACCCCACCCTCAACGAATGCCTGCTCGCCGCGGCGGTGAAGGCGATACGCGCGGTTTATACACTGCGGGGATCGGGAAAAATCAATCGCACGCGTCCCTCCAAGCCTCACCCGCCGCTCAGCATCATTTTTTCGATCAAACGGCGGGAGGGTGCGGAGGGCTGGGCTCCCGCTTTGGTGACAGATAGAGCTGCCGCGGCGTTGGCGAATCGCACGGCGGCGTCGAGGGATTGGTTTTCCGCAATCGCGACGGCGAGAGCTCCGTTGAAAACGTCACCGGCAGCCGTGGTGTCCACGGCTTTCACCTTGAAGCCCGGAACCATGCGGAATCCGTCCTTGTCAGCGATCAAGGCACCCCGCGGTCCGAGGGTGAGCACCACCGTCCGGACGCCTTTGGCCAGCAAGGCGGCGGCCGCTTTTTTCGCGGAGACCACGTCACTAACGGGAATTCCGGTTAGCAGCTCCGCCTCGGATTCATTGGGCGTTAGGACCGAGATCTTTTTCAACAGCCGGACTGGCAACGGACGCGCGGGCGCGGGATTGAGGATGACCAGCAGTCCGTGATCCGCCGCCATTTTCGCGCCCGCTTCGACGGTGGCCAGCGGCGTCTCCAACTGCATCACGCAGACCTTCGCCGTGGCGAACGCCTCACGTGCCGCATGCAGGTCCGGGACCGACAGTTTCCCATTCGCTCCGGGAGCCACCGCGATGCTGTTCTCCCCTTCCTTGGAAACGAAAATCAGCGCCACTCCGGAGGGCGCGGTGGCATCCCGCGAGACATGCTCCACCGCGAGCCCGTCAGTACGCCATGCGGCAATTGCCTGATCGCCGAACACATCGCTGCCGACGCGTGCGACAAAAGTCACCTCTCCGCCCGCGCGGGCCGCGGCAACGGCCTGGTTCGCCCCCTTCCCCCCATGATCTGTTAGGAAGCGGCCGCCCAGAATGGTCTCGCCCGGTTTTGGGATACGCTCGGCGCGGATGATCATGTCCGTGTTGGAACTGCCGATGACGATAATAGCGGGTTGGTCCATGGTCTGGTGCGAAGTCAGAGTTTCGAGGCAATGAGGATGGCAAGTCCGATCAGATAGAAAAGGAACATCGCCGCGAGCAGCGGGTTCGTACCCTTGGGAGCGTTCTTGAATTCCTTCCAGACGAACACGCCCCAAAGCGCCCCGATCATCGTAGCCCCTTGGCCGAGCCCATACGAAAGGGCCGCGCCTGCGCGGGTGCTGGCGATGATGCTGAGCGACATGCCGATGTTCCAGATCACGCCGCCAAGGATGCCGATGGCGTGCAAACGCAGGTTGCCTTTCGAGAAGTAATCGCCGAACGGCACCGGATCACCTGTCAGCGGCTTAAACATCATGATGCTGTTCCACAGGAAATTGGAAACGAGCAAACCGGTCGAAAAAAGCATTACTGCGGTGTAGGGGCTGAGTTTCCCGACTTCCAAGGTTTTTGAAACAGGATCGAGCTGCCCCATTGACTGCGCCACAAAACTATAAAACCACCCCATCAACAGGCCCGCCGCCACGGCGATCACGATGCCTTTGACAAGTGTCCGGCTGCCGGTGCTGGCCAGTTTCCGGTAGGCCAGGGCATCCAACACAATGGCCACGGCCACGCACGCCACACCGACGGCGAGCATCGGAACGTTGCCCTCTGGTTTTGCCAGATAGGTGGTGATCACACCGAGTGCGAGAGCCAGGCCCACGCCCACCGGAAATGCCACCGCCATGCCGGCGATGTCGACGGCGGCGACCAGCAGGATGTTTGATAGATTGAAAATCACGCCTCCGACGAAAGCCGACCACAGCCATTTTGAATCGGCCTGTCCCAGATCGGCAAGGAAACTCCGGCCACCCTCGCCCGTGCTGCCCATGGTGAAGGCCAGCAGCACGGCCAACAGGAAAACCCCGATGGCATAATCCCAATAGAACAACTGGAACCGCCACTCACGACTGGCCAGTTTCTGCGTGTTCGCCCACGAACCCCAGCAAAGCATGGTCACGAGGCAGAGGATCACGGCGAGCGGGTAGGATTCGATGATGGTCATGGGCTGAATTTGCGCAAACGATTGCGCTTATCAAACGCACCCGTCAATGCTGAAATCCAAAACCTTGCTCATCGCGTTGGAAATTTCACAACGCCCTTACCGACTCACGGGAAATCAGGCTCACCGGCAGAGTGAGAACGCCAGCTGCCGTCTTCGTTTCGCCATCGGGGCGTATAATCTCCAACAGCCTCGCGAAAGCCTCGGCGGCGATCATTTCCACCGGCTGGGCGATGGTCGTCAGGGACGGCGCGAGGAACTCCGCCCATGGCTGTTCATCGAAGGAAATCACGGAAATATCGAGCGGCATCTTCAGGCCGCATTCGTGGATGGCGCGCATCGCTCCGAGTGCCAGAAGGCTGCCAAGGGCGAAAAGAGCGGTGGGCCGCGTTTCCT
>Ga0123337_10004180_pt1 | contig 14838 bp, 12 predicted proteins | sample frozenSSSSmetaG_FD_89792 | JGI IMG/M metagenome (GOLD analysis project Ga0123337, IMG submission 89792) | Glacier valley bacterial and archeal communities from Borup Fiord, Nunavut, Canada, to study Microbial Dark Matter (Phase II) -... | ecosystem: Environmental > Aquatic > Freshwater > Ice >... | reverse complement strand
TTTAAAATCTTAACCAGCAGAACAACCGCTGTTTAAATATGATTAATTACTTTATTATCCTGAAGGCTTTTGTACTAGTAATTTTTAAACAACTAATTATGATTTCCAAAGTTATTTTATTTGAAACATAACCCCCGCGTTATTCTATGGCTGATAGCTGACAGCTAAGAGCAAAACCCTAATTTAAATTACCTTCCAAACACAACTATGATTTTACCATGTTTATTGGTTGCTCCTACAGCAAATATGGGACGGGGCATATTTACTGCTAAAAATCTTTCTGAAGGCACGATTATCGAAATTGCTCCTGTGCTTGTAATAACTAAGGAGGATAGGCTGTTGCTTGATAAAACTTTATTACATGATTATATTTTCGAATGGGGTGATGACAATGATCAATGCTGTATGGCGCTTGGATATGTGTCATTATACAATCACTCTTACACAAGCAACTGTGAATACGAAATGGAATTTGACAACCAGCTGATACGTATAAAAACCATTCGCTTTATTAAAGCAGGAGAGGAGTTGTTTATTAACTACAACGGTGATTGGAATGATGGAAAGCTGTTGTGGTTTGATGCTTTGTAGATGTGAGGTATGAGGTATGTGGTGTGAGGTATGATATTCAGGTATGGATGTGAACGTATGGGGTTCCCAGGTCTGAAGTCTTCCCTCATACCTGAGTACCTGAGTACCTGACTACCTCATACCTTCTTATACTCTCCATACACTTCACGCAGCGTATCCGCTATTTCTCCCAGCGTACAATTATTTTCAACAGCTTCTAAAACGGCAGGCATAATGTTCTCGTCGCCGGCGGCACGGTCATTAAGTCCTTGTAAAATAGAGTCGCATCTTGCAGGGTCTCTTCTGCGACGCAGTGCTGCTAACTTTTCAGTCTGCACCTGCCGGATGGAATCATCGATCCTGAATCCGGGTACAGTATTGCCATCAGCAGATTGAAATTTATTTACCCCGACAATAATCTTCTCTCCGCTCTCTATCTCTTTCTGGTATTTATAAGCGCTTTTGCTGATCTCATCCTGCATAAATCCCTGTTCTATAGCGGCAACGCTTCCACCCATCGCGTCTATTGCTTTGATGAGTTCCATGGCTTTATCCGCTACTTTATCAGTAAGCGCTTCTACAAAATAGCTTCCCGCTAAAGGATCAGCAGTATCCGCAACGCCACTTTCATACGCGAGTATCTGCTGACTGCGCAAAGCAATCCTGGCCGCTTCTTCAGTAGGCAGACTCAGCGCCTCATCGTAACCGTTAGTATGCAGGGACTGTGTGCCACCAAGTACCGCCGAAAGCGCCTGCATTGTTACCCTTGATATATTATTAAGTGGCTGTTGAGCAGTTAACGTACTGCCACCGGTTTGGGTATGGAAGCGCAGCATCATCGCTTTATCATCTGTGGCGCCAAGGTCTTTCATCATCTTCGCCCAAATTCTTCTCGCCGCCCTGAACTTTGCTACTTCTTCAAACAAATTATTATGCGCATTAAAAAAGAAAGACAGGCGTTTGCCAAAGACATTGATATCCAACCCTCTCTCGAGCGCCGCCTCAACATAAGCTTTTCCGTTGCTAAGGGTAAAAGCTATCTCCTGCACCGCCGTACTACCAGCCTCGCGGATATGATAACCCGAGATAGAAATAGTGTTCCATTTAGGAACCTCTGTACTGCACCACTCAAAAATGTCAGTAATGATACGCATAGAAGGTTTAGGCGGATAAATATATGTGCCCCTAGCAGCGTACTCTTTTAAAATATCATTCTGTAAAGTGCCTGTAATTTTTTTAAGATCCGTGCCTTGCCGTTTTGCAAGCGCTACATAAAAAGCAAGTAGTATAAAACCTGTCGCGTTGATGGTCATGGATGTGGAAACATCCTCCAGCCTGATACCTTTAAAAAGTGATTCCATATCTTCCAGTGAATCTATGGCAACACCAACTTTTCCTACTTCACCTTCCGACATGGCATGATCGCTGTCGTAACCTATCTGGGTGGGAAGATCGAATGCAACGCTTAATCCCATCACACCCTGTTGCAGCAGGTAATGATAGCGTTTGTTACTTTCTTCAGCCGTACTGAAGCCTGCATATTGACGCATCGTCCACAACTTACCGCGGTACATATCAGCCTGCACACCTCTTGTAAAAGGATACTCACCGGGAGCATCCGTGTCACGGGGTGGTAAACCGTTAGAATGATAAAGTTTTTGAATCTCAATACCGCTGTCGGTAAATTTATTTTCAGTCTTCATACCAGGATTTAAAATTTTAGTGATTGATGCCTGACTTCTTTTTCAAGGTTATATAAATTTATCAGCAGTAAGCTGTCTTACGCCTGTCGCTACATAAGCTTCTTTGCTTCAAAGCTCAGCGCTTCAGAAACGATGCTATGGAGCGAGGTCTTGGGGTTCTCCATGAGTAATTGCATCAGGCCTTTGTTAAGATCGGCCCCGCTTGCAGTGGCAGGTAGAAACGAAGATACCTGGTTAATGATTAGTATGTTCTGTTCTTTTAAATTACTTATGGCATCCCATGCCGCAGGAGTAACATATAGCTGTTGAGTGATGTTGTGATCAAATTCCTGCTTGATAGTTTGTGTTAAAAGGCTTTGCATTTCTTTAGCGCTGATATCTCCCTGGTTGATCCTGCCAACGAGGTTTGGCAATGCGATACGTTCCGCCAGCAACACCAGTCTTTCGTAGGCCTGCAGTTTAACGGGTAACATAACATTTGAATCAACAGATGGTAAAGGGGTTTGACTAAATTTGTTTTCTCTGAAATAAGTAAACAGGTAAAGACCACCCAGTCCTACCACAATTATTACAGCACAGATGATGACAGTAGATATCTCCATGAAAAAATGTTATAAAGCAAATTTAATGGCTTCATTGTTATGTATGTGTAAATATAAGTTGTATGTAAATGCATTTTGAACCGTCAGGCACCTTCTTTGTTATTTATGAATAGGATTGTTTGTACTTTTGCAAAACAGGGTTCAAATAATTATTTTATTATGATGACAACAATAAGTGCTCCCGTTAGTCTGACAGAAAACGCGGTTAAAGAGATTAAAAGACTATTAAATGTTGATGGCTTTGATCATACGCAGGTATTAAGGGTCGGGGTAAAAGGGGGTGGATGTTCGGGCATGACGTATGTTTTAGGATTTGATCATAAGACAGATGCGGATGAAGAATTTGAATTAGAGGGAATTGATATTGTGATGAACAAAGCACATGGTATTTACCTGACGGGCATGGAAATAGACTGGCAGGGCGGACTTAATTCACGTGGCTTTACTTTTTCTAATCCCAACGCAAGCAAGACCTGCGGTTGCGGAACATCGTTTGCGGTTTAAGAGAAAAGTATAATAGCTATTAACTTTATTATAAGCGATCAGCCGTCAGCTATTAATCATATTATAACGCGGGCGTTATAATTGTAATTATATAAAAGAGCTTTCTAAAAAACATTCAGCTATTGTCCAAAGCCTGTGGCGTAGAATGATAAAACCTTCACCAGCTTCCACTAAGTTAATACCAGTCTCCGAAAAATATCTGAATATAATCGCGCATTCATTTATTGTTAATTACTCCTGGTTATCATATTAGTAATGCCGAAACTACAGGCACTAACCAGCAACATCTCATTCTTCCTGGCACCATCAGGTATTTCATAATTCATACTTCTTGATTCATTTTCATTTCACACCTTCTTCGAATTTTGATATTTATCAATATTTATTAATACCACAATCTTGATCTTCAATGTGCCACACGCAGTAATACACTCCTGAAACGCACCATTGTTATGAGTTTATTTAAAGTTAACAACGCTTTTTTTTCATTTAGAACGTTCCTATAAAACTTTAACCCATAAACGTAAAACCCTGATGAAACCAAAGCTGTCAATGCTTTGTGCAGCGATTATACTATCGTTGCAAGCGTCTTTGTGTTTCGCACAAGACAAATCACCCGTTAAATTCGGAAAAATTTCGCCGGAAGATTTTGATTTATCTAAACATCATTTTGATACCAGTGTCAATGCGGTGGTCATCGCCGATATCGGTTCTTCTTATTTCGAAGGCAACAACAAAGGCTGGTTCACCCTTTATTTCAAAAGGCAGAAGCGGGTAAAAATACTTAACCGCAACGGTTTCAACGCTGCAAATGAAGACGTGGTTCTATATTCCAAAGGACAAGACGAAGAAAAGGTAGAGAACCTTAAAGCGTCTACCTATAACCTTGAGGATGGGAAGGTTGTTGAAACAAGGCTGGACAACAGCAGTCTTTTTAAAGAAAAATTATCTAATAACCTCGTACGCAAAAAATTTACTTTTCCAGCTGTGAAAGAAAATTCTATCATTGAATTTTCTTATACACTGTCTTCTGATTTCCTCTTTAACCTGCAACCCTGGACCTTCCAGGATGAATACCCTTGTCTATGGAGTGAATACCAGGTTGCGATACCCGATTTTTTCAACTACGTTTCTCTTGGCCAGGGCTACGTTCCTTATTTTATTAATAAAGCTACCAGTAGTTACAAAAGTTACAACGTTTTGGAGCGGGGTGAGAGCTTGTCAGAAAGGGACAACCATGTAGCTATAATGGCTAATGTTACCAACACCAGGTGGGTAATAAAAGATGTGCCTGCAATAAAAGAAGAGAACTTTACCTCTACCTTAAAAAATCATTTATCAAAAATAGAGTTTCAGCTATCACAATACCGTTTCCCGAATTCGCCGGTAAAAGTGATTATGGGAAACTGGGTATCAGCCAGCGAAGATTTAATGAAAGATGAAGACTTTGGACTGCCCATAGAAAAAGAAAATAACTGGTTGAACGATGATCTGAAAACTATCCTGGCAGGCTCGTCCGATCAATTGGAAATAGCCCGCAAAATATATTCATTTGTCAGGAATAATTTTACCTGCACCAACTATAACGATCTAAAACTTAATACTTCTTTAAAAACAATTTTTAAAAATAAAAATGGTAGTGTCGCGGATATAAATCTTTTACTGGTGGCTATGCTTCGTCACCAGGATATTAAAACTGACCCTTTGTTGCTTAGTACGCGTCAGCATGGTGTTGCCAACGAGTTGTACCCGATTATGAACCGGTTTAATTATGTGATAGCCGCTGCGCATATTGCTGATAATACCTATTACCTCGATGCCACGCGTCCTTTGGGTTTTGGTAAACTTGCAGGGGAATGCTACAACGGTGTTGGCCGGGTGATAAGCAAAGAACCATCAGCGGTGTATTTTGAAACAGACTCACTGAAAGAACAAAAGTTTACGAGTATATTCATCGTAAACAATGATAAAGGCGAAATAGAGGGAAGTTATAAATCTTCGCTGGGTTTTATAGAGTCATCAGATATCCGGGAAAAAATAAAAAGAAATGGCAATGAATCTTTTTTCAAAAAATTGAAATCAGGCTATAGTTCAGATTTTAAAATTTATAATGAGGGGATCGACTCTTTAAAGATACTGGAAGAGCCGGTGGCGGTTCGGTACGAATTTACGCTGGCTACCAATAATGAAGACATCCTGTATTTTAATCCATTGATGTCGGAAGGATATAAAGAGAATCTGTTTAAGGCGGCGGAGCGGAGTTATCCTGTTGAAATGCCTTATACCATGAATGAAACTTTTGTACTCAACATGGAGATCCCGAAGAATTATGTTATAGACGAATTGCCAAAGTCAGCAAAAGTGGATTTTAATAATGGAGAAGGTTTCTTCGAATACATGATCGGTAAAAATGGCGAAGGCATTCAGCTTCGTTCAAGGATAGTGCTTAAGAAAGCAAATTTTACGTCTGACGATTATAATTCATTGCGTGATTTTTTTGGTTACGTGGTGAAGAAACACAACGAGCAAATTGTATTTAAAAAGAAAAAATAATTTATGAAAAGGATCATCCTGTTATTCATAACCGGTATCATTACACTTCATACTTTCGGGACAGATATTGATTATGCAGTGAATAAAATACCTGCCGGGTTATTGATTCATGCGAATGTTGTTATCCGTTATGAAGATGTGCGCTTTGAGGTGGTAAGCCTCGACAGGGCAAAGTATTACCATAAAGTAGCTTATACCGTACTCAATGAAAAAGGTAATAAGAGCGCTCAATGCCTTGAACAATATGACAAACTGCAGTCTGTTGAATCTATAGAAGGTAAATTATTCGATGCGAACGGAAAGAAAATCAAGAGCCTCAAACAATCAGATATACAGGATAAAAGCGGTACCTCAGAAGGCAGCCTCGCTGATGATAACCGGATCAAATACCATAACTTTTATTACAAAGTATATCCTTATACTGTTGAATATGAAATTGAGATCCGTTTTAACTATACTATGTTTTATCCCGGCTGGGTACCATTGGAAGGAGAAAATATTTCTTTAGAATCCGGTAAGGTAACGGTGGTGCTTCCGGAAGGTATCGATTTTCGTTTCAAAGCTTTTAATTTTAAAGACGGTCCGGTTATTACCACGCAAAAATCGTCAAAGCTTTACACCTGGGAACTAAAGAATTTCGCCGCTATCGAAGATGAATATGCCACGCCCAGCTGGTATGAAATGGCGCCGGTAGTGTGTATGGCTCCCGTTCAATTCCAGGTGCAGGGTTATAAAGGTAATATGGCTACCTGGCAGGATTTCGGAAAATTTGTGTATGCTTTAAAAACCGGAAAGGATCAATTGCCGGACAATATCAAACAAACAGTTCATTCTTTGACTGATGCCGAACCAGACACCCGGAAGAAAATTGTTTTATTGTATGATTTCCTGCAAAAAAATTCCCGCTATATCAGTGTGCAATTGGGTATCGGCGGCTGGCAGCCTTTTGATGCAAAATATGTAGCTGCTAACCGTTATGGAGATTGTAAGGCACTGACCAATTACATGTATTCGTTGTTGAAAGAAGCAGGCATCAAATCATATTATACACTGGTGAAAGCAGGTGTAGGCGGCAGTTTTTTTATGAATGATTTCCCATCCTCACAATTCAATCATGCCATCTTAAGTGTACCGCTTTTAAAAGATACGATGTGGCTTGAATGTACCAGTCAGACTCTACCAGCAGGATACATGAGTGGTTTTACCAGTGACCGTAGCGCGCTTATGGTAGACGAAAACGGCGGCACCATTGTAAAAACGCCCCGGTACAATATGAATGATAACATGCAGTTGCGTAAAATAAAAGCCGAAATAAATACCGATGGAAAACTCAGTACAGAAGTGCTTACAATATATAGGGCAAGACAGGAAGACGAAGTTCATTCACTTATAAACACACGGTCAAAAGATAAGGTGCTTGATTTTTTAAAAGATGAGATAGACCTTCCGAGCTATGATGTGATAAATTTTGATTACAAAGAAGAGCTTTCTTCTTTGCCGAGCATTACCGAAAATTTAAAACTTACAGCCAACGATTACGCGCAGACCTCCGGTAAGCGTTTGTTTGTTTGTCCGAATATATTATCAAGGGTTCATAGAAAACTTATCCCTGACGAAACGCGCAAGTTTGATATCCAGCTTTCCTACGCATATACCGATATTGATTCCGCCGAAATAAATATTCCGGCCGGCTACATAACAGAGTCAGTGCCAAAAGATTTATCGGTTGAAAGTAAATTCGGCAGTTACTCCTCCATGGTAAAAGTGTCGGGCGACAAAATATTGTATTACCGGATGATGAAGCAATACAGCGGCCGCTTCCCGGCTAAAGAGTATGAAGAGATGGTTAAATATACCGACCAGATTTTTAAAGCCGACAGGGCGAAGGTGGTGTTTGTAAAGAAAGAAAATTAAGAAGGCTATCAGCTGTCAGCCGTCAGCAATCAGGAGGGAAGCCCTAACTGCAATGTAAGATATAAAAAGTTAAGTGCGTTCCATCCTTTTTTCAAGGAGGAAAGTTTCAAAACGATGCGATGCACATTTTTGAACGGGGGTGGTTAAACGCTGTGACTAGTTATACTGGTTGTTGAAGGAAGCGTCGCACGCAAGTTCCGGCATAACTCATAATTCATAGCTCCTTTCAATTGCATTCACTCTTGATCTGTTTCTCCACTTCTTCTTTTATCTGTAAAAAAATACGCTGCTCCTGATCGGTATCTCTCTGGGGAGTTAAAACAATACATACATACTTACGGCATCGGTCAAGATAAGGCCATGCGCCTTCTGCGCCGGGGCAACTCACTACCATACTTTTACCATTTTTATCAGCCTCCTGTATCCACACTCCAAAGCCGTAATGAAATCCCTGTGCTGTCTTCGGAGCACTTTTTACGGGTAGTCCGCTGAAGCTGATTTTTTCCATTTCTTCAACGGATTGTTTACTCAAAACCTGTTTGCCGTTAGCTATGCCGTCGTTGAGCAACATCGTCATAAACCTGATATAGTCCCCTGCGGTAGATATGGCTCCGGAAGAAGGATCTTCCGAGCCCTGGTCTTTTAGAAAACTGGTTTTTTTCATACCTGCCGGTTTAGTGATACGCTCCTGCATAAGTTTTGAAAAAGTTTTTTTCTTAGCAACAAGTTCTAGTACACGTCCTAGCGTATTATAAGCTACATCACCATAAAAAAATTCTTTTCCCGGCTGAGTGATGATGTCTTTATGAGAAGCATAATAATTTACTTCTTCCTCCAGCGAAGCAAATTTCTTTTTCTGCAGCAGCCTCACCACTTTCTTTTGCTCCGACTCGATGCCGGTGACCTCCGCCAGGCACTGCCGGATGGTGATATACCCTTTGCTATAAGAGGCATAGGCAGGAAGGTATTTGCCAACGGGATCATCGAGCGACAACTCTTTCTTATCAACAAATGTCATTACAAGCGCCGCGGTAAACCATTTGCTGCTTGTGCCAACGGGCATGGCTGCTTCCATCTTAATATCTTCACCTACCTCATTTTTATAAATAATTTTTCCATCTTTAGCAACAAGCGTTACAAGCTTCCCACCCAACGACTTTTTATTCGCGGCAACGATCCTGTCAACTTCAGAAAAGTTATACTGGCCCAGCGCTGTCTGTAACAATAGCATAAAAGCCAATAGCAGACTGCAATTCAAGCAGGCTGACATCGGGTTTAGTGACATAATTTCCTGAATTTTGTTCTGGATACGTATTTGCTGCATTGTTAGAAATTTTGAATGGGGGTTGATCAGTCTTTAGCCTCTAAATTATGCATTTGTAACATCATTAAAGCAGTTACGGTAGGAATTGTAGAAACGCTCACAACACAGGAGCGTAATTAAAAGAACCCGGTATTTTCCTCCCTATACATGATTGGTTTACCGGTAAAATCTTTTAAAGAGGGTTGATTGAACCGATCATTCAGAATTGTTAACTTATAAAAATCATTCATCGAATTATGAATCTAAATAATTTCACTATCAAATCGCAGGAAGCTATTCAGCAGGCACAGCAGTTAGCTTTCAACAACCACAACCCTGTTATTGAAACGGAGCATTTGCTGAAGTCGTTGTTGAAAGAAGATGACAGTGCTATCGAATATCTTCTCAAAAAAAATAATATCAATATCAATTTTGTTGATTCTAAACTTGATGAAAGTATTAACAAACTCCCCAAAGTTCAGGGTGGAGAGCCGGCACAGACGATCAGCCGTGAATTGAATACGGTAGTTCTGAGAGCCACTGCTGATCTCAAAACTTTTAAAGATGAGTTTGTAAGTGTGGAGCACCTGGTGTTAGCGCTTTTACAGGGAAATGATAATACCGCCAAAATTTTAAAAGATGCGGGTTTAAATGAAAAGGGTTTGACAGCGGCCATTAAAGAATTGAAGAAAGGTTCTACGATATCTTCTCAAACCAGTGAAACGCAGTTCAATGCTTTAAATAAATATGGTAAAAATCTGAACGAACTCGCAAGGGCAGGCAAGTTAGATCCGGTGATCGGTCGTGATGAAGAGATAAGGCGAACGCTGCATATTCTTTCCCGCAGAAATAAAAACAACCCGATATTAGTAGGTGAACCCGGGGTTGGTAAAACAGCCATCGCTGAAGGACTGGCTCACCGCATCGTAAACGGCGACGTACCGGAAAATCTCAAGTCTAAAATTATCTACGCCCTTGATATGGGTCAGTTGATAGCAGGCGCCAAGTACAAAGGTGAGTTTGAAGAACGTTTGAAAAGCGTTATTAAAGAAGTAACCGGCAGCGATGGCGAAATAATTTTATTCATCGACGAGATACATACACTCGTTGGTGCCGGTGGTGGCGAAGGAGCAATGGATGCCGCGAACATTTTGAAACCGGCATTGGCACGCGGCGAATTAAGAGCCGTTGGTGCCACTACTTTAAGTGAATACCAGAAATTTTTTGAGAAAGACAAAGCACTGGAACGCCGTTTCCAAAAGGTATTGATCGGTGAACCGAATGTGGAAGACGCCATCTCGATATTGCGTGGTTTAAAAGACAGGTATGAAACCTATCACCACGTTCGCATAAAAGATGAAGCTATTATTGCGGCGGTTGAATTATCGCATCGTTATATTACCGATCGTTTCTTACCTGATAAAGCCATTGATCTTATTGATGAAAGTGCTGCCAAGCTTAGGTTGGAAATGAATAGTATGCCGGAAGAACTGGATGAACTGGACCGGAGAATCCGCCAGCTTGAAATTGAACGCGAAGCTATCAAGCGGGAAAGTGATGAATCTACCTTAAAGGAATTGTCTACTGAAATTGCCAATATCACAGTACAGCGAGATACCTTCAAAGCTAAATGGCAGCAGGAAAAAGAGATTGTAGAAAAGATCCAGAATGCCAAAGCGGAAATCGAAGAACTTAAACTTAATGCAGAAAAAGCAGAACGGGAAGGTAATTACGGACTGGTTGCTGAGATAAGGTATGGCAAAGTGAAAGAGCAGGAAAACGTAATAGATAAATACACCGGTGAACTGGATCAGATAAGTGAGAAACGTTTGTTGAAAGAAGAAGTGGATGCGGAAGATATTGCCGAGAATGTTGCCAAGATAACGGGCATACCTGTTAGTAAGATGATGCAGAGCGAAAAAGACAAACTGCTGAACCTTGAACAGGAATTGCATAAACGAATAGTGGGTCAGGACGAAGCCATTGAAGCGGTTGCCGATGCTATCAGGAGAAGTCGCGCAGGTTTGCAGGATCCTAAAAGACCGATAGGTTCCTTTATCTTCCTGGGTACTACAGGTGTTGGTAAAACAGAACTGGCCAAGGCCCTTGCGAATTATCTTTTTGATGATGACGGTATGATGACCAGGATAGATATGAGTGAGTACCAGGAGAAACATACCGTCAGCCGGCTTATCGGCGCACCTCCGGGATATGTTGGCTATGACGAAGGAGGACAGCTTACCGAAGCCGTTCGCCGTAAACCCTACAGCGTAGTGTTGCTTGATGAAATAGAAAAAGCACATCCCGATGTTTTCAATATTCTCTTACAGGTGCTGGACGATGGTCGCCTTACCGACAACAAAGGCCGGGTTGTAAATTTTAAGAACACTATTGTTATCATGACCAGCAATATCGGAAGCCATATCATACAGGCTAACTTTGAAGATGTGACAGAAAAGAATAAGGAAGAAGTGGTAGACAAAACCAAAGATGAAGTGTTGGAGTTGCTGAGACAGACAATAAGGCCTGAATTTTTAAACCGTATCGATGAGGTGATCATGTTCCAGCCATTGCTGAAAAAAGAGATAAAGGGTATCATCAAAATACAACTGGAAAATCTTAAAGACCTGGTGGCCAAAAATGGTATCCGCCTGGAGTTCAGCGATTATGCGATTGATTATTTAGCAGAGAACGGTTTTGATGCACAGCTTGGTGCAAGGCCTTTAAAGAGGTTGGTACAGAAAGAGATTGTTAACCAGCTTAGTAAGAAAATTCTTGCTGGTTCTATTGATAAATCACAACCTGTTTTAGTGGATGTCTTCGATGGACTGGTAGTGTTCCGCAACGAGGCACAGGAAGCTGTTAAATTATAACCGGTTGTGTTGATGCTTGTAACTGTTTAAACCAAATCAAATAAATAAATGCTTATGATGCCATCCCCATACTAAAGGATGGCATCATTAGTTTAAACTTTTTGTAAAATTGGATGAGTGAGTGTATAGAAAAAATGTATGTCAGTTAAATCAAAAAATAATAACGAGATTATTCTGTCTAAAAATATCTGGCTAGGGAGAGCAGATGCGCCGGTATCTATCGTTGAGTTTGGTGTCGGTGATACCAATTTGCCTTGCATAAGATTTAAGACTAACCGTTCCCAAACTCTTCCTGTTTTCAAATAAAATATCATGCATCTGCCAGAACTTTCCCTCACGGGCGGCAGCCACAGCAGCTTCAGCGGCCTTCAATGCATACTGGTGCACCTGTGATAAAGGAAATGCCTGAAGTTTCATTTGATCTTTCCCTCAAATAAAAGCAACAACTGTTTCATCACCTCGTTGGCTTTAGCACAGCCCTTGCTTTGATAATCAACGGTTCCTTGATAACCTTGTTAATTCACTTTATAGCTGGTAGGTGCGTGATGACCTGTTGGAAGGGTTGCAAAAAGGTGTTCGCGAAGTGCCTGCTTTTTTATTAATAACGAAAAATTTTCGGGCGAGCCGAACACAAAGAACTTTACGATGGCGATTAACAAGACCCTGAATAAAGTTTAAAAAAATCAAACAGTAATGCTAAATAGTTCGTAACTTTTTATGCATGATAGCCACCCGCAATGCTACTGAAAATGACCTGGCTGAAATTCTTATCATCTATAACGAAGTTATAACCAACACTACAGCTATCTATGATTACGAACCACACACCATGAACATGCGCGAAAAATGGTATGAAACAAAAAAGCAACAAGGCATTCCGGTATTTGTGGCAACAGAAAATGGAAAGGTGGTAGGATTTAGTTCCTATGGGCCTTTTAGAGCATGGCCAGCTTACAAATATTCGGTGGAAAATTCTGTTTATGTAGCTGCATCTCATCGTGGTAATGGCATCGGTAAACTATTAATACAACCAGTAATAGATTCGGCCACGGAGAAAGGCATGCATACTATCCTGGCTGGAATTGATGCCAGCAACAAGGCCAGTATTCACCTGCACCGGCAATTTGGTTTTGAAAAAGTCGCTTATCTGAAAGAGGTAGGATTCAAGTTCAACAAGTGGCTGGACCTAGTTTTTATGCAACTTGTTCTGCCGGGTAAAACTTAGTGTCGTGTCACCGTAAGCAAGTTGGTTTCCTATATCAGCAATGGATTAAGTAGTTTCTCTTAATTTGGTTTGAGCCGCCTCCTGTAATCTTTCTTCCATAAAATCGCAAGGTGATCTGCCGGTAGTAAGGTTATTGTATTCGTCAAATGATTGGATGAATAAATAAGTGTTTTTCAAAATCAGTGGCATGATAGCGGTGATCAACCCTGTCGTTAAGCAGATCATCCATGTGACTATCTACCAGCTTTAGAAAATCAGCAGTGATCTCCTCGTTTCTTGATTTGTTACTTGTCAATTGTATTGATTAATTGTTAACAGATTATTCATGTAGAATAAAAAAACTTATCTCATCAAATAAGTAGCAACAGCGATACAGATACAGCAAACAGCAAGGTTACCTGAACCATTATTAGATAATTATTATAAATCAATGACAACATAATTTTTAAATAAGCATGTACTTTTTCCTGATATTTGCAAAGCTGTCGCATTGCCTGGGGTTAGCATTACAAAAGTTGTTGACTCATTTATTTACTTATTACAAAACCATTAAATATTCTAAAAAATAAAATGTTGTGGTATATTCAACAGGGCGGAAGTTAACACATAACCTCCCACAAGGCCCGGTTTTAGCACTCTATTCAACAATTGCCTGCCCGGTATTATTAATGCCCTGGTGTTAATAAATTTATATCATTACGACTATTATCTATGATAAAAATATTTTTTTCGCTGGCTGTTATATGTTGTACTATCTCTTCCGGCAGCGTATTTTCTCAAAACAAATCAGACTCATTGTTAGCTAAAGCAAGTCTGAATGATTGCATTCAGTATGCTTTAAAAAATCAGCCCCTGATCCGGCAGTCAAAGATTGATGAAGAAATTACGGAAACCACTATCAGGTCAAAGTTAGCTGACTGGTATCCGCAGATCAATCTGAACTATAATTTGCAACATAATATAATATTACCCACTTCTTTTTTCCCTGATGCCGCTACGGGTATAAAACGCCCGGTGAAGATAGGCGCCAAAAATATTTCAACTGTAGGCTTTACAGGTAGTCAGGCTATTTTCAACCAGGACCTTTTGCTGGCTAACAGAACAGTGAAAGACGTAAGGGCGCAGGTACAGCAAACTAATACCAGTAATAAAATAAATGTTGTGGTAGAAGTAAGTAAAGCTTATTACGATCTGCTGCTGACTCAAAAACAGGTGCAGGTGCTGGATGAAAATATTGTGAGAGCAGAAAGAAGCTTTAAAGATGCGTTTAATCAATATGAAGGTGGTATTGTGGATAAGATAGATTATAAAAGAGCGCAGATTAACCTGAACAACACGGTGGCGGAAAGAAAACGTACTATGGAACTGACTAATGCTAAATCGGCTGAACTAAAACGACTGATGGGCTATCCCGCCAGAGAAGACCTGGATATCATTTACGACAGTCTTCAAATGGAAAAAGAAATTTTCACAGATACTTTACAGCTTGTTCAATACAACAACCGGATTGAAAACCAGTTGTTGCAAACGCGGCTGAGCCTGCAACAGGCTACGCTGCGGTACTACCGATCCAGCTACCTTCCAAGTATTT
>Ga0123337_10004178_pt1 | contig 14845 bp, 13 predicted proteins | sample frozenSSSSmetaG_FD_89792 | JGI IMG/M metagenome (GOLD analysis project Ga0123337, IMG submission 89792) | Glacier valley bacterial and archeal communities from Borup Fiord, Nunavut, Canada, to study Microbial Dark Matter (Phase II) -... | ecosystem: Environmental > Aquatic > Freshwater > Ice >... | reverse complement strand
ATTTATCACCGATAAATCAGCAGGCCAGTTTGAATTTGTTATTTCAATGCCTGGCACTTTATTCCAGGTAGTGCCACCCCAGCTACCCGGCACCCAAATTTTGCCCCAGGCTTTTTCATCAGGGTTTTCATTGTCTTTTGTGCAGGGCTGAAAATCCCATTGGCCATTTAGTATTATTTGTGAACGGGTACTGGTACGGTTTTCAATAAAGTTGTTATTTTTTTGCGCAGTAAGGTTTACTGCTATTAACAGAAATAATAAAGGAAAAATAATTTTCCCGGTATGGTTTATTTTACTATTCATTTATACCTAACATTATCCCGGTAAAAATTATTTTATTTTAATTTGGTTGCTGTTGCTGTGTTTTATCGTTAACACACCTCCGGTATCTAATGGCTTCCAGTTCCACCCATCGTTTTGTAAATTTTCTTTTTCTGGCAATACTTCATTTCCCTGTAAAATTTGGATGGGCTTGTCCATCATGCGAATGGTTTCTATTGCATTTTTATCAAAAGTTCTATAAAATATTTTCAACTGAGCCGCTTCTTCAAATGGCATATCCAACACATTGCCTTTGTTAAAGTTGGGTGCATAATCTGCTTTGCTAATGATAGAGGTGGATGATAAAATGTGGTTCGCATTTGCCGGAGCCAGTGTTGGTAAACTGGCCATTGCCCCCAGGTAATGCCTGATATAATCTACATACCCATCGCTGAACCAAACTTCATCCCGTGGGTAATTACTAATACCTGTTTCGTTCACCATATAGGTAGCCCAATTTAATTGCCGGACAGCCTTTTCGTTGCGGTTGTTATCGCCCGTTAGCTGTGCATATAACAATTCTGCAGCGGCTTGCCTGCTGGTATGGCTTTGGCCCGGTACAGGGTAAGATGTTTGTTCGTTTACTACAGTTACGCCATATTTTTTCAAGCTATCATTGCCTAATTTTTTATACACCCAATCAAATATTTTGGCTACTTGTTTTTCCCAATCAGGAAATAAAGCCGGGTTCTTCATCATATACCTTGCAAAAGTGATGGCATTAATTTGCGTATCGCTCCACCCTGGTACATCTTCAAAAAATGGCCCCCACTTATTTGTTGCAAGCGGATATTTCTTCATCCAGCTCAACAGCTTGTCAAAAGATGTTTTGTATAAAACTGTATTGCCTTTTTTTAAAATTGTAAGCAGTTGATAAAGCTGCAGGGTACCTGCCCAGTTAGTGCTATAAGAAGTAGTGCCAAGCACATCATCCTCATAGTTTTTTAGTTCCCCAATTTTGCCTGTTACAGCATTTACTTTAAATGGCATGGGGCTATTTGTATCATCTCCAATCTTTGTGAGTTTTGCCAATGTATTTGCGATATCCACTGCATTGTCAAGATACTTTTCATCACCGGTAAGCATGTACATTTTTACCAGTTCCATTCCAAAACTTCCTGCTTTATCAGGCTGTGTAAATCCTTTGCCTAAAATCATATCCCCATCATAAAAGCCAGCATAAACATAGCTGTTGTAAGGATATGGGATGTTGGGCCACACAGCATTTTGGGCAGATAAGGAATGTGTAATATAATAATCTGCAATAAACCGCATATTGTCTTTCACCCGTTCGTTACCGGTATATTGATACAGCAATTGCCACGAAGAAAGTGCCTGCGCCATCTGGTTGCCGCCAATGCCACGGCCATCGTTATTACCAGGCAACCATACCTGGTGGTTCATGTAATAGGGCAGTCCATTTTTATCCATCCGCATGGTATCCCAAAAATTCCAGAGCTTGTTAATAATGCTGTCGTAAGCTACCTGCGGCTCTGGATTGTTCCAGGGAATTATTTTACCATCAGCATCGGTAAGGATGGGGTGAAAAACTAAAAAACCTTCTGCGGTTTTATCGTACCGCATGGTTTGGGCAGATAGAATAATTATATTTTGATAAAAGAGAAGAAGGAATAAAAAAAAATATTTTATCATAATAAAATTTTTAGAGCAGCATAAATATTTTTCTATTCTTATGAGAAAAACAATAATTCTATTACCAGGCTTGTATGAAAAGTTCATTAAGAATTGATACTGTTTACGTACATTAAACTTATCCAATATTAGTGAAATCTATTAGCTGCTATTCTGCTACCAGCTCTATAAAAAACACTAGCTCATTTTTCCATTCACCATTCTTAAAATATCCAATGGATTATGTTGTTTTAATTCATCGGGCAATAAATTATCCGGAAAATCCTGGTAACAAACCGGCCTTGTAAAACGATAGATGGCTTGTGTACCCACGGAGGTAGTACGTACATCGGTGGTAGCAGGAAATGGGCCACCATGCACCATTGCATGGCAAACTTCCACCCCTGTGGGAAAGCCATTGATGATAAGCCTGCCAACTTTGGATTGCAGCGTTTCAATTAAAGCATTTGCAGCAGCAAGTTCTATAGGGGTTCCATGTAATGTGGCAGTTAACTGCCCTTGTAAGCTGGCACAGCATCCAATTAATTCATCCATATTTTCGGCAATGATGGCGATGGTAGATGGACCAAAAACTTCCTCTGCCAAAGCAGGGTTATTGATTACCGACTGTGCTATTGTTTGCAACAAATGTGGCTGTGGCATGCCTTCATCAAATGGAGTAAGACCAACTGCATCTTCACTGTTCCGCTGGGCAGAAATACTTTTACAATAAGTTTGTTTGATACCACTGGTAAGCATTGCAACAGCAGGTTTTGAAGCAATTGTTTCTTTTAATAAATTGATAAACCGCTGTGATGATTCATTATTTAGCAATAAAAAAATACCGGGATTGGTACAAAACTGGCCAGCCCCCAACACCACGGCAGCAGCAAAATTTTCGGCTAACACTGCGGCATTTTCTTCAATAATACCTGGCAGAAAAACAACCGGGTTTACACTGCTCATCTCTGCAAAAACAGGAATGGGTTCATCCCTGTTTACGGCTGCATTATACAAAGCCATTCCACCTTTTAATGACCCTGTAAAACCAACTGCTTTTATTAATGGATGTGTTACCAATCTATTGCCTGCTTCATGGCTTACACCATGCAACATAGAAAAAACGCCTTCCGGCATGTTACATTTTTGAGCCGCACTAATGATAGCACCAGCCACCAGTTCACAAGTGGCAGGGTGTGCAGGATGGGCTTTAAAAACTACCGGGCAACCGGCTGCCAATGCAGACACAGTATCGCCACCGGCAACAGAAAATGCCAGTGGAAAATTACTGGCACCAAATACTGCAACAGGGCCAATGGCAATTTGCATTTGCCGAATATCTGCACGGGGCAAAGGTTTGCGGTCGGCCATGGCCTCATCTATAATTGCATTAACCCAACTGCCGTTGGCAAGCATTTCTGCAAAAAGACGTAGCTGACCCGTTGTTCTTCCACGTTCACCAGTTATCCTTGCAATGGGCAAACCTGTTTCTTTGCTGGCAGTGTTTATCAGTTCCATATCCAATGCTTCAATTTCTGCAGCTATGCTTTCTAAAAATGCTGCCTTCAATTTTCCGCTTGTATTTTTATAACTGCCAAAAGCAATAGCCGCTTTGCATACAGCCATATTTATTTCAGCATCAGTAGCTTCAAAAAAATCAGTGGGTATTATTGTATCTTCCACCACATCATACCCGTTAAAAGAATGGGTGCCTTTAGCAGACAGGCTGCTTCCGATAATATTTTTTCCATGTATCATTACGCTACTGTATTTATAAGTGTACCAATATTTTCAATGGTGATAGAAACCACATCGCCGCTTTTTAAAGTGAAACTGTTGGGTGGCACAATGCCAGTACCAGTCATTAAAAAACAACCATACGGAAAGGCGCATTCCCTGTATAAAAAATCAACTAATTCCTGGTGTTGCCTTTTCATTTGATTGATGGGTATGCTTTCATTAAACATGGCTGCATTATTTCTTTCAATTAAAATTGTAATGGTTGTTTGTGGGCTGATTGGTTTTTCAGGCACATAAATACATGGCCCCAATGCGGCGCAACCTTCATACATTTTAGCCTGCGGCAGGTACAAAGGGTTTTCGCCTTCAATACTACGGCTGCTCATATCATTGCCAATGGTGTAGCCAACAATATTGCCAGATGAGGTAATAAATAACGTAAGCTCAGGCTCCGGCACATCCCAGGTAGAATCTTTACGTATGCGTACCAAACCCTTGTGGCCAACTGTGCGCTGGGCATTGGCTTTAAAAAATATTTCCGGCCGCTCCGCATCATATACTTTGTCGTAAAAAGTACCGCCGCCATTATCTTTCGACTCCTCCATTCTAGCATGCATACTGCGTAGGTAAGTAACACCTGCAGCCCATATTTCCTGGCTTTGTATGGGTGGTAAAACAGTAACGCGTTGCAACCAGGTAAGGTCAACTTGTGTACAGTTATGAATTTCCTTATTTAAAAAACTATGTAAATCATCCTGGTTAATGAAACTGTCCCAATTGGTAGCCATTGATAAAAATAATTTTTCATCGGCTGCTATTGCGATGCCACAGGAGGTTTTGTATATTTTCATTTTTATGTAGTATTAAGTTTTATTTTTTTGAACAGGCAGTTGTTTTTCATGGCATCCCGAAAATCGGGATTTCGCAAGTACATTTTTTTTACCAGCATTTTATCTATGCTCATCATCGTTGTGAACTTGTTCTGTTATTTTTTCTTTTTTGTAAAAAGAAAGAATAATCTCTCTTGTACTTTTATTTATAATGGCATCTTTTATCAACTTGATTTATTTACCCCCATTCGGGGTTTTCGTACACCAGTCCGACCGTCCCGGTCTGACTGGTGTAACCGGGCTTTCAGATATCTTTAATGGGTACATGTAATAACAAAAAAAGATCATTGTTGTAATTTTTCGTTCACTAAAATTTTCCCCACACGCCAAATATGTTTTCCAAACTCCTCTGGCTTATCCAATGCTGATTTCTCTTTTCCTTCTTCCAGCAGTAAAAATTTATCGGGTTGCTTTGCGGCAATTTTTATGCTGATGTGGTGCTTGCCATTTGTAAGCCCATCAATAAAAAACCAGTGTACCCTCGAGAAATAAAAACAATATTTATCAAAACGGTTTATGTAACGTGGCGCATCCTTATCAATGTAAACAACTATTTGTGCAGAGGAAGGAGCCAGTACATCCATAAAGCCAATTTGGTTGCCGGTAAAGCTGAATGCAATTTGCTGTATCGTATCACTCAGCAAATAAGTGTTGGGCATATTAGCAATAAATTTTTGCGCAATATCCTCAGGAAATTTTTTTATAGATTCTACATTGCCCTTTAACATATACGGCTGTACATCCATAATAGTGCTGTTTTGCAAACCATCACTGTAATAAGGCTTTACTTTTACATGCTTACTAACTATCTCTTTTGCAAACAATTGATTTAATGCGGTACTGATTGTTTTAAAGTATTGCTGGTGGCCGGTTTCAGAATATGGATGTACGCCATCGTTAGAAAAAAAACAGGAGTCGTTTGAAAAAGGTTGCGACCCCTTTATAAACAGTGTCTTCTCATTAGCCAACCTAACTATATTTAGCCCCAAGTTTATAGAAGGAATATTATAATAGCGGGCAACTTCTTCCATTGTTTGTATGGAACCCGGCACACTATCATTATTGTATAGCCGATACATATTTTCAGTAATAGTATATACAAAACAGATATCTGTTTTACCGTTGGCCGCAAAAGTTTTGCGTACAATACCTTCCATTGATGTTAAAATATTGGTTCTTGAAAAATCAAAATCGTTTACGGCAAATTCAACAAACAATAAATCGGGTTTATATTTTAGTACCTGATCATTTAACCGGTAAACCCCCAGGCTACTGCCCGTGCCACCAAGGGCAGCATTTATTTGTTTAAATTTATTGTGAGGGTATTGATGCTGTAGCCAGCTAAAAGTTTTATCCCTCCAGCCATTCTCTGCTTGTGTAATACTACCTCCAAAAAAAGCAATGTTAAGCGTATCATTGGTATTGTGCTTTAGCTTCCATACAAAGTTACCAAGCCCACTTCTTTCAATTATATCGTTTTTGGGCTTTTGTGCCTCCACTGTGTTATTCAACAATAATAAAAAAAACAGGTATTTATACATGAAATTTTATTTTTTATTCCCCTGCACCGCCCGGTCTAAATGAGTGTAGCCGCCATCTACATGTATCAGTTGGCCGGTTGTATGGCTCGATTTATCCGATAATAAAAATGCGGTGGTATTAGCAATTTCCTCTGCTGTAGTTAAGCGGTTTTCAAAGGGTATTGAATTTTGGATATTAGTTAGCTCCTGTTCTGGATTTAACGAACGCAGCAGCCAGTTTTCATACAATGGGGTCATACATTCTGCTACAATAATTGCATTTACCCTGATACCATATTTTAATAATTCTACTGCCCAGTCCCTTGTAAGGTCATTACGGCCACCATTGGCAGCTGCATAGGCAGAAGTGCCGCCCTGTCCGGTTTCGGCCGTTTTAGAACTTATGTTTACAATAGCTCCTTTACTTATTATAAGATAAGGCAGCGCATGTTGGGCTATCAAATAATAATGCACCAAATTTTTATGCAGAGATGCCATGAAGGCTTCGTAACTGCCATGCTCCAAATTTACCCCATCATTTACACCGGCATTATTTACTACGCCATCAATGCGGTTAAATTTTTTTACTATTGATTTTATTGCAGCTTCACAATTGGCAGGCTGTGTAAGCTCCGCAACCACCTGAAAAGCTTTGCCACCTGTTGCTTCAATTTGCTGAACAGCATTCATATTATCCATTTCATTTCTTCCAATAATTACAACAATGGCACCTTCGTTCGCCAATACATCAGCAATGCCTTTTCCAATACCTTTGGCACCGCCGGTAACTATAATTACTTTGTTTTTTAAATTCAAATTCATATCAATCGTTTAAGTTGTAAAAATTAATGGCGTTTTGATCAAAAAATTGTTGCTGTTCTGTAGCAGAAAATGTTTTAAAATATTCCTGTGTTATGGATAAGTTTTTGTTATAATCTGCCGCCAGTAAACATACCGGCCAGTCGCTGCCAAACATTAACCGCTTAATGCCAAAGGCTTCTACTGCAGCATCTATGTAAGGTTTTATATCTGCCAATGTCCAGGTGGCCCAGTTGGCTTCTGTAACCATGCCCGATACTTTACAATGCACATTTTCGTAAGCAGCTATTCTTTGCAAATCGTATTTCCAGTCATTAATCAAGCCGGTTTTATGTATGGCTTTGCCAGATTGTCAACCACAAAACGCTGATTAAGAAAACTGCTTACCAGTATCCTTACACTGGCAAGCTGGTGAGGAAAAATCAGCAAATCAAAGGTATAATTGAATGCTGCTAACGCCGCAATCCCTCTCTTAAAATTGGGCCGCAACATAAACGTTGCATCTTTTTCTGCCTGTATAATATGGCGGAAACCTTTTAGTTTTTTATGCTGCCGCAATGTTGACAATTCGGCTGTAATATTTTCTGCCTGCAAATCCACCCATCCCACCACGCCTTTAATAAAATCATATTCTTTTGCCAGCGACAGCATGAAATTATTTTCTTCCATTGACTGATTTACCTGCACCAGCACTGTTCCATCCACTTTATTTTGCTCAAGTAAATGTTTTAAATCTATTGGCATAAAAGATTGCCTGATGGCCGCCATAGAATCATCAATCCAGTTATACTTTACTGCATCATATTGCCAAAAATGTTGGTGTGCATCAATCATCCTATTTATGATTTAGTCATTACTGTGGTTTACTAATTGTGGATAGGTTATAATTTGAGGGTATAAAAGTTTATTACAAATATTAAAAAGGAAACGCTGATTTACTAAAACCTACGCTGTATAGGATATGCAAACTTGCCTTGACTGCCCGAGGCCATCAATACCAAGTTCCACCGTGTCGCCTGCCTTTAAATAAATAGGAGGTTTAAAACCTAAGCCCACACCATGCGGCGTACCAGTGCTGATAATATCACCGGGCAGTAAGGTCATAAACTGACTGATGTAATGAATTAAAAAAGGTATCTTAAAAATAAGGTTACTGGTATTGCTGCTTTGCATTTGTTTGCCATTTACTTTTAGCCATAAATTCAAATTATGTACATCACTTATTTCACCTGGTGTAACCAACCAGGGCCCTAATGGTGCAAATGTATCGCAGCTTTTTCCCTTTACCCATTGCCCGCCACGCTCTAATTGAAATGCCCTTTCACTTACATCATTGTGCAAACAATAGCCTGCTACATACTCCATTGCAGTTGCTTCCTCTACATAACTTGCCTTTTTACCAATCACCACTGCAAGTTCTACTTCCCAATCGGTTTTTTCACTGCTTTTTGGGATAATGATATTATCATTGGGGCCAACAATTGCGGTGGTTGATTTAAAAAATAAAATGGGTTCTGCCGGTACCTGCATGCCAGATTCTTTAGCATGGTCTATATAATTTAAACCTATACAAATAATTTTTGATGGTTGGCTAACAGGTGCTGCTAACCTTATACCAGCCTGCAATTGTGGGAGCGTGGCTGCGTTGGCAGTAATAAATTTCTGTAATCGGTTTACTCCATCTGTAGCAAAAAAACTGCCCGTATAATCTTCACCAAAAGTACTGGTATCGTACATTATTTTGTTGCTGATTATCCCGGGTTTTTCGTTGCCTTCATTTCCCCATCTTATTAATTTCATGTTGTTGTTTTTAGATGGGCTTTGCCCATCGTTATGTTATTACGCTTTTCCGACGGGCTTTGCCCACCTCTTTGGGTATTACACCCTTTCATTGCTTGATGGGGTTGAGCCACCATTATTTTATTACATCCTTTCAGGGCTATTTACTGTACATCTTTATTGAGTTTTAACCAATTTTTTATTCAATGCTTTCTGTCTTTGTAATACCACTAATACAGATACGGTTAGTCTGGAATTACAAACTCACCCCTCTTTTCCAGGGGATAAAATCATCCTGATTTAACAGCACTGCTTTGGGTATTATTTCGCCGCTGGCGGCTTTAATGCAATACTCCAAAATCTCTTCACCCATTTGCTCTATTGTTTTTTCGCCGGTAATTATTGCGCCGGTATCTATGTCAATAATATCAGCCATCCGTTTTGCCAATGCAGAGTTGGTGGCAATTTTAATTGTTGGTGCCACTGCATTGCCGGTAGGTGTACCCAGGCCGGTGGTAAATAAAATTAATGTAGCTCCGCTTGCTGCTTTGCCTGTAGTGGCTTCCACATCATTACCGGGTGTACATACTAAACTAAGGCCGGGTTTTGTTGCCTGCTCTGTATAATTCAATACATCTGCTACCGGTGCTGAGCCACCTTTTGTTGCAGCTCCGGCTGATTTTATGGCATCTGTAATCAAGCCATCTTTTATATTACCCGGCGATGGGTTCATGTGAAAACCAGATCCATCATGGTGTGCCCATGCATTATAATCATTCATTAGTTTAATAAATTTATTGGCAATGGTTTCATTTACACAACGGTCAACCAAACCCTGCTCGGCGCCACATAATTCTGGAAATTCGGCGAGTAAAACTTTACCGCCCAATGCTACCAATAAATCGGAAGTATAGCCAATGGCAGGATTTGCAGATATTCCGCTAAAACCATCACTGCCACCACATTTTACACCAATACATAATTCGCTTAATGGTACAGGCTGCCGTTCTATTTTATTTACTTCCACCAGGCCAATCAATGTTTTTCTTATTGCTTCCGTTATTAATTCTTCTTCGCTTTTTGATTGCTGCTGTTCAAAAATATACAATGGTTTATCAAAATTGGGCGTACGTTTTTTAAGGTCGTTCAAAAAATCCTGCACCTGCATGTTCTGGCAACCAAGGCTTAAAATAGTAACACCGGCCACATTGGGATGATCTGCATAAGCGGCCAGTAATTTACTAAGCACTGCTGCATCTTGCCGGGTGCCGCCACAGCCGCCCTGGTGATTTAAAAATTTTATACCATCTACATTTTTAAAGTGTCTTTCTATAACAGGAGAAGATAAATCTACTAAAGCACTGTCTAAAGCACTAAGGTCTTCACCATTTTTTAAGGCTGCAATTAACTGATGCGTATAATGCTTGTATTTTTCCGTAACTGCATACCCCAATTCATTGTGTAAAGCTTCCCTAATTACATCAAGATTTCTATTTTCACAAAATACGGTTGGTAGAAACAGCCAGTAATTAGCAGTACCTACTCTTCCATCACTTCGCTTATATCCATTAAAAGTTCGATTTGAAAATTTTGACACATCCGGTGCATCCCAATGATAGGATGTTTGATGATAAGCAAAACCATTGGCGGCATGTTTGATATTTTCTTTTGTCATTAAGCCGCCATCAGGAATAAATTCCTGTGCTTTGCCCACCAGCACGCCATACATAATTACTTCATCGCCCGGCTGCATATCTTTGGTAAAAAACTTATGTTTGGCTTTAATATCATTTTGCAAAACCACTTCTTTGTTGTATTTTTTTATTACATCCCCTTTTTTCAGATTTTGTAAGGCAACCATTACATTGTCTTTTACATCAATTTGCAAAACTAATTTGCTCAGCAAAGCTGTGTTATTTTCCGTGAGAATAGTACCATCTGACATAATCTGCGTTATTTTATCCTGTTATTATAAATATTTTTAAACTTCTTGCACCATGAGCGCCAATTACCAAGCTCTGTTCTATATCGGCTGTTTTTGACGGTCCGGCTATAAACACTCCATAGCCAGTATTAACTGCATCAATTTTTTGATATGCCTCATGCATATTGACAACTAAATCTTTGCTGTGCAGTACCAATACCAAATGCTGACAAATGAAGGGAAGTAGCCTGTTGCCCATATCCTCTTCAATAACCCATACTGCGCCATTTTCTGCCACTCCAATTTTTCCTTTTATGCATGTCAAAAAAATATTCTCCAGAAAAGCAGCATTTTCATTCATCGCACTGGTTATTTCCCACCGCAATTCTTTAACCCGGTTCACTACTTTTTTTCCCTGATCAGATACCATTGCAAGGTATGTTTCAATAGTACAATAGTCTTTTACAACCTGCACAGTTCCACCAATACTGTTCTGCCAATATCCATTTTTCCCCTTGTTTTGCTACTGGTAATGCATGTTGGTATTTCCACATGAGTACCTCCCACTCCTGTACTTTTGGGTTGCCTTTATCTGCTTTGTTTTTGCTTCAAAAGAAAATGTTTCATCCACTTCCATTATCATAGAAAGCCTGTTGCCCACCCGGTAAATTTCCATACTTACTATTCCTGCATCTTTAATGCTCTGGCGTATTTCCGGCCAAATAGCTACATGGTATGCTTCATATTCTTGTATCAACTTTGCATCATCTTTTAAATCAAGCAGCAGGCAGTATCTCTTTAACTGTTTCATTTTCTATTTTTACTTTTACTGCAAAATATAATACCATTATAAAACAAGCTGCCGGCACTATGTACGCCAATTGTATATTAAACATATCAGATACTTTGCCCATTATTACCGGAAAAATTGCACCGCCTACTATTGACATGACGATGTAAGAAGAGGCCATTTTTGTTTTTTCTCCCAGGCCGATTATTGCCAGAGAAAAAATAGTGGGAAACATAATAGACATAAAAAATTCAACCCCAATAAGTGCGTAAATAGAAACTTTTCCACCCACAAAAACGATAATGGCCAGCAGAATTATATTGGCCATGCTGTAAATAGCCAGCAGCTTTGCCGGCTGTATGTATTGCATCACGAACGTGCCCACATAGCGGCCTATCATAAAGCCCATTAATAAAAACCCCAGGTAGGTAGCTGCATCCAATTCGCCAAGGTTTACTGCATGGTTGGCATAGCGAATAAAAAAGCTGGAAATACAAACCTGTGCCCCCACATAAAAAAATTGCGCTGCAATACCAAGCAATAAATTTTTATGTTGAAAGAGGTTAAGTTTTTTATCACTGCTGTTATCTGCTTCCCCTTCTTTTTGCTCAGCCGGAAAACGGGTAACAATAAAAATAATGGCCACAGCCAGTAATACAAATCCAATAATCATGTATGGGGTTTGTACACTTTTAGCTTCATTGGTTAATAAAGTATTTGCATCGGCCACAGACATTTTTGATAATACTTCATCACTTATTTCTTTACCGCTAAGGATTATTTTGCTTAAAAAAAAAGCTGCAATAAAAGCACCGAGACCATTAAATGCCTGCGCAAAATTTAATCGTTGACTAGCAGTTTCCGGTGGTCCCAGAATAGTCATATAAGGATTAGCAGCAGTTTCTAAAAATGCCATTCCGCTTGCTACAATAAATAACGCAGCCAGAAAAAATGCAAACGTACGCTGCTCTGCTGCCGGGTAAAATAAAAATGTACCTGCTGCTGCAATTAACAACCCTACAATAATTGCATTTTTGTACCCGAATTTTTTCATCACCAAACCCGCTGGTATGGCAATGATGAAATACGCTATCCAGTAAGCCGAATCAATAAAGGCAGACTGAAAATCGGTAAGTCTGCAGGCTTTTTTAAGATGCGGTATTAAAGTAGGTATCAGGTTTGAAGTTAGTGCCCATAAAAAAAACAAACTGGTTACTAAAATAAGAGGCAAAAGGTTTTTTCTTTTCATTCAGCGTTGCAATTATCTTTTCAGGTAGATTTAGTGATCAAAATTAAATACATTATCACCATATAAATGGTAACAAATTGGCATTTTATAATTCTATTTATTCATTGAAAATTTTCCTGTTACAAAAAGATCATTGGTCAGAAGTTAATGGCATTACAAACAAAACTTCTTGCTGCCTATAATTCGGGTTTAAAATAAGAAATAGAAAGTTGATAGTGGTTAATCAAATTTTTTAGAAAAGGATTTTTTGTATTCCAATGGGCTTAATCCGTTAATGATTTTAAAATAGCGGTTAAAGTTAGAGAAATTATTAAATCCGCTTTCGAGACAAATTTTACTTACAGTAAGCCTGTTTTCAATTAGTAATTTACAGGCATGTCCAATACGTATTTCCATTAAAAACTCAGAATATGTTTTACGGGTTTGCGATTTAAAATACCTGCAAAAGGAATTGGCGCTGAGGCAGGCGATAGAGGCAATTTCTTCCAATGAAATTTTTTGTTTAAAGTTGCTCATGGTATAATTATAAATATCATTGAGCCGCTCTGTTTCTGATTTATTGTAATTGTTTTGAAATGCGGAGGAAGATAATAGGGTAATGTCTTGTGAAGTAGCGATGATTTCCAGTATCTCCAGCAACAGTGCTATCCTGAAGGTGCCAACTGACATCAGCATCTTACCCAGCAAAGGCTTTATTTTTTCTCTTGTTTTGCCAGTAATCAAAATGCCCCGCTGAGATTTTTTAAAAAGAGCACTGATATTAATATTCTCCGGCAATTCCAGAAAATCTGCTCCCCAGAAATTTTGCATAAAATGCACCACTTTTGCCTCTGCCATCAGTTCTGGAATGTCCTGAAAATAATTCTCATCGCAGCGCCAGTAATGTGGCAAGTTGGATCCAATCAACAAAATATCCCCATTGTTAAACCTGCTGATATGGTCACCTATAAATTGTGTGCCCCCTCCTCTTACAATATGTATCAGTTCCAGTTCTGTATGATAATGCCACTTATTAAAAAAGAATGGTACAATATCATGCCTAACCCCAAATGATTGATTAGGGCCCTTTGGTACTATTAGTAGCTGTGGTCTCATTGATAAGCAAGTTCTATTTCTAGCACAATTTACTTATAAAATTATCGGATAAAAAAGAATAAAGATAAAGCGATGCAAAGCTTGTATTCATTGTCTTGTATTTTACCGGTGTTGTTTGCTTTTCTCTGAGAAAATTTTAAAACTAATCATTATACAAAGATGCCCTGGCTATTTGCATAACCAGGGCATCTTAAAAATCCTTTAAAGGATTTTAGTGCTGTTAAGTTTTAGGGGCTACTTTACAATCACTATTTTTTTAACAGCAGATTCGGTACCCGAATAAACCTTTACAAAATAAATGCCTGCTGCCCAGTTTGCTGAATTTATAATCGTGGTATTTCCCGTTGCTGTTTGCGTACGAATCAATCTGCCATTCAGTCAACTAAGGGTAATGATGCTGCCTGTTCCTTTTGTTACCACATTAAAACTGTTATCGGCAGGGTTAATTTCCTGCTGCATCTTACCCTCACTGTAATACGGCAGACGGTGGATGCTATCAAACCTTTTACGCTAAATTTAGAAGCGGTGGGTGTAACAACAGACGCACCTTACGAAATACTTAATAGGCCGTTACACCCACATTATCTGAGAAAGATAATCAGTTTGGCCTTGCACCACTTCCATAAGTAACTTTATTTCCGGTTAAATAATAATTTATTTTAAAAATAAAAAAACTATCAAACGAGGGAGTGCAATTATTACTTAGCCATAAGTTTATTTCAATAAATATGGTGGATAAAAGCAGTTTACGGCTAAATGATGTACCAAAGAAATAACAGCAAGTGAGATTGAGCAATGATAGCAAAACGCAAAATCAACCCCGTGCTGCCTACTGGTGTTTAAATATTTTCAATGGTTGATTGTTGATACTCACAATAATTGTCTGTTTTTTATCGTCAGTGTTGATTGTTATTGCATCTCTTGCCTGGCCAGTATAAAACAACCCCGACTGGCTGGGCGGTAAATAATTTTTTGCGCTCATAATCACTGTTCCAAAGTTGGCATCGTACCTGCCCAGTTCTGGTTTGTAGCCATAATCATTGCCTGCCACAAAAATATCATGCTGGTTATCGTTGTTAAAATCCT
>Ga0123337_10004177_pt1 | contig 14845 bp, 11 predicted proteins | sample frozenSSSSmetaG_FD_89792 | JGI IMG/M metagenome (GOLD analysis project Ga0123337, IMG submission 89792) | Glacier valley bacterial and archeal communities from Borup Fiord, Nunavut, Canada, to study Microbial Dark Matter (Phase II) -... | ecosystem: Environmental > Aquatic > Freshwater > Ice >... | reverse complement strand
CAACGATCTGCTTTCTTAATGCTTCACTGAAGGAACGCTTTTGCTTAATTTCATAGCCATTTTTCATCTTGTTTGGATTTGTAAACGCCAACAAAATGTGACAACTTTATTAAGGCACTGTCAGTTTCCTGATATCGGAAGTTGTTGGTTCGCTACGACAGACGGGTGTTGGTTGGTGAGAATTTAAAATGAGGAGCCGGGAATTAGGAAGCCTGCCATAGGTAGGCACCATTTATAGCTCCGCCACGGCGGACAGGCAAGGGTTTTAACCCTGGGTATAAAATGAAATAAAATCCATTGCCTCCTGCCCAGATTCATCTTCTGGAAACTAGAAATAATGCAGGAGGATGGAAACGAATCCATATGGGAGAGTGGTCTGTGTTACCCCCGACCCCTAAAGGGGAGAATTGAGATGGGTGGATTCAGGCAGGTCTGGAGACTTGCGCTTAATCAGGAACTTGCTGTGGTAAGGGCGAATGATTATTCGCCCCTACATGGATACGGTGTTCACATAGGCCCGAAAGGTCAGAATGGTAGGAAGCCTGCCGTAGGTAGGTACTATGGGTAGCTCCGCCACGGCGGACAGGCAAGGGTTTCAACCCTGTGTAAAAATGAAATAAAATCCATTGCCTCCTGCCCAGATTCATCTTCTGGAAACTATAAATAATGCAGGAGGATGGGAACGAAAACCTAGTAAATACAAATTCCTCTAGTATTAAATAGTGAATTTGGAAGGCAGTCAGAGACTGCAATATGATAAGCACAAGTCGGAAGACTTGCGCTAGATGGTCTGTGTTACCCCCAACCCCTAAAGGGGAGAATAGAGATGGGTGGATGCAGGCAGGTCTGAAGACTTGCGCTTAATCAGGAACTTGCTATGGTAAGGGCGAATGTTTATTCCCCCCTACATGGATATACATACAAAATCAGAATCTACATCTACACCTGCATTTGTTTCTTATTTACTTGCTCGCCTAGGGTTCGCATATTCATTGACTCCATTCCGTATTCTGCCTGTAGCTGTGTGAAATGTGCGATCAATTCATCCAGTTCGGCCAAGGAGCTTTCAGGATTTGTGCCAAAATTATGGGGGTGCCACCAGAGATGATATACTTCATTATTCTTGGCTGCATATTCCATTTCTCCTTTTATTCTGGCCATTCTGCTCTTATTCATCAGCATATTGTACTGCTGCTGAGGGCGGAGAATTCTGGAGGCAGGGATGATTAGTGGTTCCCCCTCAAACTCCTGAACTTCTTCCAAGGGATAGCTGGTCTTGGCGCCAACCTGAAAAAAGCAGTCTGCAGAGCGGAATATCTTCTTACTTAGGTTCTCGTGCTGGGTCTCCTGCCAGAACCAATTCCGGGGATTTCCACGCACATACTTATAGCCCTCCTCCAGGCAAATACCGAGATATAATTCATTGATGTGATTGCGGGGAAAAACCAGGGACTCCAGACTTACGCCGAACTTATCCTGGGAGATCCTTTGGGTGGCCTTGAGGTCTTCCCGAAACTGTTCGGGACTTTGACCCCGCATCAGGGTGTAATAATGCGCAAAGGTATGTGAGCCTAATTCCTGACCGGGAGTATCAATGATCTGCTGGATCAGATCTGGGGCAAAATGCACCTCTGGTCTGATTCCATGCTTTTTTACCCACTCATAGGCGGAGTATTTTCTATCCCGGTATGAGGGAAGAAACTTCGGTGAATAGGATTGCCACTCTTCCTCATTTTCTGCAAAGAGCATTCCCACAGTAGCCCAGGTAGCCTGGATATTGGCTTGGGCAAACTTCTCCAGCATGATAGGAACTATCTGTCGGGTATTAAGGAAGTAAGAAGGCTTGTAGCCTGTGCCTATCTTATCGAAGATACCCCATAGGAGTTCGAAGTCTAGGGAGATGGTGAAGGTGCCGGGGGACATGGTTATTGGTTGTTGGTTATTGGTTGTTTCCGCCACCGCGGACTGGGGTTATTGGTTATTGGTTCCGCCACGGCGGACAAGTGTTGGTTGTTGGTTCCGTAAAGGCTATGAGTTGAGAATTTAAAATGATAAATTTAAAATTGGGAGAAAAATTAATTTGAGTGGTCTTTTTCCCAATGATAGTTTAATGATTTTAGTATAGCCTGTCCCGATTCATCGGGAACAACGTAATCTAGTTCAAATACTTCATCGCGAGCAACGAAGCGATCTGTTTATCAAATAGCAGGAAAGTTGAGATTGAACAACAGATAGCTTTCCCGAAACCAGTTCGGGACAGGCTGTCGTACCTCCTACCAATGACGGATTATATTTTTCGTCGCAAATCGTGTCAGTCCGAGCGAAGTCGAGGACAATTATGTTACTCACATTAACAGAGGCTTCGATTTCGAGACTCTCGTCTCTCAAGTGCTCAGCCTGACACCGACTCCGCTCAGGACGACATAAACCTCAATTCAAAAACCGTCATCTCCTTTTTGTTTATTTCTCAAATTTTCAAGACTCGCAATGACGGATACTACTTCTCCGTCTCTGCCAGCTCCAGATTCTTTCGTTCTTCCTCCACTATTCTATTAAAGATTTCGCCACGTTTTTTGATGCGGGTGGTTTTTCGCCAATCCATAAAGGCCACTACCACGAAGAGCATAAAGTACATGATCTGGGATTTTTGGCGTATGATAATACCCAGGTTAGACATCACGAAGGTCATGGAAATAGAGATGGAGATAAACACCACCGCCGACATCTTCACCATGGCTGGAGCGATCTTGATATAAGTCAGGAAGTCCTTACGAACTACCTTACTAAACATGTAGATGTACAGGGCATTTTCAAAGGATATAGCAATACCAAGTAGATTGGGGGAATCAATAAAGAGAGGTCTAAACCAAAAAGTAAATAGCTTCATAGGCATACTGTAAGAGCCCATATCAACCCCTGAGCCAGAGGTTTCTAGTCTCCCTCTGTTTAGGGCAGACTCCTCTTCAAAACTCTCAACCAGGTTGTTTGGATCGTAACCTAAGTAGGTAATCAAATCTGCGTACACGTAGATGCTCATGCCGATTGCAAAAAATACCACAAAATATTTCTGATATAAGGGCACTTTTTCTTTACCCAGAATAAAGCCCACTCCCATACCTATCAGGATAGCAAAGAGAATGTGGGGACGAACCATGTAACAAAGAAAACCACCAAAGGCTATGTGAGGAATCCTCTTTTGAGGCCAGGAAAGGCCATAAACCAGAAACCCAATCCCTCCAAAAATTACAGCTCCTTTACCCAGAGATGCAGTCCAAAAGTGCATATTGGGCAGGAACATAAAGATAGTAATGGCATCCCAGCCCTCGAACTTGGGATTGAATCGCAGGTTTTCCTTAAAGAATAAATAGAAGTAGACAAAACCCCAAAAACCCAACCAAGTGGTCAGAAACATCATCATATCGTAATTGAATCCAAGCCATTCAATCCAGGGATAAGCCATCCATTCTATAAAGTCCGTCCCTGCAGTAAAGGATTTAAACCAGTTTTTCAAACGACTTGCATTATTAAAATAATTTACCGAATCCGAGCGATTGAACTGCCCATAGGTCCAGTAAACTAGTCCAAAAAACATGTGGTACCAGAAGATCTGATTGAGCATACCTGCCTTCACCCACTTATGCTCCCGCTGCAGGTTGCCGAGTATGGGTTGGCTGATGCCAAAGAGGATGAGTATGAGGATTACGGCGCCTAACACTTAATGAATTTGAAATTAATTATTTGAGATTTGAAATTAAGGTAAGGAATTCAAATAAGATTTGGTTGACAACACATGTTTTGTCAGTCCGAGCACCCGAGAGACGGGAGTCTAGAGGTTCGAGGATAGCAGAATGGAAGTGGGGTTTCGACTTCGCTCAACCTGACAAGACTTCGTTCAACCTGAAAAGACTTCGCTCAACATGACACCACTTCGCTCAACATGACACCACTTCGCTCAACCTGACAAGACTTCGGTCAACCTCACAGAGATTTGTGCATGCTGTTTTTTTAAATGTAGTCATTTGGCGATCACGGACTCATACACTCCCTCCAACTCCTCTACCATTCTCTTCATACTGAATTGAGAGACTACACGCTCGCGGGAGGCGAGGGACATGGATTGATGCAGGTCCTGATCATTTATGAGTTGGACGCAGTAGTCTACTAATTCACCATATTCATCAATCTCGGATAAGAAGCCCTGTACTCCATGCTGAATCACCTCTCCTATACCACCAGCTCGGGTGGCAACTACCGGCACTTCGCAGGACATGGCTTCCAGCATGGCTATGGGTAAGCCTTCAAATTCGGAAGTGCTTAGATAAATATCCATTATAGATAAGTAAGGAATTACCTGCTTTTGTACGCCGACCAGGTGAAAATTATCCGACTTTCCTGATTCTTCTATCTGTTTTTCCAGTCGGGATCTCCACTCCCCATCTCCTACCAAAACGAAGTGAGTTTCCGGGGATTTTTGAAGGGTTTTCAGGGCTAGGTCTATCCATATCCATAAGCGTTTTTGATCACGGAATACGGCTACGATGCCGATAGTTTTAGCGTTAGGCGGGATTTGTAGGTGTTCTTTAAGGTCCGTGAAAATCCCCCCTGCCCCCCTTTCTAAAGGGGGAGTTGGTCTCGAGTTACCAATAAGTGAGAAATCAACTTGTGAAATTGCTTCTCCCGATTCTCGGGAGCCATCGGGAGACGAACCAACATCGGGCATCCGACATCCGACATCCGACATCCTTCTAAAAACATCTGTATTCACCCCATTCTGAATCACCTTGATCTTCATTCTGCCGCCACGCTGGTAGGGGTCTATCATGGAGTTGAGCTGCATGGAGAGGGCTACTTCGTTGGAGACGGCGATGGCAATGTCCTGATTTTTGAAGCTCATTCTATTGCCCCAGTAGGAAATGGTATTGTACCTGTCCCAGGTATTATGCTCAGTATAGACAATGGGGATTTTTAACTTATTCCCAACGAACCTGGCCATAATTCCCGCCCAGGGCAGGTGGGCATGAATGATATCTATACCCAGCTGCTTGGCAAAGGCTCGTACTTTATTCACCTGAAAAAACAGTCCCAAATTACCTGAGGGAATTAAATGTACTTTGATTCCTGCTGCTTCCAGTTCATCCACTATGTTGTTTCTCTGATGGTAGAAATACAGGCAGTGAAACTCAAATCTGTCTTTATGATGAACTAGGGCCGTTTCGGGAATCAGCTTCTCTGCTCCTCCACGTCCGAGGGATTTGATTAAGTGGAGGATTCTTATTTTAGTTGGCAAGGGGGAGATTTAAAATTTGAAATTTGAAATTTGAAATTAAGTGCCGTGTCCCGTCTTAATAGCCACAGGGAGCTATCGGATGACTGTATGATAAAACTTCTCAAATTCCTTTGCAATTTGGTTAATCTGATAGTTTATTAAAACAAGGGATTGGGCAGCAGTGGTAATTTTTTCCAGTTCGGATGCAGGAGAATTTATCACTTCAAGGATGCTGTCTTTAAATGCCTGGGAGTCTCCGGCTTCTACTAGCCAACCTGTTTCTTTATTTTTTACTACTTCTCCAATTCCTCCAACATTATAAGCGATCACTGGTATTTGACAATACATTGCCTCTAGAATAACTCCGGGTAATCCTTCTATTTTAGAAGGCATGCACAGTACTTTCGCTTGGGAGAGAATCGGGAAGATATTGGATTGAGATGGAATGATCTCCACTGTTTCTTCCAATCCTTCCAATTTGATTTTATTACTCAATTTCTCTTCCAAAGGCCCTGAACCAAGGAACTTCAATTTTAAATTAGGATGAGTTGGAAGAAGGTCTCTGAAAATATCCAGCATCCCTAATGGATCCTTCTCCGGAACTAAGGAGCCTACAAAAAGAATATGGTTTTGTGTTTCTCTTTTTCCTAAAACAGGCAATTTTAACTCTATTTCCTGTGGATCTATGCCTATGGGAATAGCTAGAATATGTTTGGGTCTAAATAAAGTCAGGTAATCCTGTTTAGACTTTTCTGAAACCGATACTACGGCATGGAGCTGACGGTGCAAAAGCTGATTGAAAATCAACTGGGCTTTATTCCTTATAAAGCTGGAAATCTGATTGGCATTTCTGTAAACCAACCTGAAATCCCAAGTCGAAAAATACTTAGCCGCTACGGCGTAAAGCAGGGTATCAGCGGCGTTTGCCTGAATGATCTCAGGTTGTATTTCATTGATTTTAGCAGCTAAGGTTCTAAATCCGGCAATGTCAAGTTTCCCATTTCCTGGCAAATCCAAGTGAATAAAGTTGCCCGAGAAATAAAGATTGCCTGGACCTTTTAAAATAGAAATAACATAGACTTCATGACCTAGAGTGAGCAGTTGCTCTGCCAACTGAACCGCAAAGATTTCAGCTCCTCTTCGCTGGGGTCTGGTGATCAGTTGGACTATTCGCATAGGGAGAGGTAATAGCGTTCAAATTTCTTGGCAACTTCAACTATGCTATAATTATGCTGTACCAATTGAAATGCATTTTCTTTTAGTCTCTGCTTATCGGCTGATGATGATTGCATATACTTAGACAGCGCTTCAACAAATCCTCTCTCGTCAGCTGCCGGTACTAGACTACCTGTTTGATCTGGAATTACTAGGTCAGGGATCCCACCAACTTGATAGGCGATCACTGCAATTTTTGAATGAAAAGCTTCCAAAATCACAGCAGGAAGGCCTTCTATTTTACTGGGTAGGATTACTATAGAATTAGAAGGAATCAGGGAAAAGGGATTGGAGATGGCTCCAAAGAATCTCACTTTTTCGGAAAAGGAAGATTCGCTTACCGACTCTTCAATTTTACTTCTTTCCGTTCCATCCCCCATGAGCCAGAGTTGGGATTTTGGATGTTTTAGAAGAAATCCCTCAAAGATCCGGAGTACAGCTGTATGATTTTTTTCCGGAGTAAAACCAGCCAGGTGAACCAGAATTTGAAAGGAGGAAGTTTCTCTTACTTTTGGTCTAGCATGGGACTCAATCCCTATAGGTATTACCTGATGCCGTTTTGGATTTGAAATAAACTTATCCAAATCCTTTTTGGAATAATTAGATACCGATATCAAGGCATCCACCTGATTGAAAAGGTATTGATTAAATATCTTTTTAAGCGTGGAGTTTATATAATAAGAAACCACCCCGCCATTGTTGAAAATCAATTGGTACTGAGCTGGATGAAATTTTCTAGCAAAGACAGAGAATTTCAAGGTATCTGCCCCATTGGCCTGAACTATTTCAGGTTTAAAATCCTGAATGATTTTTCCCAGTTTAATCCAGGAAGCTACATTCCATAATCTGCTACCAACGGAGAGTTGCAAGTGAATTTGCTTGCCTTCAAATGGAAGTTCGTAGTCACCCTCAAACAGGGAAATCATTAAAAGCTGATGGCCTAGCTTCTCTAAAGCTGTACTCAGCTGGGAAGCAAAAATCTCTGCTCCTCTTGCTTGAGGCTTCTGGATAAGTTGGATGATCCTCATTTGCGAAAGTAGAAATCCAGGAACATCTTATTCTCACAAAAATTGAGGGTATGAACTCCAAGGGCTCCATCCACAAGTTCGGGTTCAATAAAGAAGGCTGTGCGTTCCTCAAAGTCTGATTCAGTCAGTTTCAGTATTTCCTGAACTGCTATTCTATGTCCATATCTTTTGCCAGAATCCTGAGCAGGCCTATAGAGCTTGCCATCCTTGTGGAACAATTTCCCGGCGGGTCTGGATTTTCTTACATCAGAAACTATGGGATTCATGGGATGCGCTTTCCAGTTGGGCGTGTGAAGGGAATCGCAGAAGTATAGGTTTAATTCATCGAAGGAAGAGCAGGCTGGGTGAGGTTTTTGATTTACAAATAGCCAGTACTTCCCATCTTTTTGAAAGAGCGTGGGGTCATAGGCTTCGGCTTCAAAAAAGACAGATTTTCGCTCCCATTGGAAAGGGAAATTAGATGCCTGATATAGATAGAGCTTACCTGTCTCCGCCGACTCAGGAATAAGGAAATAGACTCCATTTTCCTCAAAAACATAGGGATAGGAAAGATGCCAATCTTCCTGAATGATAAGCTGCAAATCCTGCAATTCATTTCCCTGCATTCTAGCGCAGACTATACTAGCCTTATTGGTTTTTTTGTCATATTTCTCCGAAAAAACATAGGTTATTCCCTGATGAAGGACAGGGAATGGATCTGCCAGGTAAGTGGAGGTAAAGTCTGATGGAGTGATCAGCGTAACATCTGAAGGCTTTATTGCTGAGGGATCAGAATGGTTTACTGTAGCCAATTCCCAATGGGCAGGTTTTCTCTTTTCCTGAATTTTACGTTTTATAGTTCTGGAAATCAATTTCCAAAACAGCCCAAGCATTTGTAGGTTCCCTGGTGGCTTCTTTAGAGGAGTTTTAGGTTTTTTGCTTTGATTGTTTAGTTCCTCCTTCCATTTTTGCTCGCCTAGTAATTCTATGGAATTGAGCACACGGGAAACAAAATAAGCCGACTTCCAGAAGATATTATTTGCATTCCTTTGCACAGAGAGGGGATCAGTTTGTGCGTAAGATTGATAGAGCACATCACCCTGATCCAGATCTTCAGTTAAGCGCTGAAGAACAGTTCCGGTAGTTTCCCAACCCCCCATTACTTCCCAAAAAGCAGGTGGTCCGCCTCTATACTGAGCAGGATCTCCATGATGATAGGACCAAACTCCATGAGTTGCGATATTTAAAATATCTCCTCTTAGAATTCGAAAGCCAAATCGAATGATCAAATCAGGTTTTAAGGCCTTGATCATGGCTAGAGACTCCTGGGGAAAACGATCTGAATATTTACTTTGAATGGGTTTGACTGGTATTAGCATTAAATTCCCCAATCCCAACTCATTGAAATCTTTATTGGCAAAAGCGTCTGGCTCTTTTACAAAAAGTTTGCGGTCTAGCCAGCGGTAAAGACGGTAAATGAATGGTGATGTGGTTCCACTGGTTTTTGGTGATTGGTTAATCACACAAGCAATAAGCTGTCCATGCCCACTTCTCATAATACTTCTAATCACCTCTAATTGCCAAGCTTGAAGGGTGAATGAGTCTAAAAGAAGGATGATTTTCAGGGGCATTTGGTTTTACTCGTTATTTCAAGGCTGCACGTCTTTGCGATTCATCGTCATTGCGAAGATTTAAATGGTAGTTGCCTTGAAGGCTAATCATTCAAATCTGAAGCAATCTTTTTTGAACAGATTGCTTCGGTCGTTCCTCCCTCGCAATGACGAGGAAACTGAAGCAATCTTTTTTGAACAGATTGCTTCGGTCGTTCCTCCCTCGCAATGACGAGGAAACCGAAGCAATCTGTTCCTTTTGAGAAAGATAGCTTTAGAAAAGAGATCAACTTTTTAAGATAGATTCTTGAATTTTTTTTTGCAAAAACTGGTAAGAAAATTTAATCCTAATAACTCTAGATTTTAAAACTTACCACTTGAGGATTTCATCCCATAAATCCTTCCATTCTGGGTTTATGAAATTGATCAATAGCTCCTTCTTTTTACGACTCCCGCCTTTAATTTGCTTTTCCCGAATGATTGCCTCCTCTATGGAATGGAAAGTTTCAAAATAGACAAGTTTAAATGTTTTATATTTTGAAGTAAAAGACTCTTCATCTTCCTGATTTTTATGGGAATAAACTCGTCTAATCAAATCACTGGTTACTCCGGTATATAAAACCGTATTATTGTAATTGGTGAGTATATAAATAGCTCCTCCTTTTTTCATTTTGGTTTAAAAAATTAAAATAAGCCTCGAAAGTCACTCCGAGATTTCCCATCGTTGCGATCCGCATCAGCGGAGAAGAAATCTTTTTTGAATAGAGTCGTAAATAAACTGATTGCTTCAGTCGTTCCTCCCTCCCGCCATGACGGACAGGCGCAATGACGTATCATTTCCTCCCGCCACGGCGGACAGACGCAATGACGGGTATACCGAAGTAATCCATCGTCATTGCGAAGATTTAAATGGTAGTTTCCTTGAAGGCTAATCATTCAAATCTGAAGCAATCTTTTTTGAACAGATTGCTTCGGTCGTTCCTCCCTCCCGCCATGACGGACAGGCGCAATGACGTGAAGCAATTCCTCATATTCCTTTGCAATCTTCTCAACATCAAATCTAGCTATAGCCACTTCCCTAGCCCTAGCGCCGAGATCAGCCATTTGATCTGGATTTTCGATTGCAAATATCATTTGATCAGCTAATTGCCTAGTGTTTTGAACTTCAAAAATTAAGGCATTCTCTGAGTTTACAGCTTCCAGATTCATGGGAATATCGGATGCGATAATTGGAATCCCAGCCATCATGGCTTCGACCAGAGCGCCGGAGAAGCCTTCGTACCAGCTTGGGAACAGGAAGCAGTTTGAAGAGAGGAGGAGATTAAGAGGATTAAGAGAGGAGAGATTGGGAGGATTAAGAGATAAGAGATTGGGAGATAAAGGACTAGTAGGTCCTTCAAATTTACCTGGAAGTTTCACGCAGTCTGAAAGGCCTAAGGAAGTAATTAAGTTTTCCAACTGGGAGCGATAAGGCCCTTCTCCATAGATTGTGAGAGAGGAATTAGGATGCTTTTGATTCACTAGTGCAAAAGCTTGAATTGCATCTTGAAAACCCTTGCGTTCCAAAAGTCTGCCATAGGAAAGAAAGTTACACCTATAACACTCTCCAGCATCCTGAGATTGCCGCGCTCGTTCCTCGCTCGCAATGACGCTCCCATAATAATTGTCAGGAACAGAACGTCCCCTGTAAACCACCGAAATCTTGGAAGCATCTAATCCAAGCGTTGAAACATGCGACTCCGCCAAAGCCTGTGCATTCGCGATCCAATGCTTGGGAATTCCTGCGGTGAGTCGATCCAGCCAGTAAACTCCTTTGTATTTCAATCCTTTCTTATCCTTCCAAGCAATTGGGGCGTAACTATCATTGATTAGGGTGCCGATTAATGGTACGCCGGAAATCAGGGAAGCGATGCGGGTGATCTGATCGGCTCGCCATAGAGAAGAGATTAAGAGATCGGGCTTTTCGGATTTGATTAGTTTGAGTAATCGGGAGACTGCCAAGGTGAAATGATAGGATTCCGGGATATCCAAAAAAATAAGCCGGATATCGGCTTTTTCATATTCTTCTTTCAACTCATGCTTGGGATAGAAATACACCAAGGTCACATCTATTTGATCTGAAAACCTAGACAAAATCTCCAAGTGACTTCTCTCGGCTCCTGCATTGACTACGGCATCTTGGGTGAAGAGGAGTTTCAAATTAGTAGATTCTCTTTAAAGTAACAGGATCAATTGTTTTGCCTTTTACATTTTTAAATCCATCCAAAATTCCCAAAAGTCTGTATTTTGTTCTCAACCAACGGTTTTTCCCAAAAAGACTGGAATGAATCAAATATTTTGTTTGTCTATAAAAATAAAAGAAAAGAGCTTGAAAGCTAAAGAAGCCTTTCAAGATCATCAAGTGATTTCTGGAATGATAATAGCCTCTCCAAATTAAATTATGGGAATCGACTTGAGATCCCAGATGCTTTCTATCAACAATAGCCGATTCTGAGTTTAATACTCCAACGAAGAAACCATGTTTTCTTAAGCGAAGACAAAACTCATAATCCTCACACATCATAAAAAAATCACAGCTAAAATTTCCAGACTGTTTGAAAGCATCCGAAGAAACTAAGGCATTATCTACCAAAACAAAGCTGGATTCCTCAATGCTCTTATTTGAGTCTACAGTTCTGGGAATACCAAATTTTATTTTAAAGCCAGTCAACCCCAAAATACCACTGATTTTTTGATCAACCATTGTTTCGTACAGTGAACTTAAGACAGCGGGATTTGGAAAACTATCGTCATCCATCAACCAAAAATATTCTGGACTCCATTTATTTATAGCTTCTTTAACCCCAAAATGTAATCCAGAACCAAACCCTTGGTTACTTTCCATCTCAATAAAATCAAATTCCTTTTGGCCTTTAAGAAATTGAGAAGTTCCATCTGAACTGGCATTATTTACTATTAAAACATGATCTGGCTTCCTAAACTGTCCTCTAACATGATTTAAGTTTTTTTTAAGTATTTCTAACCTATTATAGGTTACCAATATCAACGTAACACGATCGCAAACCATTCTTGAATTTATCTAAACAATGAATTGATTACCTATTTAGAGAAGAAATGGAGATCTCAAAATAACCATTATCCTATACTGTGTTTTTTGATGATTATAAATCAATCGTTTTCCCCTTTACCCCTTTGAAAAAATGAAGAAAAGCTAAGACAATCATTTTAAAATTTTTGAGCCCATAACTTGGGCCATATCTAAAACCATAAAATGCTTTGCCTATCCATCTTTTGATTAGCTGTTTCTTCATAGAATTTAGGGTAAGCGTATCGGATATATAAAGCAGATTTCTCAAACTATAATACTCTCTATTTAGGTTGATTTTCTTTTTATAAATAGGTCTTTCAAAATCTGTCCTTTGATGCAACTTTCTCAAGTCTAGAAATAGTCCACAATGTACAATAATAGAAAAACCTCTTCTTGAAGCTTTAAGACAGAAATCCAACTCCTCAAAGCCGAAAAACAACTCCTCATTAGGGAAAATTCCGGCTTTGGCAAGTTCAGTGCTTACTAGCATAGACATCCCTCCTGCCACACAATCCACCTTCAGACTCTCTTTCTTTTCCAGCAGGCGGCTTTGAATCCGTTTGATTACTCCCTTCTTTCGGTCAAAGAAATGACCTACCGTGCCAAGAATCCCACAAAAGGGATCAGCATTTCGTACGCTTAAGAGCTTCTCAAAGGTATCTTGAAAGAAAGGAGGATCATTATCATCCCCCCAATAGATCCAGTCCAAGTCCTCAGCAACACAAAGTTCCAGTCCCTTCTTTGCTGCACCTGCAGGACCGGCATTGTAGCCCATGTGATGATATTTAATTCTACTATCATTTCGCTTAATTAGAGCGCTGAGAGTCTGATCATCTTCAGAATTATCGATCACCCAGATGAGTTCTGGGGGAAAAGATTGATTAAAAACCTTATCCAAGGTATCCATCAAGATCCCTGGACGGTTATAAGTAACTATAAATCCTCCTAGTTTGATCATCCTTTTATAGCTAAGGGATAAAGTATTTGTGCAAGTGGAGGAATATTAGAAATCAGTAACCTTCCTAAAGTCATCATCTTAGTTGGTTTCAATTTATATGCTTTCCAAAGGTGCTTTCGAGCCTCTGAATATCTACAAAATCGCATTTGGTTTACTCCAATGATCTGGTGGTAAAGATATTTAACATGATCTGCCATTGTATTCTCATGTTTCTCTAAAAACAACAAATTAGAATCAATCATATTTTGTAGGTTTTTGCTACCTCCATTAGAGTTTTCATTGTAAATCAGTGAGACTTCTGACAAATAGCAAACCTTTGTGCTGTCTAATCTGATTCTATGAAATAATTCCGTGTTTTCTGAAAACAAGAATCTTGGATCATAACCACCTACCTTCAAAAACACACCTTTATTAAGACAAAAAGTTCCTGATAGGTAAGGGTAATATTCTCCTTTCTTTGGGAGTTTGACTACTCTTGAAGAAGAATTTATTTGTGAATTTCCCGCAATAAAAAGTAAATGATCTGGACCGGAATTAATATGATCATTAAAATGCATCAAGGCATTTTTAGTCAACTCATCATCTGAATCCAAAAAAATCAACCATTCTGAGTTCGCTTTTTTCGCCCCATGATTCCTAGCAGAGCTTACACCTGCATTTTCTTGATACAAATATTTGATTCTGCTATCCAACAAAAAAGACATCATCAACTCTCTTGTCTGGTCAGTACTTCCGTCATCCACTACTATCAATTCCCAGTTGTGGAAAGTTTGATTCAGAATAGAATCGACGGCAGTACTGAGCGAATCTTTTCTATTGAATGTTGGAATAATTACTGAAATATCAGGTTTCAAAAGTGTGCTTTCAATTTTTTAAAATGAGAAAGAATTTGAAAAAAATCTTTTCTAAAAGAGAGCTGATTTGCTTTCAGCACTCTAATTGATAAATCTCTATGAACTATACTCTCTGAAGGACTAAGAAGGTTTTTTATATAGACTGCAATAGATGATAGCAACTTTCTGGATAAAGCAAGGCCAAAAACCAACACTCCACTATTTCGGTTTTTATAAAAATAATGATAGGAAAAAAGAAAGCCAGCGCCTCTAGTAATACCCTCCTTTAATTTTAAATAATAGGTCCAGTTCATCCGATTATCAGCCATCCAATGATAGAACTCCAACCGATCACTGTAATGCAATTCATAACCTAGGAGTTGAGCCAAATAACATAGCTCTACATCATCTCCTGATATTAATGTATCACCTTTCCTACCAGTAAGAACTAATTCAAACTTTGAGTCCACTATCTCATCCAAAATTTCTTTTTTGAAAACAACTCCAGCTCCATACAGGTAACCCAATTCTTTTTTAACAATGCCAATATGCCAACTTTGGGAGCCTACAGCAAAACTAGAACTATACTGATCAAACCAAACAGGCTTTTCTCCTTCGAATACAGGTATTCCTTTTCCTCCTAAAACACCGATTTTTGGATTCAGAGAAAGTATATCAGCGACATTAGTCAAATAATCAGGAAACAGCCAATTATCATCGTCACAAAAGAGTACGTAACCATATTTTGCAAATGATATTCCTTTGAATCTGGCATGTATCAGTCCTGGAGATGATTCCTCTATTATTTTCCAATGGAGAACCTTCTTTTGAGTGCTAAAAAATTCATTAACCATGAAATCAGTATTAT
>Ga0123337_10004175_pt1 | contig 14847 bp, 12 predicted proteins | sample frozenSSSSmetaG_FD_89792 | JGI IMG/M metagenome (GOLD analysis project Ga0123337, IMG submission 89792) | Glacier valley bacterial and archeal communities from Borup Fiord, Nunavut, Canada, to study Microbial Dark Matter (Phase II) -... | ecosystem: Environmental > Aquatic > Freshwater > Ice >... | reverse complement strand
TGAATACCCGTCGCGCTCACGGCTTCCTCCAACTGATACATCTTCGTCGCGCCGATGATCGGGCTGGTCACGCCGGGGCGGTGCAGCAGCCACGCGAGCGCGATCTGTGCAGATTTGACGCCGCGCTTGGCTGCAATTTCATCGACCTGCGCCGCGACTGCAAAATCCGCGTCTTTGTAATACAGGTTATGCGCGTAGATGTCGCTGCGGGCGCGCGTCGTTTCGTTCTTCTCCGCGCCACGCCCACCCGCGAGGAAGCCGCGCGCAAGCGGACTCCAGGGGATCACGCCGATTCCTTCTTCGATGCACAGCGGGAGCATTTCGCGCTCTTCCTCGCGATAGACTAGATTGTACTGATTCTGCATGGAGACGAACTGCGCCCAGCCGTGTATTCGCGAGAGGTACAGCGCGCGGGTGAACTGGTAGGCAAACATGCTCGACGCGCCGATGTAACGCGCCTTGCCGGAGCGCACGACATCGTTCAGCGCGTCGAGCGTCTCCTCGATGGGCGTCTCGTAATCCCAGCGGTGTATCTGGTAGAGGTCCACGTAGTCGGTTTTGAGGCGGCGCAGCGAGCCGTCGATGCTCTGCATGATGTGCTTGCGCGATAGCCCTTTCTGGTTGGGACCCGGACCCATTGGGCTGAAGACTTTCGTCGCGATGATCACATCGTCGCGTTGCGCAAAATCGGCAAGCGCGCGGCCTGTGACTTCCTCGCTCATGCCGAGCGAATACATATCCGCCGTATCGAAAAAGTTGATACCGAGTTCGAGTGCGCGGCGCACGAAGGGGCGGCTTTCCTCTTCATCCAACACCCATTCGCGCCATTTCGAGGTTCCATAGCTCATCATGCCGAGCGTCAGGCGCGAGACTTTCAGCCCGGTTTTGCCGAGATTGATGTAATCCATTTCGGAACTGCTTCCTTTCCCGTTTACGTTATTCTACCCGCGTGTCTCCCTTTTTAGATGCAATGATCTGCCCAAACTCCCGTGACGACGGCCTTGCGACGCGCTAAAATAGCCTCAGCTAATGGCGAATAAAATACTGTGGCTATTCCGGTCCTGATGCCGAAACTCGGCAACTCCGTAGAAAGTTCGATCATCGTGACCTGGCGCAAGCACGCGGGCGACAAAGTGGTGAAGGGCGATGTGTTGTGCGAGGTCGAGACGGATAAATCCGTGCTGGAAGTGACCGCGCCGGAGAGCGGGACGCTGCTCGCGACTTTCCGCGCCGAAGGAGATGATGTCCCGGTCCTCACGGTGATTGCGGCTATCGGGAAGCCGGGCGAGGATGTTTCCGCGCTTGCGACGAGTGGAGTTATGCCGCCTTCCGCGCCCACAACTTCACCCGCGTCTCCGCCTCAATTCACGATGAACATGCTTCCGACCGCCGCGCCGAAGACGAACGGACACAAGCCCGTCACGCCGCAAACGGTGCGCGAAGACGTGCGGATTTCGCCGCGGGCGCGTGGCCTCGCCGCGAAGCAGGGTATCGACCCGACGGCGCTGGCGGGCAGCGGACCGGAGGGGCGCATCATCGCGCGCGATATACAGGCCGCGCAGCAAGGTCACGAACCGCTGACGCCACTCGCAAAGGATCAGGCCGCTGGGCGCGATGTACCTGCAAGTGGGAGCGGACCGGGCGGGCGCATCACGGCGGCAGACCTGCATACGGCGGCGCAGCCTGTGCCACAACCTCAACCGTCGCCCGATGAAATCATCCCGATCAAGGGTGTGCGTAAGGTGATTGCGGAGCGCATGGTCGGCTCATTGCAGGGTAGCGCGCAGTTGACGCTGAACCGCACTGCCGACGCTCGCGCCTTGCTCGAATACCGCAAGCGATTGAAAGTGAGCAGCGAGTCGCTTGGGCTGCATGGTATCTCCGTAAACGACCTGCTGCTATTCGCGGTCGCGCGCACGCTGCCCGCATTCCCGGACTTGAACAGCACACTTGAGGGCGGCGCAATTCACCGTCACCGGGCGGTACATCTCGCGTTTGCGGTCGATACGGCGCGCGGCCTGCTCGTCCCGGTCCTGCGTAATGCGGCGTCATTGAGCCTGCGGGCGCTTGCTGTGGAAGCCAACCGGCTCGTGCAAGGCGCACAGGCTGGGAACCTGCCGCCGGAAGCGCTCAACGGCGGGACCTTCACCGTGACCAATCTGGGCAGCCTCGGTATCGAGAGTTTTACGCCGATTATCAACCCGCCGCAGGTCGCGATTCTCGGTGTGGGCAGCATTAATTTGAAACCAGTCGCGGTCGCGAACGAGGTGAAATTCTTCCCGCATCTCGCGCTGTCGCTGACCATCGATCATCAAGTGGTAGATGGCGCACCGGGTGCGCGGTTCCTCGCGGCGGTCGCGGATGCGCTCACGTCCATCGATCTGCTGAGTGCGGTCTAGCGCGGTGGATTACGACCTGATCATCATCGGCGGGGGTCCCGGTGGCTATGTGGCTGCGGACCGCGCCGGGAGCCGGGGAAAGCGCGTACTGCTGATCGAACGCGAGCAGCTTGGCGGCCTGTGCCTGAATGCGGGCTGCATCCCCTCGAAGGCGCTGCTTGCGTCCGCGAAGCTGTACGCTTCACTGCGCACAGCGGATCGCTATGGCGTGCTGGTCGAGCCGCCGCGCTTCGACCTTTCGGCAGCGATGGCGCGTAAAGATAAAATCGTCGCTTCGCTACGCGATGGGATTGCTTACCAGATGAGCCGCCGCAACGTCACTGTGAAGCAGGGTGAGGCGCGGCTGATCAACCGCCATACGGTTCAGCTCGGCGCGGAGCAGCACCACGCCGCTGCGTTCATCCTCGCGACGGGCGCGAGCCACAGCCGCCCGAACATCACGGGGATCGATGCGCTGCACGTCGGCACGCTCTCGGATGCACTGAGTTGGGAGGCGCTGCCCGCGTCGGTCGCTATTCTCGGTGCAGATGCGCTCGCGCTTGGCGTCGGGATGATTTACATGTTGCTGGGTGTCAACGTCAGTTTCGTTTCGGAGGCGGCGGGGCTGCTCCCTGATCTGGAGCCGGAAATCGTCGGTACGTTGAAGCTGGAATTGCGCGCGGCGCGATTTTACTTTAACCATACAGTCAAGGCGATTGGCACGGGGACGCTCACGATTCGCAGCGGCGAGCAGGTGCAGATGCTCGATGCGGAGCGCGTGATTTATTCGGCAGGCCGCGCGCCGAACATTGCCGGATTTGCAGAAATCGGGATCGATGTGGGTAGCGGGTATATTCACACGGATGATCAGATGCGAACCAACCTGCCCGGCGTTTACGCGGTCGGGGATGTGACCGCGCGCAGTATGTGGGCGCACGCCGCCGCGCGTATGGCAGAGGTCGCGGTGAACCATCTGACGGGTATCCCGGATCGTTTCCGCGTCGAACAGGTTCCGAGCGTCGTCTATACATACCCCGAAGTGGCGAGCGTCGGCCATACCGAAGCGAGCGCGACGCAGGCCGGGTACAAGGTGCGCGCGGCACGGCTCCCGCTCAACGCGAATGGGCGCTTCCTGACCGAATATGAGGACAAGCGCGGGATGTGTAAGCTGGTCATCGACATGGATACCAACGCCCTGCTCGGCGCAAGCATCCTCGCGCCGAATGCGAGCGAACTGATCGCGGGACCCGCCGTAATGATCGCGGATGAATTCCGCGTGCAGGACGTGCAGGCGCTTACGCTGGTGCATCCCACGATGAGCGAGCTTTACAAGGATGCTTTGTATGAATTATGATGTAACGACTGTTCAATGCAGGAGATTAAGGCATGTCCGACAAGCTATTCACGGTGATGCTGCCTGACGAACTGATTCGGCGGGTGGAAAACTCCGATATAGGAGTGGCTGAACTTGTGCAAACTGCGCTTGAAAATGAACTTGAACGTCGCGAAGCAACCCGGCGCTTCTTGCAACTTGCGGATGATCTCCATTCTGTGCCGGATGAATTAAAGCCGACGCCAGAGGAAATCGACGGGATGGTTAAACAGGCGCGTCGAGAGTTGCGTGAAGAACGAAAAGCTGCCGAGGAAATCAAGCGTCAGGAAGCAATGGACCGCTTCAATCGAATTGCGGATGAGATACGCGCACTTGCAGATGGTAATCGACCAACTGAACAGGAAATCATTAATATTGTGCATGAAGTTCGTGCGCAAATGGCAGCCGAACGTAGCGCAACAGATAAAGTATGATTCGTGCGGTCCTCGATACGAACGTTCTTATATCGGGGACATTATGGAACGGACCACCAAGTCAAATTCTGAAAACCACAAATAAATTTCAACTACTGCTCAGTGAAGACATTCTGAAAGAGTTTGAAAGAGTGCTGCTTTATCCAAAATTAGCGCGTTATATTTCGCGGACTGGTAAAATCATCCCGGATCTCAGCAATGAAATCTGGAATGCAGCAGAGCATGTGACGCCGACAAGCATTCCCGACAATGTTGTCCGTGACGAAAACGACCGAATTATTCTCGCTGCTGCGCTGGGCGGCCACGCCGATTACCTGGTGAGCGGAGATGATGATTTGCTGGATGTGGGTGTCTCGTATATGAATGTCAAGATTGTAAATCCTTCCACGTTTTTGGTTTTGTTAGCGCAAGTAACTTGAGCGCAACTTTGACGCTTTGGAGACCTGATGCCTAAATCCATCCTCATCGACCCGGCAGCCGTGCGTGCGCGCGGTTCACTCAGCAGCCCGAAGATTCCGGTCAACGCCTATGTCAGCAAGCCGAAAGTCGAAGCCGAAAAGTATGGCACGGCGGCGCTCGTCCGCATGTACCGCGATATGGCCGTGATCCGCGAATTCGAGACGATGCTCGACAGTATCAAGAAGGAGGGCGCATATCGCGGCGTGGAATATCAGCATAAGGGACCCGCGCACCTGAGCATCGGGCAGGAAGGCGCGGTCGTCGGGCAGAGTGCCGCGCTCGATGTCGAGGACATGATTTTCGGCTCGCACCGCTCGCACGGGGAAATCCTCGCGAAGGCGCTTTCGAGTATTGAAAAGCTGCCCGAAGCAGACCTGCTCGCGATTCTCGAAGGGTACATGGGCGGCCACACGCTGCGTATCGTCGAGGCGAATTTCCCGAAAGCGGTATCTGCCAGAGACCTTGCGCTTACCTACATTCTGTACGGGATGCTCGCGGAGATTTTCGGGCGCGAGGGTGGCTTCAACAAGGGCATGGGCGGCTCGATGCACGCCTTCTTTGCGCCATTCGGGATCATGCCGAACAACGCGATTGTCGGCGGCTCCGCGCCCATCGCAACCGGGGCGGCGCTGTTCAAGCGGGTGCAGCACAAACCGGGGATCGTCATCGCGAATATCGGAGATGCCTCGCTCGGTTGCGGTCCGGTCTGGGAAGCTATGCTGTTTGCTGCGATGGATCAATACCGCACGCTGTGGGGCGACGAGCGCGGCGGGCTGCCGATCCTCTTCAACTTCATGAACAACTTCTATGGCATGGGCGGGCAGCCCGTCGGGGAAACGATGGGCGTAGGCGTACTGGCGCGCGTTGGTCTCGGCGTGAACCCGGAGGCGATGCACGCCGAGCGCGTGGACGGCTACAATCCGCTCGCCATCGCGGACGCGACCGAACGCAAAAAGAAAGCGTTGCTCGCGGGTGCGGGTCCGGTGCTGCTCGACACCGTGACCTACCGCTTCAGCGGACACTCACCCTCGGATGCGTCCAGCTATCGCGAACAGTCGGAAATCGAGCTGTGGAAGCAGCAGGATTCGCTGCTCGGTTATGGCGACTATTTACAGGTGAATAAACACGCGACCGCCGATCAGCTTGCGACCTTCCACGCGGACATGACCGAACGCCTGACGCGCATTCTCAAAGTCGCTATCGACCCGCAGCGCTCGCCGCGCGTGAACACCGGAGTTGATACGATAGGCGGTTTTCTCTTCAACAATGCGTATCGCGAACGTATGGCCGACGGTGTACCGGAGGTGCTGCTCCCCATCGAGAAGACGCGCCTGAGCGTCACGCAGGCCAAACACCGCTTTGGCCTGGACGAGAGCGGAAACGCGCTTTCCAAGTTGAAAAGCCTGACCTATGCGGAAGCGCTCTTCGAGGCGATCATTCAGCGCTTTTACGAAGACCCGACGATGGTGGCCTATGGCGAGGAGAACCGCGATTGGGGCGGCGCGTTCGGCGTCTATCGCGGCTTGACCGAAGCGCTGCCCTATCGCCGCCTGTTCAACAGCCCGATCAGCGAGGCGGCTATCGTCGGTACAGCGGTCGGCTACGCGATGAGTGGCGGGCGCGTCGTCGCGGAATTGATGTACTGCGACTTCATGGGGCGCGCGGGCGATGAAATTTTCAACCAGATGTGCAAATGGCAGGCCATGTCGGGCGGGCTGCTCACGCTGCCGATGGTGCTGCGCGTCTCGGTCGGCGCGAAATATGGCGCGCAGCACTCGCAGGATTGGTCGAGCATTGCCGCACACCTGCCCGGCCTCAAGGTGATGTTCCCGGCAACGGCTTACGACGCGAAAGGGATGCTCGCGCTCGCCTTGCGCGGGACCGACCCAGTGATCTTCTTCGAGAGCCAGCGCCTTTACCCGGAGCCGGAGACGGTCGTAGCGGGTGGCGTCCCGGTCGAATATTACGAAGTGCCGCTGGGCGAACCCGCAACCCGACGCGCAGGCCGCGACTTGACGATCCTTACACTTGGCTCGACGTTGTATCGGGCGCTCGATGCCGCGCAGGAACTGCAAACGCGGCACAACCTGAGCGCGGAAGTGATCGATTTGCGCTTCCTCAACCCGCTCAATTACGAGCCGCTCATCGCCAGCGTGCGCAAAACCGGGCGCGTGCTGCTTGTCAGCGACCAGTGCGAGCGCGGCTCGTTCATGCACACGGTCGCCTCGCACCTTGCGGAGTTCTGCTTCGATGATCTGGACGCGCCGCCTGCCGTCGTCGGGGCGCGCAACTGGATTACGCCGCCCGCTGAACTGGAAGAGGCGTTCTTTCCACAGAAGGAATGGATTATCGACACGCTGCACGAGCGCATTTTGCCGCTGCCGGGCTATGCGCCTGTGACTGTGCAGACGGCGGGCGAGATGCTGCGGCGCAATCGGATGGGTGTGTGAAGACGCTTGATCTGTGGACTGGAGACGCGGAGCGCCTGCTCACTGCTGTCGGGCTGGGACCTCTGCGCGAAATGCGGCAGCTCTCGCATGGACGGAATAATATCATCCTCGTCTTGAATGAGGCCTATGTACTGCGCATCGACGGCCTGTCGGAGCATGGCGCGTCACGTTTCGCAGGAGAAGCCCTCGCCTATCGGATGCTCCAACCCCTGCAAATTCCCGTGCCGCGCGTCCTCGCCAGTGGACGCACAGCAGGCGCAGCCCCGCGCGATTACCTGCTCATGACGAAGGTTCCCGGTGATACCGTAAAAGCAAGCGCGGCCTCGCTCTCCGAGGCGCAGCAAAGCGGCCTTGCGCGTGAATTCGCGACTGCGCTGGCACACATAAACACGGTCATGCTCCCGGCATTCGGACGGTTGCGCTATCTCCAATCGACTCCACTCTCGCGCTGGGTAGATTGGACAGACGATTTTTATATGCGCTACATCACGCGCGCGCAAGCAGTGCAAGCCGCAGACAGCACCCTGCTTGCGGAAATTAGCGATGCTTACGCCGTGACAAGGCTGCTCATCGTGGCGGCCAATACACCGCGCCTGATACACACCGACGCGCACTTCGATAACGTGATGCAGGCCGACGGCCACTTGACAGGCATTCTCGATTTCGAGTGGGCGCTCAGTGGCGATCCCAGCAAAGAATTTCAGATCGAAGATCAATGGGAAGAGGTGATGCCGGGCAGCCGCGCAGAAATCTACCGTACCTATGAGGCAATTTGTCCGCTCACACCGGGTCACAGCCAGCGCAACGCACTCTACAAAGTGTTATGGGAACTGGACAATCTTGTAGAATTCAGGACCCCGCCGATTGATCCCACCGCCGAACCCGAATATGAACGCGCATTGAAAAGCTTACGTCGGGCGCTCGCCGCCTTTTGATGCTTTGTCCTGTGGCACGGCGTAGCTCGATATAGCGCAAAAGGAGTGCCTCGTGTAAACTTCGCCCCTATGACTACTCGTGCAAGGCTCAACAAAAGCGCGGTGGATCGCGTCGTGGGCGGCGTCTGCGGCGGCGCAGGCGCGGCGCTTGGCGTGAATGCGTGGTGGGTGCGCGTGGCCTACGCTGCGCTCGTCGTCGCACAGCCCGCCTTCGGAATTCTGCTCTATCTGCTGTTGTGGATCGTCTTCCCCGCGCAGGGTTTGAACGACCTCGCGCCGTTGAATGCCGCCCCGAAGGTCCCGCGCCCGGAAGCGGCTTTGCTCATCGGTGCGTTGACGATCCTGATCGGTATCGCCGCGCTGGTACTGGCGCTCCCGGCCACCTCGCGCGCCGATCTGGTTGTGCCGCTGCTGCTGCTGTTGATCAGCTTCGCGCTACTGCTGCGCCAATTACGGAGGGCGTAGCGTGAGCCGTTCCAACTGGCTATGGCCGCTGCTGATCGTCGTCTTTGCGGTATATCTGCTTGCGAGCGTGGCGGGCGCGGTCCCTCCCATCGTCGCGGATTTGGTCGCGCGGGGGTGGCCTGCCGCGCTCGTGCTGTTCGGGCTGGTCGTGCTGTTCGGTCGGCGCGTGCGCTTCGCCACCGTGATCGCGCTGTTCGTGACGCTTGCACTCACGGTCGGGATTGCGGTCTTTGCCTACGCGAAGCAGTCCGGGCGCGTGCGGACCGATTACCGTGCGCCCATTGCGCAGACCCTCGCGCCGGAGATTACCGCGCTCAAAATCAACCTCTCGACGCTGATCGCCGACATTGACATCAGTACCGCCGCCGACCGCACGATCAGCGGCGAATTCGTGGGTAGCGCCGAAAGTCAGGTGACGACGACCTTTACCGTCGAGCAGGGCGTCGCTACCCTCTCGATCACCGAAACGCGGACGAGCAGCCTGCCCAGGCTGGATGCTATCGGGCGCGGTAAGTTCGCGCTGCAATTGCCGCGTGGCGTCACGCTTGATACATTAAGCATCGAAGGCAGCGACGGACCCCTGATACTCGACCTGAGCAACGCGACGGTGCGAACGCTGAATATTCGCGTCGGGACAGGCGCGCTCGTCGTAACGCTGCCCGCACAGCGCCCGGAAATCGGACTCGGCGGGAATATTACGACGGGCGCGGGCGATTTGACGCTCACTGTTCCGGCGGGCGTCACGCTCAAGCTGAGTGTTGCGGGTGGGCGACCCGCCTTCGATCAGGCGAATTATCTGCTGCTCAGTGGGAACGTTTTGCAATCGGCGGGGGTGCGCGATTTTCAGGTGGCGTTGACGGTCAGCGCGAGCGGCACAGTGACAGTCAAATAATGCGCCTTAAGCGGCGCAGTTGCACATTTTTAGTTTATATCAGAACTGTTTTTATGTCGTTATCTATCAGGTATTTGTTTTTTAGGACTATTGTACGGCGCAATAAGTCAACGTCGCGTCTATCATCACCTTCATATTCACGCTGTTAGGCTGCTCAGACAACTGACTCTGCCTGAACACAATGGAGGAAGCCTCATTGAATAGAAAGTCTTGCCTGCGCTATGGCCTGCTGGTCGTCACGGTTACGTGCCTTCTGGTCGCGCTGGGGTCTCCAATCTCTGCTCAAGCAGCGAGTAACGGATCGATCTACTGGGGCGCTACCCTCTATGGAAAGCCACCCGACACGGCGAACTTCCAGCCCGGCGGTTTATTCGCGAATTTCGAGCAGAACATCGCCAAAAAGGGCATGTCGATCATCGCCTGGGGCGCACCATGGGAGTACCCAACCGGGACGATGCTCAAGTTCCCAACAGGTTACTTCGAGAATGTGCGGACGCATGGCTCCATCCCCATGTTGCATTGGGGTTCCTGGTCCTGTTGCGCGATGGTTCAGCCCAAATATACGCTTGCGAACGTTGCACGAGGCGACTTCGACGTTTTCGTGCGGCAATGGGCGACCGATGCCAAAGCGTGGGGCTATCCTTTCTTCCTGCGCTTCAATTGGGAGATGAACGGAAACTGGCAGTTTCCCTGGTCAGTGCAGATCAACCAGAATACGCCTGCGCTTTTTATCAGTGCGTGGCGACACGTCTACGACATCTTCAAACAGGTGGGTACGACAAACGCGACGTGGGTGTGGTGTCCGAACATCAGCAGTTGGAATACGACGCCACTGGCGCAGGTCTACCCCGGTAGCTCGTATGTCGATTGGATATGTCTGGATGGTTACAACCAGTTTAATCGAAACGCCATGCCCTGGCTCTCGTTTACGCAGGTCTTCATGGGGGATACGAGCGTCGTGAGCAATAGCAAGAACAGCTATCAGGAAATCACAACGCTTGCTCCTGGCAAACCGCTGATGATCGGTGAAACGGGGTCCGTCGAATACGGAGACGGTGGCGCAAAGAAGGCCGCCTATATGAAGCAAATGCTGGCTGACATCCCCGTGAAATTCCCGCGCATCAAGGCACTCGTCTACTTCAACTGGAACGCCAACAACAGCAGCCTGACGTGGCCTATCGAAAGCTCGACGCAATCCAAGGCTGCTTTCGCAACCGGGATACAAGCAGCGCCCTACGCCTCGAATACTTTCGGCAATCTGTCGAAGTACAATAAAGTCTATCCGCGTTGATTACTAACCGGGTTTAGCCCATATTCGCAAGCTGTCGCACTCCGGCTGCCCGGCCATAAGTGGACCGGGCTGCATCCTTGAGTGAGTGGATAGTGTACCAACTACGCCGGGATCGTTTCGGGTGCGACTTCCGCCCAGAGCGTATCCCGCCGGGTGCGGCGCGTGATCACAAAATCTACAACGACGATCACCGTTCCGACCAGTTGTGATATGAACCAGCCCCATCCAACCGCCGCAATGCCCATCGTCGGCAGCAGGAACCACGCGACAATCAGGACGATGAACGCCATCAGGATGTTCAGAATGGCTGCTTCGCGCAGACGGTGCTGGGTACGCAGCACGCTGATATACACACTCGTTATTGCATCCGGCACGGTCGCAATGGTCAGCAGGTGAAGCAATTCCAGACCGCGCAACGGATAATTCGGCCCGAAAATGCTCAGGATTTGGCCGCCGAAAATGAAGAAGACAGCCATAATCGGCGCAAGTAGCGCGACAATGATCAGGATACTGCGCTGCATACTTTTCAGCAGGTGCGTCCCTGCGTGCGCGCCTTCGGCAAACAGGGATTGTGCGACCGCGACCGAGACGATTGCGAACAGCGTTCCGAGCATCCACGTCGTATAGAAATAGGCGTTATCTTCGGCAGAGAGTCGGGCGGTGACGATCACGGGCAGCAGATAGAAGGGTAACGCGCCGCCGATACTGATGAAGTGGTGGCCGATCAGCGAGGAGAGCATCGAGCGGGCTTCCCGAAACGCACCCCGAAACACGGGCGTGTACTGACGATCCATGCGGCGCAACAGCCGAATGCCTATATACAGCGACAGTGCGCAGCCCAATACCCACGATAGGAAGATGCCGATTCCGCCCACATGCAGGGGAACGAAGCCGAACAGCAACAACATTTTCAGGATCGCAAATGCCGCGTTGCGCGTCAGCACCTTGCCGGAGTCGCGCTCCGCCTGAAAAGTCGCATCGATCAGATTGCCCACCGTCCAGATTGGGACGCTGACCAGAAATGCAGCGGCGAAACCCGAATTCTGGGCGACAGTCGAAAATTCCGGGGATGCTTGAAACAGGAGCAGCACCACGAAAGCCCCGGCGAGGCTGGTGATAGTCGTCACCAAAAAGGAAGTGTTCAGCGTCAATGACCAGTCATGGCCGGGCGAACGCCGCGCCAGAGTTTGGAACAGCGCAGGCGTAAACCCCAGATTGCAAATCAGCGATGTCAGCGTCATCGTGGAGATGACGGCTGAAACGAGACCTACATCACTGGCGGTATACGTGCGTACAGCGACTACCCAGTAGATGTATCCCAGCCCTGAAGTGAGGGCATTGGTCGCCATGAGAAACAGGCTATTCCGCAGCAGGGAGTCATTGCGCAGCCTCATTACCTGCCGCAGGAGTGGAATTCGCTGCATCCCGGCAGCCGCTGTTACGTCGCTCATCCGATCCCTCTAGTCCACAAGCTACAATTTCTGAAAACAGAGTGTAGCAGTTTGCGATTGTTATACCTTGCGCGCAGATTACGATATTGTAACGGCGTGCTGACGCGCACATCTGATCCGTAGATTGCGGCTCGTGGGTGCTACTTACAATGCGCTTAGGCTCGCGGCGTCAACGCTGCGGTCTACGGCGTGTAGACCGCAAAACCCATCAATAAGGCACGCCCGCGCAGCGTACGCAGTTCAAGGCGCAGCGCACCATCGGTCACGACTGCCTTGTAAGGGCCATATCTCGCCCATTGATTGAGCGCGAGATCACCAAGTGGACCGAAAACGGATTGTCCTTGAAGGCGCAGCTCGAAACTCCGCGCGTTGGGTTGGTAATTTTCCATCGCCCAGAGGTAAACCGAGTACGACCCGTTCTCGATAGGTTGGGTCAGCGTCAGCGTCCCGTTTTCCTGATCGGCGTAGAGCAGCGTATTCAACATCGCACTCGTGTCTGGATCGACGGCGGGCTGTGGCGTGAGCAGCTTTGAATCGATTACACCCCCACTCACCGTCAGACCTGCGGCCAGCGCTGTCGGGTAACTTTGCCACTGCTGACCTTCAATCGTGACTGCGGGACCATTCAGATTCACGCCCATCACGAATTTACTCGCTGTGGAGATGGTCGGAAGTGCTGTCGGCGTGACCGCTGGCACAGGCGGGTTCGTGCTGGCTTCCGCGATTTGGAACTCGCGACCGGCGAGAGCGGCGGTGCTGAATACGCGCGCAGCGGGACCGTTATCATTATGAATATCGAACCGCTCGTAGTTGTTCGCGGGGTAACTCCCGTTTGCCATACGAGCCGTCAAGCGCCAGAAGAGCCACCCTCCGCAATCGGGATTGGACGCGATGGCGTGCAACCACAGCCTGTAGACGTTTGCCTGATCTGCGTTTTGCGCGCCGTAGCCGAATTCCTCAAGCAGCACGGGCTTACCCACCTGCGCCGCAAGCGCACAATGCGCCGTGTTGAGCGCCACCACGTCCTGGGGACTGACATTGTGGTGGCTGGGGTAGACGTGCCATGTCCCAAAATCGATATTGGGCATGGTAAGCTGCGTGGTTGGCTCACTGCCGGATTTTCCACCAAAAAAGCCCTCGCTCCCGGAAGAGAGAAGGTGATTGGAGTCGATGGATTTCACGTAGGCCGACATTTCGCTGATCCAGCGGTTGGCAAGGTCTACGGAGCTGAATTGCGGTTCATTCATCAGGTCCCAACCGAAAATGGTGGGTTCATCCTTGTAGGCGACGCCTGTGAGTGGGTTAACGCGCTCCAGAAGATGCTGTACCCACGCTTTGTAATCGGCGCGGGTGCGCGCGTCATCGAAGAAGAAGGTATAGCGATCTGTGCTGCCATACCAGGCGCGCATCTGCTGCGCACCGCCAGTATAGTCATAGAAATCGAGCAGCGAAAACAACAGGCGAATGTTCCGCTGTTTGGCCTTCGCGATCAGTTCATCGACACGTTGCAAGCCATCGGGACCATCGTTGAAGGCCAGCCGACCAGCCGCCGTATCCCAGTACATGAAATAGATGCCGTTTATCCCAAGCGCGCTTGAGTTGTCGTTGCGTTTCCAATCCCAGATGGTCGGCGTCTGGCGTTCGTCCAGGGAGCCGCGCACCACAGAAGGGAATGTGCGGATCACATTCAGCTTCATCGCGGCGGCGTCATCCAGAAGTGCATCGACCTCTTTGGCGGTTGCCCAGGGCAGGTAATGCGTATTCGTCCCTGTTACGAAAAAGGGACGCCCGGCCAGCATGAACTGCGTCCCTTGGTGCGTGATGAAGTCAGCCGAAATCGTTTGCTGAACGGGCAAGGTCTGGGTGAAGACCAGCAATAGAGCGAAGAGTGAAAATCGTGTGCCTTGTCGAAAGTAGATTGCCAGAGTGTCAGGCACGCCGCGCATAGCGGCGAAGTACGTGTTCAGAACAGGCTTTATACAAGGCAGCATCAGGCTTGCGTTTCGCTTCCCTCTCTCTGTGGACACCAATCAGTTGCCACAAGGATTATAGGCATACGCAACCCTGCGTGAAGGTTAGCGCCTGTTTAGTATAGCAGAGTTTCCAAACTACCCGGCTCATCCAGCACGGGGGTAAGAGTCATCGTGCCGTGATCGCCATCCTGCTGCAAAGCCTGAACGACGCATCCCAATTGCTCGATGAGTGCCTTCTCGAACTCGCGCATGATGATTTCCCGGTCGCAATTGGTATAGAGACGATACTCGACCTGAAAGGAGATTTTCTGGTCACGCACGACTCTGACAACCATGAATTCAACAAGGCCGCACCTCAAAGTTTTAAAAACCTGATTCATACTTAAAGGCTCCCGGAGTGCGATCCGCGCTGCAACAAGGGGCTGCTCATCTTCTACACTGCTTAATTGTTGAATATACTCGCCAAAAATCTGGCGAAGTGCCTTCAGGTGTAACATGCTGATTACAATCGTCTCACTTTCTGGTGCAAAATTGGCGTGGAGCTAGTTACAGGTAGGTCAGGAAAGCAGGGATGCAATGTGATAAATGCTTGTTTCATGTTGGCCGCACTCATCTCAAGAAAGAGACTAGCTACCCAACACCAGATCAAGAGAAGGTAAAAAGCGCGGAGGAGGGTCAAGATTTAGAGATAAACAGCGGTCGAGGAAGTCGAAGCCAAGTCGGAACAAGCTCAAATCGCGGCGGTCG
>Ga0123337_10004174_pt1 | contig 14848 bp, 15 predicted proteins | sample frozenSSSSmetaG_FD_89792 | JGI IMG/M metagenome (GOLD analysis project Ga0123337, IMG submission 89792) | Glacier valley bacterial and archeal communities from Borup Fiord, Nunavut, Canada, to study Microbial Dark Matter (Phase II) -... | ecosystem: Environmental > Aquatic > Freshwater > Ice >... | reverse complement strand
TGCCCAATCCATTGATACCATTCTCGCTGCGGCGGAAATACTGCGCGATCGCCGTGACATTCACTGGATCATTGTGGGAGACGGGCGCCTTGCGACATGGTTGGCGAACGAAGTGGCACAAAGGGGATTGCAGGATAGCGTGCACTTGATGGGCCAATTTCCGATGACAGCGATGCCGGCATGGTTCGCACAGGCTGACGTGATGCTCGCGACTTTGCGCCACGAGCCGGTTTTTGCCTTGACCATCCCCTCGAAGATTCAGTCCTATCTTGCCTGCGCCAAGCCAATTGTTGCTGCGCTCGATGGCGAAGGCGGGCGCGTAGTTAATATTTCCGGCGCAGGCATTGCCGTAGCTGCTGATGATGCATCTGCTTTGGCTGATGCCGTCCTGAAAACCTATAAAATGACGCCTTTGGAGCGCGATACATTGGGCCAGAATGGCCGCCGTTATTACGAAGAACATTTTGAACGTGAAACACTGCTTAATAAACTGGAAGCCTGGTTGGCAGAACTCAAGGTTGGCAACACATGAATAAAGTATTAATCCTGGGTGCAAGCGGAATGCTGGGCAGCGCCGCACTTCGCGTTTTTGCCGAGAGCGGAGAATTCGAAGTAATTGGGTCAATTCGTTCGCATGCCAGTCGGGCTTTGTTTCCTGCCGACCTGCAAAAGCATCTGGTCGTGGCGGGTGACGTAGAGAATCAGGACGCCTTGACGCAACTGTTCCAGTCAGTTCGCCCACAGGTGGTGATTAACTGCATAGGCTTGATCAAGCAACTTGACCAGGCCAGTGATCCGCTTAATGCGATTCCAATTAATGCTTTGCTACCACACCGTATTGCGCGGCTATGCGACCTGGTCGGAGCGCGGATGGTGCATGTCAGCACGGATTGCGTTTTTTCCGGTCGTCGCGGAGGGTACCTGGAAAGCGATTTCCCCGATGCGGAAGATTTATACGGGCGCTCAAAATTGCTTGGTGAAGTTGATTATCCGCATGCGATCACCTTGCGGACGTCGATTATTGGGCATGAACTGGGTAGCGCCAATGGCTTGATTGCCTGGTTCCTCCAGCAAAAGACAAGCTGCAACGGTTATACAAAAACGACTTTTTCAGGATTGCCAACAGTCGAATTGGCACGCGTGATGCGTGATGTAGTTTTGCCTCAGCCTTCGCTGCACGGTTTGTACCATGTTGCTTCGGCACCGATAAACAAATATGAATTGCTAAAAATGGTCGCCGAAATTTACCGGAAAGATATCCAGATTGTGCCCGATGACAAGTTGGTCATGGACCGTTCTCTCAACGCCGATCGCTTTGCTGCAGCCACCGGCTATGTCGCTCCCTCATGGCCGGATCTGGTCAGATTGATGCACAGTTACGCGGGAGCTAGCCATGTTTGATAACAAGGTACTTCTTATTACGGGCGGGACCGGTTCGTTCGGCCATACCGTGCTCAAGCGTTTCCTGGCTACTGATGTCAAAGAAATCCGTGTATTCAGCCGGGATGAAAAAAAGCAGGAAGACATGCGCATTGAACTTGCCAATGACAAGGTCAAGTTCTATATCGGTGACGTGCGATCAAGAGACAGCCTGGCGCAGGCGATGGTTGGTGTCGATTACGTGTTTCATGCCGCAGCACTCAAGCAGGTTCCTTCATGCGAGTTTTATCCGATGGAGGCAGTGCGCACCAATGTACTGGGTACCGAGAATGTGCTCAATGCGGCTATCGCCACCGGCGTCAAGCGCGTGGTCGTGCTCAGCACCGACAAGGCAGTGTATCCGATCAATGCGATGGGTATTTCAAAAGCCATGGCGGAAAAACTGATGGTGGCCCGCTCGCGCATGATCCCGGAATCCGGCCCGGTGATATGCGCTACTCGTTACGGCAATGTCATGGCCTCACGTGGTTCGGTCATCCCTCTCTTTGTGAATCAGATCAAGGCTGGCGAACCCCTGACCCTGACTGATCCCAACATGACGCGGTTTTTGATGTCTCTGGAAGATTCCGTGGATCTGGTCCTGCATGCCTTTGAGCATGCTGCGCAAGGCGATATCTTTATCCAGAAATCTCCTGCGTCCACTGTGGGCGACCTTGCCCAGGCATTGCAGGAATTGTATGCATCCAAATCGTCGCTCAAGGTCATAGGCACACGTCACGGTGAAAAACTGTATGAATCCCTGATTTCGCGCGAAGAGATGGCCAAGGCAGAAGACATGGGGCGTTATTACCGCGTGCCTGCCGACAATCGTGATCTCAATTACAACAAATATTTTGTCGAGGGTGAACAGCACATTTCCGAGCTGGATGACTACACCTCGCACAATACAAAGCGACTTAATGTTGAAGAGATCAAGCAAGTATTGTTGAAGCTTGATTACATCCAGGAGACGCTCGGTGCTTAAGGTCATGACCCTGGTGGGAACGCGGCCCGAGCTGATCAAGATGAGCCGTGTGATCGCGGAACTAGACAAGCAGGTCTTGCATGTTCTGGTTCATTCCGGACAAAACTATGATTATGAATTGAATCAGGTTTTCTTCGATGACCTTGGAATTCGCAAGCCGGACCATTTTCTGGAAGCGAGTGGAGAAACATCGGCGCAAATGATTGCCGATGTTATTGCCAAGGCAGATGAAGTCTTCGCGCGCGAACAACCAGATGCACTATTGCTTTACGGTGATACCAATACCTGCCTGGCTGTCATTGCAGCCAAGCGCCGGAAAATTCCAGTCTTCCATATGGAAGCTGGCAACCGATGTTTTGACCAGCGCGTGCCGGAAGAGCTCAATCGCAAGGTGCTGGATCATCTGAGCGACATCAACATGGTGCTTACCGAGCATGCGCGACGGTATTTGATTGCCGAGGGAATCCGGCCTGAAACCATCATCAAGACCGGTTCCCATATGGCCGAGGTATTAGACTATTACATGCCGAGTATCCAGGCTTCGGATGTGCTTGTGCGTGAAGATCTGGTTGAAAACAGATTTTTCGTTATCAGTGCGCACCGGGAAGAAAATGTCGATACGCCTGACAACCTGAAGGATTTGCTGGAAACCCTGGAAGCGCTGGCAGAGACTTACCAATATCCGATTATTGTTTCCACGCACCCACGGACAAGAAAGCGCCTTGAGGCACTGGGAGCCTCGCTCGATCATCCTTTGATCAGGTTCGTCAAGCCTTTCGGTTTCATGGACTATATAAGACTGCAAATGTCAGCTTTTTGCGTGCTTTCGGATAGTGGAACCATTACGGAAGAAGCGTCGTTGCTGAATTTGCCTGCGATCACGATCCGTAATGCGCACGAACGTCCTGAAGGTATGGACCAGGGCACGCTGGTGATGAGCGGATTGAAAAAGACACGCGTGCTGGAAGCGGTGCGTGTCGTGACCAGTCAGCATGATCGCGCCAATCGGGTGATGGACATTGTGCCGGACTATGATGCTCGTTCCGTATCCATGCAGGTGGTCAGGATTGTATTGAGCTATACCGATTACATTAACCGTACCGTCTGGCGTAAAGATTGAAGATACTCGTTACAGGCGCAACTGGTTTTGTGGGTTCAGCGCTGCTCAAGCGGTTCGACTCTGAGGGGATATCGGTGCGTGCTGCTGCGCGGGTTCGTCCCGACGATCTGCCTTCATCCGCAGATTTCCTGAAAATCGGTGATTTGTCCTCTGAGTTCAACTGGCTTCCCGGGTTGGCGGGCGTGGATGTCGTTGTGCATACGGCGGCCAGGGTGCATGTAATGAGAGATGCGGCGTCGGATCCCATGCTCGCTTTCCGGGCCATGAATGTTCAGGCAACCTTGAATCTGGCGCGGCAGGCTGCTGGGGCTGGTGTGCACCGATTCGTATTCCTGAGTTCCATCAAGGTCAACGGCGAATCGACCAAAGAAAATCAGGCATTTACGGCTGACGACATTCCCGCTCCTATGGATTTTTACGGTATTTCCAAGCTTGAGGCCGAGCAGGGCTTGCATGAAATCGCTTTGCAAACCGGCATGCAAATTGTGATAATTCGTCCGCCGTTGGTATACGGGCCAGGCGTAAAGGCGAATTTTCAGGAAATGATGCGTTGGTTGAGCTTTGGAATTCCGCTCCCATTTGGCGCCGTACAGAAAAATCACCGCAGCCTGGTGGCTCTTGATAATCTGGTTGATTTGATTCGCGTTTGCACACAGCATCCAGACGCTGCAAATCAGATTTTCCTGGTTTCGGATGGGGAGGATTTATCGACTACTGCGTTATTGCGTCGACTCGCGTACGCAATGGGTAAATCCGCATGTCTGGTGCCGGTTCCTCCCTTGGTGTTGCGCTGGGTCGCTGCAGTTGCCGGGAAAAAGGCGGTTGCGATGCGTTTATGCGAATCCTTGCAACTTGATATTTCGAAAACGCGCCGTTTGCTGGGATGGAAACCGGTCGTGAACACAGATACAGGCCTTCAATTGACGGCTGATTATTTTAATAGCATGCATTAATTATTTTATTGAGAAAAGTTCATGGAAAAAATCCCTTACCCTGGCCAGATTGATAAAGCGGCTTTTACCACTGCAACGAGTTCGGATGCCAAATATGGCTTGCCTTCGGATGTGGAATTTTGCGTCAAGTGCGTCATATCCAATCAACGGCCGAACTCCGCAGTCGAATATTCGCATACCAAAGAATCGAAGAAAAAGACGATTCATTTCGACGAGCATGGTGTCTGCGATGCCTGTAATTTCACAGAAAAAAAGAACGCCACTATCGACTGGCAGGACCGGGAAACGCAATTGCGTGAACTGTGTGATCGTCATCGCAGCACGGATGGCAGTTATGACTGTATCGTGCCAGGCTCAGGCGGGAAAGACAGCTTCTACGCTTCGCATATTCTGCGTACTAAATACGGCATGCATCCATTGACTGTGACATGGGCACCGCATGTTTACACAGAATGGGGCTGGAAAAATTTCCAGCGCTGGATACATGCTGGCCATGACAATTTGCTGATGACGCCGAACGGACGTGTGCACCGCCTGCTGACCAGGCTGGCAGTGGATAACCTGTTCCACCCGTTCCAGGCATTCATGTTCGGCCAGAAAGCACTGGCTCCGAAGATGGCGCTACTGCATAAAATTCCGCTGGTGTTTTATGGCGAGAATGAAGCCGAATACGGGAATCCGATCAGTGACACTGAAACCGCCAAGCGTGACTGGTCGTATTTCACTGCGGAAGATCAGTCCAAGGTCAGTCTTGGCGGCGTCAGTGTGCCGGATCTGAAGAAGCATTTTGGGGTGGAACATCAAGACTTGCTGCCTTACCTGCCGGCTAATCCGAGCGAGATTGAGGAACAAAAAGTTGAGGTGCATTACCTCGGCTATTATCTGAAATGGCATCCGCAAAGCTGCTACTACTACGCGGTCGAACATGGCGGCTTTGAAGCCTCGCCTGAACGCACGCCCGGTACTTACAGCAAGTACAACAGCATTGATGATCGTATCGATGACTTCCACTACTACACTACTGGTGTGAAATTCGGCCTCGGCCGCGCCACCTACGATGCGGCCCAGGAAATTCGCTCTGGCGATATCACACGGGAAGAAGGTGTGGCATTGGTCAAGCGTTTCGACCATGAATTCCCCGAGCGTTTTGCCGACGAGATTTTCCAGTATCTGAGCATCCCGGCCCATGAGTTTCCAGAAGCCAGCAAGATGTTTGAGCAGCCGCTGCTGGATCGTGAGTACTTCATGAAGCTGGCGGACACGTTCCGTTCGCCGCATTTGTGGAAGTGGGAAGACAATCAGTGGAAATTGCGCCACGCGGTGTGGCATGAGTAATGTAAGACTGATTCCTCGGCTAGACATCAAGGGACCGAACCTGATCAAGGGGATTCGCCTGGAAGGCTTGCGTGTCATGGGCGATCCGCAAGAGTTCGCATTACGCTACTACGAAGCAGGTGCCGATGAGTTGATCTACATGGATATCGTCGCCAGCCTGTATGGACGCAATAACCTGAGCGACATCATTCGCCGTGCGGCCGACCAGGTATACATTCCTATCACTGTAGGTGGCGGCATACGCTCGGTGGATGACGCGCGCCACATCCTGCGTTCCGGTGCCGACAAGGTGGCCATCAATACTGCCGCTGTTGCCGATCCAGCTCTTATTACGCAGGTATCGCGTCGCTTCGGTTCGCAGGCGATGGTGCTGTCTATCGAGGCCAAGCAGATAGCGCCTGGCAAGTGGGAAGCCTATACTGACAATGGCCGTGAGCGTACCGGACTGGATGTGATCGAATGGGTCCAGCGTGGCGTGGAACTTGGTGCTGGAGAGATACTGCTGACGTCTGTCGACCGCGAGGGCACGCGCAAGGGCTTCGAAATTGACCTTCTGCGTCAGGTCAGTCAGGCAGTCCCTGTGCCGGTGATCGCCAGTGGCGGGATGGGTTCCACCCAGGATCTGGTTGATGCTGCCAAATTGGGGCTGGTGGATGCGGTGGCAATGGCTGACGTTCTGCATTACAAGCGGCTGACGCTGCCCGATATCCGGAATGCGGCGCGCGATGCCGGTTTGAATGTTAGGGAAATCTGAGCATGGGTATCAAGGTAACTATTGCCGACTACGGTGTAGGCAATTTGCTCAATGTGGTACGCGCATTCCAGCATTGCGGTGTCGATGTACACGTCACTGAAAATCCGGCAGACATTGCCGATGCCGAGCGTCTGGTCGTCCCCGGTGTAGGAGCTTTCGAAGATAGTATCAATGAACTTGTGCGACGTGGATTTGCCGACGAGGTCAAGCGTTATGCGGAATCAGCCAGGCCCCTGCTGGGTATTTGCGTCGGTATGCAGATGTTGTTCGACGCCAGTGAGGAATTTGGCGAACACAAGGGCCTTGGCATTTTGCCCGGTCGCGTCAAGCCGGTACCAAATCTCACGACCGATGGATTGATGCAGCGTGTGCCGCATATCGGCTGGAATCATCTGGTGCTGCCGGTGCATGAGCGCGGCTGGCAGGGAACATTCCTGCAACCCTTCGAGGGGACTCGCCCGGCTGTCTATTTTGTACACTCTTATGCCGCGCAGCCTGAGCATGACGAGGACCGTTTGGCCGATTGCCTGTATGGCGGTCATCGCATTTGTGCTGCAGTCCAACGCAACAACGTGATGGCGACTCAATTTCATCCAGAGCGTAGCGGCGAGATTGGCCTGTCTATGGTGCGCGGGTTTCTTGCCTTGTAAGCGTCTGCGATGCCTGAAAAATACCTGATCGTCAGTCTCGGCAGTATAGGCAAGAGACATTTGGCCAATTTGCGACGCCTCTGTCCAGATGCACAGATTGGCGTGCTGAGATTGCATACGGCACTATCCGACAGCCTGCCTGAGGGCGCGGACCTGCAGTTTTCATCCTTGCCGGAAGCCTTGGCGTTCGGCCCGTCTGCTGCCATTATTGCCGGGCCTGCATCTGCGCATCTGGAAGTGGCGAATGTGTTGGCCGCTGCTGGCATTTCATTACTGGTTGAAAAGCCGCTGGCAGACGCTACGCTGGGTGTGCCGGCGCTGCTGAAGCTATGCAAGGCAGCGGATGTGCCATTGCTGGTTGGCTACAATTTGCGATTTCTGCCTTCACTGCTGGAAGCTAAGCGCCTGATCGATAGTGGCGCCATTGGCCGCGTGCTGGGTGTGCGAGCTGAGGTAGGGCAATATCTGCCGGACTGGCGACCAACTACGCGTTACCAGGATAGTGTTTCGGCACAATGCTCTCTTGGTGGCGGAGCGTTGCTGGAGTTGAGCCACGAGATCGATTATCTGTACTGGATGTTCGGCATGCCGCAATGCGTGAGCGCACGCGGTGGACGCTACGGAGAACTTGAAATCGATGTTGAAGACATGGTGACTATCTGTCTTGAGTACGCCGATCCTGGCCGTCTGATCGAGATTCATCTGGATTTCCTGCAGCGTGCACCAGCGCGGGGCTGCAAGTTCATTGGCGAACTGGGTACATTGGTTTGGAACGGGATGACCGATGGCATCGAACTGTTTCGCGTCGGCGGTGCCGGTTGGGAAAAAATTGACGGTTACACTCAGCCAGAACGTAACCAGATGTATGTGGACGAATTACGGCATTTCCTGGATTGTGTGCATAAAAAGGAACCGGCAATTTGTGATGGCGTGCAGGGCTACGATGTGCTGACTATCGTCGAGGCGGCCAGGGCATCAATGCAAACCGGCCGCAGCGTGCCGGTCAACTCTCATATTGGAACGTGAATTGCGTACTATTGCCTTCATCTTCGCTCGGGGTGGTTCCAAAGGCGTGCCCGGGAAAAATATCAAGCTGCTAGGCGGGAAACCGCTGATTGCGCATTCGATTGAAGTGGCGTCGGCATGTCCGGGTATAGAGACTGTTATTGTTTCCACGGACGATCCTGCCATCGCTGCGGTTGCGCGGGAACATGGTGCAGAAGTGCCTTTCATGCGGCCGTCCGAACTGGCGACTGATGCTGCCCCTGAATGGCTGGCCTGGCGCCATGCGATTACATGGGTGCAGCAGGATAGGGGAGAGTTTGATCTTTTCGTCAGCTTGCCGGCGACTTCCCCATTTCGCTCTGTCGGCGACGTGCAAGGCTGTATTGCCGCGCTGGAACAGGATTCGGATGCCGACATCGCCATTGCTGTGAAGGATGCCGATCGCAGCCCTTACTTCAATATGGTGGTGCTGGATGCACAAGGCTATGCCGGTTTGGTGATACCGCCGGCGGGTAACATTACGCGTCGCCAGGATGCGCCGCCAGTCTACGATATCACTACGGTTGCATATGCAGCACGGCCGCAATTCGTATTGAACGCAAATGGGTTGTTCGAAGGCAGGGTTAAAACTGTGAAAGTGCCGGCTGAACGATCACTCGATATCGACACACCTTATGACTTCATGCTGGCCGAGGCTATCGTGCAGCTCACTTCTTCACAAACCGGAGGCATCTGAATCATGGCAGTAGAAAACATGCGTTCGATCGCTGCCATGATGGATCTGTCAGGTCGCGTCGCGGTCATTACCGGAGGGGGCGGCCATCTTGGACAGGCAATGGCTGCTGCGCTGGCTGAACTCGGCTGCGCAATCTGCCTGCTTGACCGCAATGACGAGGCACTGGCCGCCGCCGCAGATTTGTTGCGCAGGCAATGGGGCGGCAAGGTTGAGACCTTGCTTGTAGATCTGGAATCCGAACATGAGCGCGCCGCCGTAGGCACATGGGTGTCGGAGAAATTCGGCCGTGCCGATGTGCTGATTAATAATGCCGGGTTTGTCGGGGATAGTGCATTGACCGGCTGGGTGGTCCCGTTCGAACAACAGGAAATCGGTACCTGGCGGCGTGCGGTAGAAGTCAATCTGACCGCGGCGTTTCACCTGTCGCAGGTGCTTGTTCCCATGCTCAAGGCGAATGGAAATGGCTCTATCATCAACGTCAGTTCCATTTACGGCGTGGTTGGTCCGGACATGTCGCTTTATGATGGTACCGTGATGGGCAACCCTGCTGCTTATGCAGCCAGCAAAGGCGGACTGATCCAGTCCACGCGGTGGCTGTCAACCGTGTTGGCGCCGGAAGTGCGCGTCAATTGCATCAGTCCCGGCGGCATTGCACGTAACCAGCCACAGGAATTCGCCGAGCGCTACGTCGCCCGCACTCCAATGCGCCGGATGGGCAATGAGGAAGACTTCAAGGGCGCGATTGCCTACTTCGCGAGTGACCTCTCCGGCTGGGTTACTGGAGAAAACCTGATGGTCGATGGTGGGTGGACTGCATGGTAAGCAAGTCAATGAACAGAACCTTTATCATTGCTGAAGCGGGGGTCAATCATAATGGTGATCCTCAACTGGCGCTGGAACTGGTAGATACTGCAGCGCGCTGCGGTGCGGACGCCGTCAAGTTCCAGACTTTTTCTGCAGACAAACTGGTTGCGCCGGGCGCCGAGAAAGCCGAATATCAGAAACGCGAAACTGGTGACGGTAACCAGCATGCAATGCTCAAGGCACTGGAAATTTCCGAGTCGTTGCATCGTCAGCTGGTTGCGCGCTGCACCCAGGTCGGTATCGAATTCATGTCTACGCCGTTCGATGAAGAGGCGGCAGATTTCCTTCTTTCACTCGGCATGAAACGCATCAAGGTTCCCTCCGGAGAAATCACGAATGAACCATTTTTGGCATTTCTTGCTGCCAAAGGTGTGCCGTTGATCATATCAACCGGCATGGCGTCGATGGATGAGATACGGCGCGCTGTTTCCATCATTGAGTCTACGCGAACCGCGGCCGGTTTTGCCGAACCGCTGGCTGACATGCTCACGATCCTGCATTGCACGTCGAACTATCCTGCCGCATGTGGCGACGTCAATCTGCGTGCCATGCAGAGCATTGGGCGCGACACCGGGATGCCGGTTGGCTACTCGGATCACACGCTCGGTTTGGCGGTTTCTACCGCAGCTGTTGCCTTAGGTGCCGTTGTGATCGAAAAGCATTTCACGCTGGATCGCTCGATGTCCGGTCCGGATCACAAGGCATCGCTGTCACCTGAAGAACTGACGGCGCTGGTACGGCAGATTCGCGATGTGGAAATGGCACTTGGTTCGTCGGTAAAACAACCAACTGCTTCCGAATTGCCGGTGCGTGCCCTGGTGCGTCGCAGCGTTACGGCGGCACGTTCGGTTATCGCCGGCACTGTCCTTGCTGAGGCAGATCTTGTATTGCTGCGCCCTGGTACCGGCATCACACCAGCCGAACTGCCTTTGGTAATAGGCAAGCGTGCCGCGCATGACCTGGAAGTGGGTACCACCTTGCAATGGTCGGACCTGCAATGATCCGCAAAATTTGCTACGTTACCGGCACACGCGCAGATTTCGGACTGATGCGCGATACGCTGATTGCAGTGCGGGATATGCCCGAACTGGAATTATCGATCGTGGTTACCGGTATGCATCTGTCGGAGAAATACGGGAATACCGTGGCAGATATCGAAGCCGCCGGTTTGCCGGTCAGCGCGATGGTTGAGGTTGATTCCGGCGACGCCACAGGCGCGACGATGGCACGCAACCTCGGGAACATGCTGGTCGGTTTTGTCGATGTATTCGAGCAACTTGCGCCAGATTTGGTGCTGGTGCTGGGGGACCGTGGCGAGATGCTGGCCGGTGCCTTGGCTGCTGTGCACCTGAACATTCCAGTTGCTCATATCCATGGCGGTGAGCGTTCCGGCACGGTGGATGAGTCTATTCGGCATGCTATTTCCAAACTTGCACATGTCCATCTGGTGGCGACCGCCGATGCACGCGAGCGCTTGATCCGTATGGGCGAACGTGCGGCCGACGTGTACGTGACTGGAGCACCTGGTCTTGACGGTATTGCGGCACTGGTTGAGCGCAGTCGCCAGGAACTGATGCTGGAAGCTGGATTGGAGCCCGACCGACCAGTTGCCTTGATGGTTTATCACCCAGTCTTGCAAGAAACGCAGGTAGCGATTGCCGGTGCCGCTGCAATACTTGATGCATTGCAGGCTCGGGGGATTCAGGTGATTGCATTAAAACCAAATTCCGATGCAGGCAGCGATGGCATACGCGCTTTGCTTGAAGCGCGCCGCAATGAACCGGACTTGCGGGTCGTAACGCATTTTCCTCGAACATCATTCGTATCCTGGATGGCAGCAGCCGATTTAATGATAGGCAATTCCAGCGCCGGTATTATTGAGGCGGCCTCGTTTGGTACACCGGTAGTCAATATCGGATCGCGGCAAAACCTGCGCGAGCGTAATGCCAATGTGATCGATGCTGCGGTCGAAACCAATGACATCTCTGCTGCCATTGACCAAGCGCTTGTGCATGGCCGTTTCGAAGTACGTAATGTTTACGGTGATGGGCAGGCGGTAGAGCGCATTGCTGATCTGTTATGTAACTTGTCGCTCGAGCCCTCAATTCTGATGAAATCCAATGCATACTAATGCTTTCTATCTGATAGGTGCTGGTGGCCACGCTAAAGTGGTGCTGGATGCGCTGTTGTCAGCAGGAGTTCATGATTACACCTTGCACATTCGTGATGGTGCGCCTGGGCTGGAGGGCAAGGACTTTCTTGGACATAGGATTGAATGTCCGGCAATTGCTCTGGAAATGAGTGGGTACCATTTTCATGTTGCCATTGGAAATTGCAAGGCGAGAGAGCAGCTTTTCAACGCGTTACTGAAAATGGGATCCTTGCCGCGCACAGTCGTACATCCGGCAGCTTCACTTTCTCGTTTTGCTGTAGTGGGAAGCGGTTCGTTTCTCGCAGCGCAATCGGTGGTTGCGCCAGCAGCGGCGGTTGGCGCTGGAGTCATCGTGAACCATGGCGCGGTAGTTGACCACGATTGCGTTGTTGGTGACTTTTCTCATATCGCACCTAATGCGACTTTGGGCGGATGCGTCATTGTGGGGGCGGGCGTGCTGGTCGGCGCTGGGGCCAACGTCTTGCCCGGGGTATCGATAGGCGATGGAGCTGTAATCGGTGCGGGTGCGGTTGTTACGAATGATGTATATGCAGGTGAAGTGCGGGCTGGGATACCAGCCAAAAATACAAGAAGGAGTTGAGGTGGCGGATATTTTGCAGGTTTCAATCACGCGGAAGAGCAAATTGCGGGAAGCGTTATTGGCGCTGGACCAGGCTGGCTTGGGGATGCTGTTGCTGGTGGACGCAGAGGGAATGTTTGAGAGAACTGTGACGGATGGCGATTTGCGTCGCATGATGCTCGCAGGAACACAGCTTGACGATATCCTGGAATCACTCCCGCGCATTCAGTCGCAGACTATCGGCATCACGGCTTCCAGACGAGAAGCACTTGACTTGATGAACCGGCATGCAATCAACCATTTGCCGGTCATTGATCATGGCAAGGTAGTTGAAATTCTGGATCGCAAGGTGATCGACGAGCAGATACTTCTTTCTACTCCACATATGGGTAGTTCTGAGCGCGAGTTTGTGGAAGAAGCATTTCGCACCAACTGGATTGCACCATTGGGGCCGAATGTGGACGGCTTCGAGCGTGAAGTAGCAGAACTGGTTGGTACAAAACATGCGGCGGCATTGTCTTCCGGTACTGCCGCGATACATCTTGGCCTGATCCTGCTGGGTGTGGGGCGGGGAGATAAGGTCTTTTGCTCGACGCTGACCTTTTCTGCCAGCGCGAATCCCATCATGTATCAGGGAGCAGAGCCGGTATTTATCGATTCCGACGATGAAAGCTGGAACATGTCGCCGCAGGCTCTTGAAAAGGCATTTCTTGCCGCGAGCAGTGAGGGCTGGATGCCGAAAGCGGTCATCGTTGTCAATCTGTATGGTCAGAGTGCAGACATGGATCGCCTGCTGGCATTGTGTGACAGTTATGGTGTTCCAGTTCTGGAAGATGCTGCGGAATCGCTAGGTGCGGCCTATAAGGGGAAAGCAAGCGGTACATTCGGCAAGCTCGGAGTGTACTCATTCAATGGCAACAAGATCATTACGACATCTGGTGGTGGCATGCTGGTATCCGATGACAGTGACCTGATCGAAAAGGCGCGTTTCCTGGCTACGCAGGCGCGCGATCCTGCGCCGCATTATCAGCATAGCCAGGTTGGCTATAACTATCGCATGAGTAATATTCTTGCCGGTGTAGGGCGTGGTCAGTTGAAGGTATTGAAAGAGCGTGTTGAAGCACGTCGCGCCGTATTTCATGCCTACCGTGATGCTTTTGCACGCATGTCACAAGTTACCTGGATGCCGGAACCAGGCTGGAGTTATTCAACCCATTGGCTGACAGCTTGCACCATTCGGCCCGAGCTGGGTATGAATAGTGCTGAACTGATACGACGTTTGACAGGAGAGTTGATCGAAGCCAGGCCATTGTGGAAACCAATGCATCTTCAGCCAGTATTTTCAAAGTGCCGATACTTCAGTCATTCAAGCGTATCTGTTTCCGATCAACTGTTTGAACAAGGCTTATGTTTGCCTTCCGGTTCGAACATGACAGAGCCGCAGATAGAAAGAATTGTGAAAACCCTTAGATCAATTCTTGATTGAGAAAACGTATGAAGCGGGTTTTTGATTTTATTCTGGCCTTGATTTTGCTGCCGGTATTTTTATTGCCGATTATATTTTTGGTGATATTGGTTAGGGCGACTTCCGATGGTCCTGCTCTTTATTGGTCAGATCGCATTGGGCGCAACAACAAAATTTTCAAGATGCCTAAATTCAGAAGCATGAAAATTGATGCGCCTGCGGTTGCTTCGCACCTTCTTGCGGATCCACAATCGTATCTAACAAGTGTCGGCTCTTTCTTGCGCAAGACCAGTTTGGATGAATTGCCGCAGATTTGGAGCATATTGACAGGCGACATGAGTTTTGTGGGGCCACGTCCCGCCTTGTTCAATCAGGATGATCTGGTGGCGTTACGTACACTTCATGGCGTTGACAAGCTGATGCCGGGTCTAACAGGTTGGGCGCAGATTAATGGTCGGGACGAATTGCCGATTCCTGAGAAGGTGGCACTGGATGTCGAATACATGAAGCGTCAATCCTTCTGGTTTGATCTTCAGATCATTTTCCTTACTTTTTTAAAAGTAGTGAGAAAAGACGGCATTACCCACTGAGTTTCTTGAAGTGTCGATGTGAAATCCATGGGCGCAGCTATTTCCATGATTTGAATCTGGAATTTAGCCAGAATGCTTGAGCCGGGTCGAAATTCGCCTCAACTGCGCTAAAATCCAGTGCGTGAATTAAATCAGAGTTACCTTGTTTTCCTAATCCGCCAAATTATATGGACAGTGCATTTTCCCTTGGATTTAGATGAAATTATTCCTTGAATTGCCTCGTTTTCAAAAACAGTTGGT
>Ga0123337_10004172_pt1 | contig 14852 bp, 18 predicted proteins | sample frozenSSSSmetaG_FD_89792 | JGI IMG/M metagenome (GOLD analysis project Ga0123337, IMG submission 89792) | Glacier valley bacterial and archeal communities from Borup Fiord, Nunavut, Canada, to study Microbial Dark Matter (Phase II) -... | ecosystem: Environmental > Aquatic > Freshwater > Ice >... | reverse complement strand
TGACGGCGGATCACTTCAGCTGCCGTCTTCACCAGCGTGAGGAACGCCGCGCCGTCGAGCGGCTTCGGGTTTTTCTTGTCGCGACCCATGGTCCAGGGCCCGACGAGCGCAGGCTCGGGCTCGCCGTCCTTGACCATCTCGACAGCCCAGCCTTCGTCGTCTTCGTTCTTCACCACGCGCGCGGTCCAGCCGTTGTCTCGCCAGAGTCGGGCTTCGTGGGTGGCCAAAGAAGATCCAGCGTCGTTGCGATGGTCCTGGGAGTCGGAAGAAGGGTCGTGCATCGTTCGGCCTGTGGTCGTGGATGCAGGCTACTCTAGACAGCAGCCGCGAATCTGCGGTGCACTCGCGAGGAGATGGCCCTGGACATTCAAGCCCTTCAGCAAAGCCTGCGGCGCTATGCCGAGGAGCTCTTGCGATTCGCCGACGAAACGTCGATCTCGATCGCCGAAGCGCCGGGCGCACGGACCCATGTGCTGGTCGATTGGGAGAACGTGCAGACGAGCGACGAGGAACTGCGTGCACTCGTACCCGAGGCAACGGACCTGTGGCTGTTCCACGGGCCGAACCAGAAGAACGTGGCCGAGCAACACGCCGCATTCGGCGCCCGCGCCACGCCGATCCGCATCGCGCGCACAGGCAAGAACGCGCTCGACTTCCATCTCTCGTTCTACATCGGCTACATCGCCTCGCGCCAGCCCGAAGCCCGCTTCGTCGTGGTCTCCAACGACAAGGGCTACGAGCCGATGCTCGACCACGCCAAAGCGTTGGGCTTCGCGGCGAGCCGAGTCGGCTTCACGCGGGCGAAGGCCGTGCGCGCGCCGGCCAAACGTCGAACCCCGCTCGCCGCGAAAAGGGCGGCGGAGAAAGTTGCCGCCGTACCCAAGCCGGCACCGGCCAGGAAGGCTCCGGCCAAAAAGGCTGCCGCGAAGAAAGCCGTGCCCAAACGCACGCCTCCGGCCAGGAAAGCTGCGGTGAAGAAGTTGCCTGTGCCACCGTCGCCGACACCGGCCAAGAAGACGCTGGAACAGGTGCTCGCCATGCTGCAGAAGCGCCCGGCGACGCGCCTGCCGCGCAAGCCCGCGAGCCTGCTCGCCGACATCGCGCAGATGATCGGCACCGAGGCCTCCGGCCCCGAAGCGGCCGCGATGCTCGAGCGTCTCGCTTCCGCCGGCCACGTCATCGTCGACGCAGCGAAGCGATCGGTTCGGTATGCGCTCTAGCGCTTGTTCATGCGTTCGGCGGATCGATCGCCTGACCGGAGGCCAGCAGTGCGTCGAGCAGCGCCATCGCGGTGACCGCGGATGCCGAATAGGGGTCGAACTCCGGATGCTGCATCCGGACCATCGGCTCGTGCTCTGACAGATCGACACGGGCCATCGACCATTTCGCGAAGCGCCGCTCCGTGATTTCCTCGAACCGAAGGATCTCGACATCACGATGCCGCCGATCCGCGACGATGCGTGCGTACAGGCGGTTGACTTCGCTGCGTTCGCCTTCGATGACCTGGAGGTACAGACCCTGGCCCTGGCACAGGACACCACCGACGCCACTGAGCCGGTTTCGCGCTCGCGCCGTCGCTAAGATCGTGGCGGTGACCGTGGTCGTTTGCGGGCCCACTGCACGGCTCACGTAGAGCAGGCGAACCAGCATCGAAGACCTTGTGGGGTGGTGGCCAAGGGCGGAATCGAACCACCGACACGCGGATTTTCAATCCCTTTCCGCGTCTTCGGCATCTGCTCTTCACACGCAACAACCATACAAATCAAGCACTTGCAGCGCAGTCAACCGCAGTCGACCGCAACTTTCCGCACCCGATTACTCACGCGACTGCCAGATTCTTGCCAGAAATATGGCACTGACGTTCGCGCGCGTGGGAAGTATAGAGACCTCGGTTATGAATGCGCAACGGGCTCGGCCGCGGTCCGGCTTCACATGAGCGGCGGTCTGACGCCACTGGAAGGACGAACGTGCCGCGCAGTCGCCCTAGCCGGTTGGAGGGCACGCACGTTACAGCGTTACAAGAGAGGCCCCAGCCGATAGGGCGCCCCCATCACTCGACCCCGGGACTACGACCTCAACAGCGAAGGCAGGACAGCAAGGTTATACCCACCCAGCGCGGCAAGTGTGTTCTTGATGACGAACGCGGACAGGTCTTGCGCATCGGCAGTATCACCATGACAGCGCCGTCCTTCTGCAATCTCTCGTGGCTGCCCTTGCGCCCCGTCCTTGACCCGGTATCCCCGGTCCCAGCCCTAGGCGTCTAGCGCCTGATGGGTCCAAACACGAGCTCTCGATTTTGAATGTCCCAGGTCGCCCTAATCTTGCCCGAACGGAACGTAGCAGAAGGGGCTTGCGCCGTCAGCTCAAGTGTCTCCGGCTCGCCAGGAGTCGGTTCCAGCTCCGACACGCTTATCCGAATGGCGGTGATGTTCAACTCCTGAGTCGTCGGAAGAGTGACTCTTGCAGGAGCAGGGTTCGCGGTCGACAGGCTACTCGTGATTTGGGGAAGGTTTCTCGGCGTGACCGCCGTCGCTGACGTTCGGTAGTTTCCTTCAACGATGAGCTCACCATGGCCCCCGCCCGGGCAGTTGCGAGCAAAAACGAGGTTCTGATAATCGATGCCGCGAATCGTTCCGGTGGCGACGGCTTGATTGCCGTTGGTCGTAACGGTGGCTCGCGGAGACGAGCTGTTGGATAGGTTGTCCCACTTAGTTGTCGGAAGGGCCACAAAGGACGCGCCAGCCGGAAGCGTGAACGTCGCAACAGCTGACTTGGTTTCTTCGCAGCCGAAGTTCACTTGACCAGATGTCGCGCGGAAGGGCACGACCGTTTCGCTTGTAGAGCTAGCTTGCCCCGAAACCGCGCTAATGATGCGGTAGGTAACCGGCTTGGCGACCGCTTCAGGGTTCGCCGAATTGCTCGACCACGCCAAGATAAAAACCACTGCAGCGGTGAGCCCCCAGCTGATGAGGACGTAGTAGACAACATACGCGCGCAGCAGACGCGTTCGCTGCCTTCGGATTTCATCAGCAGGCGCCGTAACAAGATTGGCCACCGAAAAGAACGCAGAAAAGCCTAAAGCGGTTGCCACGACCGCAATTGCCGCGAGCGTAACAACCGACACCGGTGCGCTGTTTCCTAGAAAAACCCACGTAAGCGCAAGGAAGACAGCTACCAGTACTCCTATCAGGTTCCGGGTGTGGGGGTAGAGCGGGTGGTCCGAAATCGAAGGGGGAGGCTTTTTCGCAACGAGCAAATAGATGCTCACGCCTGTTGTAAGGACAATGCCGGCCAGACGAGAGATTCCACCCAAAGGAATCGCGCTAACTGCACTGCTCGCCGCGCTAAGTGCCTCGACTGCCATCGCTCCGCCCTCCCATTTGCAAGCCTCTCCGAGGGACTTCTTCAGAGGGCAGCGTTTCCTGCGATTCTGCGGCAATCATGCGGAAACAGCGAGTGCGGCCGGCGCTATGGCTCATATCTTCTGATGAACGGACTACAGACTCGTCGACGGAGCAACTTGCGAGGCTCCCAACCTCCATTGCTTGCGGCAACAAGATGCGCCGTGCACTACGTGTTTCCATCGGCCACGGTCCTTCTCGCTCCCGAACTTCTCAGGGGTGCTCTGAACACGACTCGTAGGGGGACGAAAAAATATGCGCCCTACACGTCGAACCCCACCAAAAGGACAACATGACCACCGAGAACAGTTCTTACATCGTGCCCATGACCGACAACGAGTCCACGCCTACACGTTCGCCCGCCTTACCGCTCTGATGAACGCTGGCACGCGACCAACGAGGAGCCGCCGGGAGCCGGCGTACTGTCATCGGGCGAATACGTGGCGCTCGCAGTCAACGCAGGGCATGAGCACTCGCTGGGACGCTCACCAGTGACTAACTTTTTGCTCCTGGACGGATGGCTGCAGCGCTGTGTGCTTGAGACCCGAGGCATGCCTGGATTGGTAGGGACAAGGGTCGGGTACGACCCACAGTGGGTTGCGCAAGTGCAGCCTCTCGGCCTCTAGTACCCCGTACTGGGTCAGAAGCCGTGGAATTAGACCTCCGCCTACGGGCGGAGGTTTCGTTCGTGCGTCGCCGCCGAACGTTAGCGCGACGAGTGCGAGGCACACCTTAGGGGCGCACGTGCCCGCTAACGTGAGGCATGTCAGGCGAGCTAGACCCGTCGCCTTCGCAAGGCCCTGGGCCATCCAGCAACCGAGCCCGCTGGGCTTGCTGTTCGACCATGAGGAAGGCCTCGACAGTCGATTCGAACCATACGATGCACCGCCCGTAGCGCCGCCCAGGCGGAAACCTTCGGTTCTCAATCAGCCGTTCGAGAGCTCGCTCACCGCAACCGAGGAGCGCGGCCACCTCAGGCTTGCTGAGCATGCGGAATTTTGGGGCGTCCATCGGTGAGACTTTCAGTAGATTGCCCGTCTAGCGAACGCCCTTTAAACGCGCGTCTGCTGGGTTTCGCCAAAGCGACGAAGCGCACCTCACGCAGATTCACGACGACCCGGCGACCGAAAGCCCCCTACAAACGCCTGGCGATGCATGCGCTTCGTACTTGGCATTCAACCGTCGTCCCTTTGAAATGCGAGCCGTTTGCCTGTGGATTGGGCGACCTCTTCCGTCACAGTTCGACTCATGCCGACTGAGCGCGAACGCGGTGCCTACACGTTTTCGTTGGGGGAGATGGCTCAAGTCCTCGCGACCAACGTTTTAGGCATCAAGCGGGAGTCACGGATGCAGCCCCGGGAGTCAGTAGCGGAGGGGCGAAACAGCAAGGTGTGCAAAACCTTGAAAGTCTGACTATGTCGCAGCGTCTGCACCGACTGCGATGCCCAGGCGACGGGCCGGCTCCACGGTCCAAGGCTTTGAGTCGATGGAAATTCGACGGGGCAAGACTCGCTGCTCGGCATCCTGCCGGGCAGGGGGAACTTTGCCCAAAGCTCAGGGCCTCTTCCACGTCTTGGCCGAGGGGAGTAACAAGGTGCCCCTTCCAAGGCAACGCGGTAGACCTCTCAGACCTGCTGCGTTCGAGCGCGGCGGCAGCTTCCAATAACGTTTGGGCTATCTCCTATGCCGTCGCAACGTTCTCTCCACCTGTGTTGGCGAGCACACTCAAAGCACGATGCCAACGGTCATTGATGTGACCGTACCGGTACGCCTCCAGGCCCTCGATGGAGCCATCGAAGTCCACCGGGGTCGCAAAACAGCTGGGTCGGCCATGCCTGCTCGTCCACCAACCCGCGTTCGACGGCCAGGGTGATTGCGTCGAGGAGGCAGTAGAAGTCGCTGTCCGCGTCGTATAGGCGTGGCACGAAGTCCTTCGGGTCCGGGCCTCTGAAGCCACCGTTCGCCTCACAAAAGGCGTTCTACCAGCGACGAACGTGCTGTCCGCCGGCCCACAGGTCTCAAGGCGGGGTGAATATCCTTCGATGAGTGCCATGCTGTTTCTCCGCTGGGGGGCCGCCGCAAGAACGGCCTGTGCGCTGAACGCTAGCGCCGTTTTTCGCTTCGTCCGGGCGATATCGCACATAGCGCGTATGGGCAATTGACGCCGCGCGCGCGACCCCTCGGGTGCATGTCGCTAGCCTCGCGCATTGCTCATCGGAGGAGAGTTCGTGGTTACTCGGTTCGTGGATTTCGAGCGGGACAAGTTGTTCGACGAGGTTTGGGAGCATCCGGTGAGCCATCTCGCCCAGCAGTACGGCGTCAGTGACGCCAACCTCCGGCTGGCTGCACGGGAGATGGGTCTGCCCCTTCCGGCCTCTGGGCACTGGTCAAAGGTCGCCCACGGTAAGGGAGCCGCCAAGCCCGAGCTCCCCGACACGGAGGGCCCTGCCACATACCGCCTCACCTGGTACGTCAATGACGAGGTCGAGGAGATGGCGCGCCGTTTCGAGCCGCGCTTTAGCGAGCTCAAGAAGCCGGCCGCAGACATGCCGCCAATGGCTACGGCGCTCGGAGAGTGCATACCGCTCATCCGGCAGATGGCCACTCGTCTGAAGAAGGGCTTCAAGGACGGCAGGGAGTGGCCGGCCGTGAAGGGGGGTGGGCTCTTCGAGCTCGCCGTCGCCCCAGAGAACCAGCTACGCGCCCTCCTGACGATGGACCGGCTCGTCCGGTATTGCAAGGCGTCCGGCCTGAAGCTGGTCACGGACGACAAGGCCCAAGCGCCTGCCCACTTCCTGGTGGATGGGACGAAGCTGACCATGCGCATCTTCGAGTCGGGTCGCCGGGAAGACAACGAGGTCACGCCTGCCGAGTTGCTCAATGCGAGGTCGGACCCTTACGCTCTCCGCCACCGGCAGAAGTACGTTTACCGTGCAACCAACCTCCTCAAGCTAGAAGTGCAGGTTCCGGACTGGCGATGGACCGAGTTCACCGTCCAAGACGGGTCCGAGACGCCGCTGGCCGAACGGCTGGCGGAGGTTCCGGCCCGGATGCAGGAGGTAGCTCTACGCATCCGGCTACGCGACGAAATTCGGACCGAGGAGCGGGACCAGGCGGAAACGCGACGTGCCGCGCTGGCGCGACAGGAAGCACTCAAGGCCGCGGAACTCGCCAAGCTGGCCAAGTTCGAGGGGTTGGCCGACCGTCTGGAACGCGCCGGGCGCTTGCGCGTGCTGACGGCTGCGCTGCAGGCATCGAAAGTATTTCCGGAAGATTCCGAGGTACGCGAACTCACATGGCTGCGCACGGCAGCAGACTGGCTGGACCCGACGGTGCAGGTGCACTGGCCTGTTGTGGACGACGCCCACGTGCTCGCTTGAGATGGTGGCTGCTGCGGCCCTTCCGTACCGGGTTGTTGTACTAGCCCCCACCACGGTGCGAAGGCTAAATTTCGTGCCGTACCGGTTGAAGCCGGCTCAGGAACGCCATGGACATGCTTGAAAGGCTCATTGCGGAGTCGCAGCGGTTTTCGGACTGCTTGGCCGACCTGCTGGAGGAGACGCCGCCTCTTGTCGAGAACGAGCGAGCCGAAGCCTGCTTCAATGCAGCCGTCTTGAGCTTTGAGCACGCCCACGGCATACGCACGTTGTTCTCGTTAGGCGCGCCGAACTCTGCGAGCGCTTTGCTACGCGTGCAGTACGAGTGCCTCCTTCGGGGCGCATGGGTCATGTACGCCGCCTCCGCGCTGCAACTTGGCAAGCTCACTGCTCCCTTGACCCGCGAAGCGAGCGACGTCGCCAAGAACGCAAGGAATGCCGACGAAATGCTCAAGGACCTGGAGGCAGAGCTGGAGCGGACGCCCACCCTAAAGGGCCTTGTACTGCCCCTGAGAGAGATTCGAAACGTCTCATGGACCGCGATGAATTCCTGCGCGCACGGCGGGCTGCATCCTCTAAAAAGGTCAGAGGGAGGATTCCCGGTGCAGCTGGCAGCGGACATGCTGAAGAACTCCAACGCAATGCTGCACATGGCCGCTAGGCTGCTAGCTCGCCTGACGCCCTCGGCGGACTCGGTACAGGCCGTCGAGCTGTCCTACCTGCAGTTTCAGGACTGCCTTCCTATCGTGCAGCGGCCCGCAACACCGTCGGCTTGATTCGGCGCGAGCGCATTTCTCCGGCGCTTGACCCTCTGGCGTCCCAAGCGGCTGAAGAGGTGCGTCCGACCACTGCGAAGCGTCTCGTCGGAATACGAGGCTGAACCGTTGAAAAAGGCATCTGGCAACGGAAAACCGTTCTGCCTACAGTTCTTCCCAGCGCATCACCAAGGAGAACGAGATGTCGAAGGTCACTGTGAGCTTCAAAGTTCCGCCGAAGCTGTGGGAAAACTTCCGTCAGCAGTCAGACGACCTGTTTCTGTCCCGAGCGCCCTTCTTGAACTACATGCTTCGGCAGGAGCTGAGCCGTCTTGAAGAAGAGCTTCGAGGCCTCCGGCAATCCCTAAGAGCAAAGCGGCACATCAGCGGAAGGCTCAAGGTGACGGGCCCCACCCCAGTAAGCATAGAGGTCGACGGCGAAGTAGCCGCGACGTTGCGGCGGGTGGTCAAGCAGCACAACATGGTGCGAGACGCATTCATTTGCCGCTTGCTGGTGTTCCTTCGCAGCACGGACACCCTTCTGACCTGGCTGGAAGTCCCCAAGGCCGCCCTTGGAGGTCGACGTTCCGGCGGACTGGCGGACATGCCCACCAGTCCACTCCGCGCGATGGAGGCAGTTCGGGACGACCCTCTGTACTACGTTCGGAACCACGTCGAAGACGTTCAGGGCTGCGGCATTTACCGCGTCGCCCTGCCGCCCGGAGCGGAATGGGCGTCTTGCTATCTCCCGGACGATGAGGTCCCGACAACTGGGGCGTTCAGGCGCCGCCAGAAGGACCTGAACCTCATGCTCTCTCTGCTGGAGCCCGAGACGGTGTCGAGCCGGGCAAGGCGCGGCAGCCGAGGGGCGAAGAAATGAAAGCGAAAGCACTGCACACCTCTGACGCGCGCACCGCTGACCGCGCGTGGTTACTGCTTGGAGGACAAATTGAATCCGTGCGGAGAACTGGTGAGCACCGCTACACGCACGGAGCGTTCGTATCTCCACTCACACTGAACGGCCGACGCAAGGACGTTCCCGCCAAGCTTCTTAGCCGCATCAATCAACTGCTGAAGGCGCAAGCGGCGAATGACCCGGTCCTCCTTCGCGCTTAGGACGAGTGCTCACCAGCGCGGGGCAATGTCTTGTTCGCCGCGCCGGATTGCATCTGAGAAGGCCTAGCTGTCAGAAGATGTGCAATGGTGCGCGGACCGCCTCCGCTCTCCATGTCTCTGTGGATAGCGTTTCGAGGCTAGTCCGAGGATGAAGGGTTAGAGTCACGGAGAGCTGAACTTCTGGCGGGCAACCGCTTGATGCAGTGAATCGCGTAGCCAGGGAGGCCGATGCTGATAACGGCGGGCAGTCTTGATGACATGCTTCGGGAGGTGCTGGAGCAGTTGCTCAACGTACCGACCAAGGTCACAGCATCGCGGGGCGATTTCCGTGAGCTATTCGGCCCCGTCTTGCACCTGACCAACCCCAGGGCCCGCCTCAGCCGCAGCGAGAAAAAGGGGAAGCTGTTCAGTGCCCTTGGCGAACTGTTTTGGTATTTGTCGGGTGCGACCAGGCTTGACTTCATCGACTACTACGTACCGGGCAGATTCAAAGTCGAGTCCGATGACGGAGTGAGCGTCCGTAGCGGGTATGGCGAGCGCCTGTTCTCGCACAGGGGCGTAAACCAAGTTCGGAACGTCATTGACCTGCTCAGCAAGAAAAAGACCTCACGTCGGGCCGTCATTCAGCTCTTCGATGCCAGCGACCTTTCTGAGGCCTACAAGTCCATTCCATGCACTTGTACGCTGCAGTTTCTGATTCGCGATGACCGGCTAAGCCTTTTCGTGGCGATGCGCTCAAACGATGCGTACATCGGTCTACCGCACGACGTGTTTGCATTCACGATGCTTCAGGAGCTAATTGCGCGCTCCATCGGTGTGGAAGTGGGAGAGTACAAGCACTGCGCAGGTAGTCTTCACCTGTACGATGAGCACGAAGCTGCTGCCAGGAGCTACTTGGACGAGGCTTGGCAGTCAACCATCGCGATGCCGTCAATGCCTGCGGGCGAGCCTTGGTCCGCGGTACGTGCCCTTCAGTCCGTAGAGGAAGACTTGCGGAAAGGCGGGGTCGTAGATGTGGATGGTCTGGCTCTTCCGGACTATTGGAAAGACTTGGCTCGGCTGCTAAGGGCCTATCGAGCATCCCGCAGCAAGGACGCTGCGACGATGCAGAGTATGAGCGACGCGTTGACCACTGACGTTTACCAAGTATTTCTGCGCGCTCGTCTTGACAATCTGGGTGAGCAACCAGCTCTAGAGACGGAACGCAGTCAAAGGAGGGAGGGAAAGTGAGCAGGCAAGGCTTACTGCAGGAAGTCGACGAACTGCTCGCACTCTTGGGAGGCAATACGCTGGCGCGCCTTGGAGCCATACCGTGGGCATCTCCGGTAGTTTCTTTTGGAAATCCCCTTACAAGCAAGTTGGCGACGATTGGCCTGAATCCGAGCAATCTTGAGTTCATGGACGCCTCTGGCCTTCCCCTTGAACCTGAGAACCGGTTCGAAACGCTTCAGTCGTTGCGCTTGACAGATTGGACTAACCGGGCGGCCGTCGAGGTCGGCAAGGTTTGGTGGTCGTGCGAACACTACTTCAGGCACAGACCATACGACCGCTGGTTTCGCCCTCTTGATAAGGTGCTTAGTGGCTTGGGCGTTTCGTACTACAGAGAGGATGCAAGCGCCTGTCACTTGGACTTGGTGCCGTTTGCGACAGGGAAGAAGTGGGCGAACCTCGACTCCCATGACAGAAGCGACCTCATTAGGCTTGGGGTGCCTTCTTTAGTACGCACCATCAAGGCGTCGAACGTCAGAGTGCTTGTGCTCAATGGCTCCGGCGTAGTGAAGACGTTTGAGCAACTGATAGACGGCAGGCCGTTGCTTCGGAGACGTGTCCCGAAATGGTCGCTGTGCGACGGAAGGGTAGAGGGCTACGCCTACTCCGGCTACGTCGCTTCGCTTCGCGGGATGAAGCTCGGGCGCGAGTTGCTCGTTCTCGGTTTCAACCACAACATACAAAGCAGCTTCGGAGTGACAAATGGCGTGGTGGGCGGAATCAGCCGCTGGGTGGCGCGTCAGGCTGCGAGAGAAATCGCGTGAAGCAACGGGAGAAGGCTGCTTTCCGCCAGCAATTCCTGGGGGGCCTGCAGTTGTGCAATCAACAGGGCGTGCCGCTCCCGGGGATACAGGACCTTGCCAGGCGTGAGGTCTTTATCGGCCAGTTGATTGACAGTGTTCGCCGGGTTCAGTACGCCTCGGTCGTGGCCAAGCGGCCCATTAACCCTGTTCGGGCAGATGGCCTTAGTCCGCTATTCGACCCTCTAAGGGCTGCCGTACTTCGTCAGCACTCCGGCAACTTCGACGAAGCATGCTGGCTGGTCTTTCTCTTCGTTCACTTTGGTAAGCACCCGCGCTCAGGTTACCGATACACGCGTGAGGTATATAGCGCGCTCGGTCAAAGGGCTCCTTGGACGTTTGCCGCGGTAAGCCAAGATATCGGCGGCATGCGTGCTTGGCTGAATCAGAACGAGGCCTACCTCCGCAGGGGGACCGGGTGCGGATTCGGCAATCACAGAAAGTACATCAGCCTCTCAGGCACCAAGCCAAGTGGTACGGGCAGCGCCTTCGCCACCTACGTGCAATGGGTTCAGTCCCATGGCGACCATCACGGACTCATCGCCCACGCAATAGCCCAAGCTCCCGGAACGCCCGAGAGCGCATTCGATTGGTCGTATTGGTCCATGCGAAGCGTCGCTTCGTTCGGACGGATTGGGCGCTTTGACTACCTGACAATGTTGCAGAAGCTTGGGTTCGCGCAGCTACGACCGGCTTCGCCCTACCTTGACGGCCCTAAAGATGGGCCGACGAAAGGAGCTAGGCTGATGTTGCAAGGTACCCAGCGGGCGTTCAGCGTCGCTGAACTTGACCGCCGAGTGCGAGTCGTTGGTCAATACCTCGGCGTAGGCATGCAGGAGATGGAAGACTCTCTATGCAACTGGCAGAAGAGTCCTAGTCACTATGTACTCTTCGGCGGCTAGTCAAACGGCTAAGCGTCACTCCAAGCGTAGCGAGTCTTCATGTAGTTGAAGTGCTTGTACGGCACCCTCCCCATTTCCTGCAAGTGACCTACGACGACTCCTGGGGACACGTCGGCCCGTCTTGCCAGACGCGCGATGGCGAACTTGGTGAGCGGTACGGAGAGAAGGCTGTCGGTGCCAACCCTTGCGAATAGCGTATTTCGAGCGAACTCGTCCGCTTCTGTCTCGGCTTCCGGTTTGGCGCTCTCGATGCCTTCGAGGAAGATGTCATCCTGCGTGTGAAGCAAGAGGTGGCCGACCTCGTGAAAGACCGTAAACCAGAACTGGTCGTCGGCCAAGTAGCGAAAACTCAGCAACATGAGTGCCTTGGCGGGGCTCAAGAATCGGGTTGCTCCACTGGCGCGGCACCCTTCTGTCGTTCGTGAGACAACCATCGCAACGCCGCAGCGCGCCAATATCGCTTCCAGCTTCGGGAGGAAAGTCGAAGGGTTCTGCTCCCGTGTCAGACGACGAATCTCGTCCACAGAACTGCGCAGCAGTTCGGCGCTCCAAGGCGCACAGTCCACTTCCGCCGAAAGGATTTCTCCTTGGCGTAGCCACGCGGCCACCGCACCGGGCCGGGATTCGACTGTCTTACTGGTTCTATACGCCGAGGCCGCTAGCACCTTGCTGTACCGGCGACGAAACGTTTCTTCAGAGGTAACGCCGAAGAACGCGCAGACGTTCGCCGCTAGTTCCTCTTGGTTTGTACCTCCCTCGACCCAGCCGAGCCGGACCAACTCCCGAAGAGACACATCTCCAAGCCAGTCGCTGGTAGCTTCCACAGAGCCGCTACAAAGCCGAGCCAAGTCCTGCCGATAGAGCTCTTCGCGGCGGAGCCAGAACGAGGGAGACGAACCAAGTGCCTTTGATAGGCTGTCCGCCCAATCCGGGGTCAGCTTTTCGAGCCCATAGATAAGCTTGGACACCTGATGGACGTCCCGATGCGCAGCATGCGCAAAGTCACGAACAGGAACCCCTCGCTCTTTCAAAAGCTCGCGCACTGTCGCACCAGGAGGTGAGACCCAGTTTGGCTCGAACGCACTTGTTGCGGCCATGCTATGCCTCCAAGGCGACTACGCGAATGCGTCGGACCCGCGCCCAATCTGTATTGCCTGCCCGGTTAGTCCGCGGTGGTGCGTGGTTTGCCACCACAGTCAGGACGAATCCTTGGCCAAGCACGAAGCGAAAGCAATCCACGCTCCCGTGGAGACCCCGCTCGGGACTGCCGACGAGCACTTCATGTAGAGCGTCAGCCGCACGCAGGTCAGCGAGACGGTTTTTCAGCACTTCAGCAGCGGCAGCGCCAAGCCGGCCGATTGCCACCGTCTCTTGCTCGCAGACATCGCGGAATTCCTTCGAGCTGAACTGGATTTCCAAGGGTCACGCGGCTGGTTGAGGAAGTGAAGCCATCCACTTGGCCATTATTGGTGACGACGCCCCACCACCGTCCTTCGTTGCGAGCAAGCATTTGACGTTCACCTCGGGAGGCCATGCTACATTGTATCGAACGAACGTTCGATGTATAGAGTCTATGAGCGATGATGCCCACCTAGCGGCCCTGCGCACGTACTACAAGCGGAAAAAAGCCTTTCCCTCCATGGCAAAGCTTTGCGACGTGGTTGGCCTTTCCAGCACTAGCTCGGTCTTCGCGCTAGTCGGCCGACTGACCGACGCCGGTCTCCTTGAGCGCGTCGAGGGGCGCATTGCTCCAACCACCAAGTTTTTTGCTCGGCCCCTACTCGGTTCGGTAAGAGCCGGTCTTTCTCAGTCTGCGGACCAATCTGAGCCTGAGTTGCTAACACTCGACGACTACCTCATCGACGAGCCCAACCGAACCAGTCTCCACAGGGTTCGTGGCGACAGCATGCGAGACCTTGGAATACTTGACGGCGACTTGGTGGCGGTCGAGCACAACTCACCAGCGGCACCGGGCGATGTCGTAGTTGCCGTCACCGACGGAGAGCTGACGGTCAAAACGCTGCGGCGAGATATCAAAGGAAAGTTCTATCTCGAAGCCGCCAATCCGGACTTCGATGTCATTCGTCCTAAAGCAAGTCTAGAAGTCCTTGGTGTGGTCGTCAGCGTAGCCAGAAGGGTCCGCAGATGACTAGGCAGTCACTCAGCTTGCTCTCCCGCATGCCGACTTGGGCGCCAACGCCCGGATGTGCACGGGTAACCAGAATCAGGCCCCAGCGGGCCCTCTGGAACGACATGACCTAACCCGCGCGAAACCCGATGCAAAGCACTTTAGAGCGTTTGGCCTACTGGTTCCTGCGGCTAAACGGTTTCATGACGACCTGCAATTTTGTGGTTCACCCAGAGACACCCGATGCTAACGGCAACTACGTGCAGCAAACCGATGTTGATGTACTAGCAGTGCGCTTCCCCCACCGACTTGAGAATCGCGTCCGCCCGATGGTTGACCATCCTGCGGTGGTAGACGACTCGGCAATACAACTAGTATTGGCAGAAACGAAGTCTGGTGTATGCAGCTTGAACAAGGCATGGACGGAGCCAGAGCGCGAGAACTACCAGAAGATTCTTAGTTCGGCGGGAGTAGTGCCTAGGGAACAAGTACAGGCGGTTGCCGCGGCGCTTTGCGTTAATGGAGAATGGAGCGGCGCTGGAATACGAGTGAGACTCTTCTGTTTTGGAAAGCGCGCGAACAGGACACTCCAACGCAGGTATCCCGCAATTGCGCAGATGTCTTGGCGCGACGACGTGCTGCCATTTGTATTCGAGCGCTTCAACGGCCAAATAGAGGAAAAGCGTCTGCACGAACAATGGGATGACGACGCCCGGGCATTGTTCCGGGCGATGATTGGCACGGACGGCACACTTGATGCGTTAGATGCAGTGGTAGAAGTCATCGCACCAGATGAAGGTCCGTGACAAAGGCACCTACGCCGAGCAGCCATGCATGCTGCTCCGCCTTAAGGAAGGGGTGTCAAGCATGAATGGGCGTAGGTGAGGAGTCGATTCCTTTATACGGTCCATTAGGAGCGCTGCCTACGCGACCGGCGCTGAGCATGTTCGCGCTGCGTCGAACTGACTTACGAGCCTCAGTGATGAGTGCAACGCGGCCGGATGCCAGAGTTCACCCTAGCCGCAAGCGTCGGCAAAAAGGCGCAACAACCGCTTCGTCAGCGCTACTCGGTCGCGGAGTAGTTCGTGCTCCCAAATCCTCAGG
>Ga0123337_10004171_pt1 | contig 14854 bp, 16 predicted proteins | sample frozenSSSSmetaG_FD_89792 | JGI IMG/M metagenome (GOLD analysis project Ga0123337, IMG submission 89792) | Glacier valley bacterial and archeal communities from Borup Fiord, Nunavut, Canada, to study Microbial Dark Matter (Phase II) -... | ecosystem: Environmental > Aquatic > Freshwater > Ice >... | reverse complement strand
TTTCACGCTGGAGGCACTCTTTCTTGATAATAGATGCTAATTAGAAGGTTTGAATGCTGGTGTCTGTGGGGCAGGCTTGGCAGTTTGGCCATCATTATTTGATTCCTGGATCATGTAGATGGACTCTACCTGACGGTTGGATTGGGGTAAGGCAACAAATCGCCCTTCGTCAATTAAATAAGTTACCTTCTCTGCTCGGATACTGTTACCGCCCTGTTGTAAAATATAGACATTGCCACTGAAATCAATTCGGCGTTCTTTACTAAAGTACTGTGCTTGGGCAGATGTTGCCTGAATCTGGCGAGCCGGATATGACATTTGCACATTACCGCGAGCGGTGATTACTTGATTTTTAGCGTCATATTCTTGCACATCAGCGCGGATAGTGAGGGGGCGATTTGCTCCAGATGTTTGTGCAGTAACGGTTTGCAGTTGGGTAGGGAAGACGAAAGCGCCCAAGAGTGCAACTGGCAGCATTAAAGCTAATCCAAAGCGACGCATCTGTGATATGGGCAATTGATAGCAGGGCATCATAGCAGTTTGGGATTTAGGATTTCAGCTTGTATTCTAATTATCTCAAGTACTTTATCCAGAGTATGAAATATACAATCTGGAGTGATTTCCGATAACTACTAGCTGAAATAGTGACGTTACCCCCAACCTCAAGGTTTCAGGTAATTGGCATAGGAGTGAAAATGGCGTAGGCACAATTCATGTAGCTTTAGCTTTCCTACGGAACGCTACGCGAACCCGCAGGGTATTGTGCCTACCAAGGATTTCGCGCAACGCATAAATAATTTCACCAGATGCCTAATCAGTAGGTAGCACAATTCTAGGCAAAGATAAGACTTGATTTTCACCCAAATCACCAGATATAATTTTCTCTGGCCCTATTTGTTGTAATGTCGTCAACAACACTGCGCTCTGACTCAATAGCTCATCTACATCAACGCCGCCGTAACTAGATGGGTAACGCCGCAGGCGATTGCCACCTTCTCCAAGTAGAATTACTGCACCTCGCCAGTTACGATTCTCCAAATGATACAGTGCCACAGCAATCTGGAGAATGCTTTGATAAAAGGTTTTTTCTGGTTCGCCAGCTTCAATCCACAAAGCCTCTAAGGTGTCATGACAGGCATAGAACTGACCAGAATTGAACTGTTCTACGCCTTGCCAAAACTCTTGGGGCATGATTTCGCTCATCCCATGCTGTCTCGTACTTCTTTGATTGTTTCGAGAGATATGTCTTGTTTTTCTCCAGCAAACTCGTTATCAGGGGTGAGGAACAACATGCAATGGCACTCTTTGCGTTCTCTCATTGGCACACAAGGACAGTTCCAATATGTGGCGTGAACCTCAGCCTCTTTATCTTCGTAGTGGCGACAGGGACATAAAGGCGCACCTAGATCGTCTTTATGTTTAGCTAGTCCTTCAATCACAACTGCGGTGACAGAAGGTTCAGAACAGAAGTAGGTTCCAGTACGCTTGGCGTATTGTTCGGAAAAATGCCGCATCGCCTCTAGGCTTTTATCGGTGGATTTTGTGTTATTTTCTGATGTGATCATGTCGCTCATAATTTAAATATTTCTTTGCATTATACCTTAGCCTCACTAAGGGATTACTGGGTGTATTTCCCCAACTTTACCTGCTCAAATTGTTTTACCTTGCTCAAAGGCTGATATGTCGGGTGTGCTGGGATCAGACAAAATCTCACAAGCTTAACTTATAAGCTAATCAAAATTCAAGTTGCATCTTGAGGCAGAATTTAAAAGTCAAGAGGTTGATTTATTCTCATCAACAAACGACGCTGTGATGCGTCTAAGGGAAGATGCCAAGGGCAATCCTTTGAGCAGACTTATGTCAGGCTTTGTTTATTTAGACATTTTGCTGAATTCTCTTCATTATAACTTTATGAGACTTCATGAAATTACTAAGTAATAATACTTGCTTTTTGCAAGTTTGTGTATATTGTGAAATGTGTAACAAAAAAAAGCACAAACTTATCAAGAGTTACAACTACTATATGAGTATTTCAACTGTTGGGAAAAAGTTATCGACTGCTGCGATCGCAGGAACAGTCATCGTTTTGGGAATAGGAGCCGTAGCACAAGCAACTGTTTTAACATTTGATGATATAGCGCCTATTTCAAATTTTGATCCGATTCCTAATGGTTACGGAGGATTTAATTGGGATAATTTTGACTATGCAAATGGCTCAAGTCCTAAAGTTACACGTGAAGGCTATGACAATGGAAGATTCTCAGGAGACTATGTGGCTTTCAACGCGCGTGGAAACCCAGCGCTAGTAAGTAATAGTGTTTTTGACTTCAATAGTGCTTACCTCACAGCTGCTTGGAATGATGGTCTTTCGGTTACTGTAAAAGGTTTAAAGAGCGGCGCAACCCTGTATTCCAAAACTGTGGTTGTAGATACGACACAGCCAACTTTAGTTAATTTTGATTATTTTGGTGTTGATCAATTAAGGTTTACCTCATTTGGTGGAGTTGAGCCAGATTATCTTATAAAGACGCTTGGTGGCGGGACACAGTTTGCGCTAGATAACTTTACCTTTAATGAAAAAGCTACATCTGTTCCTGAACCTACATTTCTACCAGCGTTACTGTCAATAGCTACTTTAAGTGCTGGTTCAGTATTAAGACGTAAACAGCTAAAGCAAAGTTAACTCAAGCCTTGCACTTTGCCCGAAGTAATAGAAGTTGCGGCTACACAAACAAAGTTTACCTCCGTGGGTTAAAAGCTTTGTTTGTATAGCCCTTCTATGGTGTATTTTTTGGCGAAGGTATTGATTAATACGAATGTAATGTTTTTTGCAGTTGGGGTTGCAGAGCGCGTAGGCGTAGCCCGTCGGAGACATCGCTTTGTAAAACTATACCAGGGTGTTCCAAATTGATTACCTCTGATTCTGCTGGTGAGGAAATATTTGGCCACAAAACCCAGCGACTGCCTTGAGGAAGAGTAGCAAGGCTCAGGGGGTTTTGAGTCAGCCAAATCAAAGGGTAGTTTTTAGGAACTACTGAACTGGCATCTTCTAGGGCTGTGGTAGCTGCTAAGGTTTCTAAAACAAAGCGATCGCCTTTAATTAAATTTGTTGATGCTGTCCAAAGTTGCACCTCTAATTGCTGTTGCTGTGCGTAAAAATACAGAGAGGCGGCGGCAATTACTGCTTGTTCAAAGTTTTCATTTTCCCACTTGCTAGCACTGTCAAGGGCAATAACTATTTCTTGTCCACCTGTAACCATTTCTAATTCCCGCACCCTTAATTCGCCATAACGGGCGCTAGTCCGCCAGTGAATCAGACGAGTCGGATCTCCGATGCGGTAGGGGCGGAGCGATCGCACCAGCCCCGTTGTCGCTGTCTGCAATGGTCTACCACGGGCATCGCCCTTTTTGCTCTCTTCTTGCCCCATTTCATCGACTAGAGGGCAGATAACCAAGGGTAACACTATCGGATAGACGATCGCCATTGCAGCACAATCACGCTGACGGCGACACCAGAACAATCCCAAAGGCGCACCAGAACCTAGTTCGACTGTATGCCAGCGATAAACGCCCCGGCGCTGGGTAGGGTGGTAATATACCCAACGGTAACTACCTTGGCTAAGAATTGTTTCGATTGCCTTTTTTACTGGTTTCCCTAAGACGAAGGGTAGTATATCCTCAACTTGCAACAAGCTGACAGGCTGCTGTGTCTGATTGCAGATTTCTAATTCCACCGTCAGATCATCGCCGGCTGATACAGGTTGGATGGGACGGCGGGTAATTGATAGACCTGTGAGCGATCGCGGTGGTAAGATAGCTGCTACACCCAAAAGGGCAAAACTGATACCACTAATGGCATACAGCCAACCAGCCATCGTATTGATACCTGCTCCAAAAAAACAAATAGCGGTTGCTGCTAGTACCCAACCGCCATAAGAAGGGGCACAAGCGCGGGTTTCTAACCAATTGGTGATGGGTTTGAGGATTTTCATGTTTCTTTTTTAACCCAATACCACCCGAAATTCACAGTATTATCTTTTCACAGCGCTTTCTAATGTCGTGGTAATCGCTTTGTACACGACATTGGGAAAAAGAATATGAAAAATACTTAGGTATTATTAAAAAACAATTACGCAAACAGACAATATTGATAACATAGTTAGCGCTCAAGACGACTTTTGTATAATTTCAATCAACAATACTCCTAAATTAGTAGTTTATAGTTTTACAGATAATAAATATTCAATTGGTGAAATCATTGAAACTTTGATTCTAATGTATGAGGTGATGACACCTAAAGAAATCGTGGGACGTGTCGAGTTTGTGTGAAATGAAAGCAGCTTTGAAAGCATTTAGGTAGAGTCAGTTAAAAGTTGTATCGACACCTTAACAACTTATCTATATTTTGGTGGTTTACATCTATAAATTTATAATTGTATATGATTAAATTATGGAACGTAGGTATAAGGTAAAAATATGACAATTATTACCAACTTAAAACAACTCTATGAAACCGATGATAATTTATGGTTAGAAAAAACTATTGAATTATTAAAACAAAAACAGTTTAACCAACTTGATTTAGAAAACTTAATTGAGGAATTAATCAGTTTGGGGAAAAGAGATTTAGCTAAAGCCAAAAGTCTTTTAAGGCAAATTATTATTCATTTATTATTACTCCAATATTGGCAGGTAGAATATGAAAGAAACTATCGTCATTGGATTGGAGAAATTAAAACCTTTAGATATGACTTAAATAATCATTTAACGACGAATTTAATAAACAAGTTACAGGATGATTTAGAGAATATTTATCAAAGTGCGGTTGATTTTGTGAGAATTAAAACCGATTTAAGTATTTTTCTAGAAAAGTGTCCTTACACTCTTGTACAATTATTAGATGAAAATTATTTACCTTAAATATATCAGTCTTATGACGTAGCGACTCATGCTTGCGCCTGATGTCCTTGTCGAAACCGCTCTATAATTTGGTTTACGAATGTCTTCCCATCAATAGGTGGCGTTTGGTCTGAAGCTAAAATCGCCGCATCAATTTTTTCTCGCACAGCCTCGATCCATTCAGCATCTGCGCGATCGTATTAATCTAGCAACCGTAAGGCAATTTCAAGGGCTTCCTCTGCGGAGCGATATTTCCCAGCCTGGAGCTTGGTTTGAATAAAGCGTTCTTGATCGGGTGTGAGACTGATGCTCATAGAAAACCTCTATTCAGATTATTCACTATTTTAAGTCAAAAAACTCACCGGAATATCAACGGCGAGGAGCGATGTTGGTCTTGGTTAAAAAGCCGCATCCGTAATAAGGTTAATTATATTTTTGACTTTACCTAAAAAATAAGTAAGTATTAACACTAAGGCTCCTGCAACGAAGTGATTATAGTGAAAGTCAAAAATGAAACGTTCAAATCGCCTTGCTTGGATGGGAGCGATCGCACTAGCTGCGATCGTTTTACTTAGTTTGATCGCGGCTCCTAATAATACTAAACTTAACACTGGCTCTACTTATAACCGCGCCTCCGATGGCTATGGTGCTTGGTATGCTTTTATGCAACAGCAGGGAATTTCTATCAAACGCTGGCAAAAGCCTTTTAGTGAAATTCAGCCAGAAAATAGCCCAATTACCATCCTACAGGTAGGCGGCTATCCAAGGGAGACGATACTGGATAGTCAAGAGCGTGAATGGGTAGAAAAAGGGAATACTTTGGTAATTTTAGGTGCAGGGGCGCGGGTTACAGAAGCAGAGTTTAGCACGATGCAGAAATCTCCCCAAGGTGATATCAAAATTGATACACGTAGACGATATAAAAAAGCTAACTCCAAGCAAGTTGATTTAGGCGATCGCTTTGGTGCTATTGTCTGGGAAGAAAATTACAAACAAGGAAAGGTGATTTTTTCTACCACTCCTTATTTAGCCGCCAACGCCTACCAAGATTATTTAAGTAATTTCAAGTATCTAGCCAATTTGGTTACTGAAAAAGGTAACACAGTATTTGTTGATGAATACATCCACGGCTATAAAGATGCCGATGTCAGGAAGAAAGAAAACGAAGGAGACTTATCTAGCTTTTTTGCTAAAACTCCTTTATTTCCAATATTGGTGCAAGTAGGTATCCTGCTATTGCTGCTAACTTGGGGGCAGAATCACCGTTTTGGTAAGCCAGTAGCTTTAAATACAACAGTTGTAGATAACAGTGAGGCATACATCCAAGCTTTAGCGGGAGTGTTGCAGAAAGCTGATACCGCCGACTTTGTTGTACAGATGGTGGGTAAACAAGAACAACTACAACTGCAAAAAGCTTTGGGATTAGGGCAAGTACTTTTAGAACCCCAAGCTTTGATCAATTTCTGGATAGAAAAAACAGGCGCAAGTGCAGCAGAACTAGATGCAGTTTTAAAGCTACAATCTCGCAAACAACCCATCAGTGAACGAGACTTGTTAAGCTGGTTGGGGAAATGGCGAACCATTAGACTAATTCGTAATTCGTAATACTTCTCTACGAGAGGCTGCGCCAACGGCTGCGCTCAGTACAAGTTCGTAATGACGCTCTCTACGTTCGCGCAGCGTGTCGCAGACAGACGCTAAAAGCGTAGCTTGCTTCTCTGTAAGAGTACGCGGACTCGCTTTGCGTGACGCTAACGGAATTCGTAATTCGTAATTAATTTTTGAGGACTTCCAAATAAAAAAATATGAGCGAAACCCATCCTATCTTAACTCGCCTTGGTCAAGGTCTTAATCAAGTAGTTGTTGGACAATCTAGCCTAATACAACAAGTCTTAGTGGCACTGCTAGCGGGTGGACACGTAATTTTAGAAGGAGTACCGGGAACTGGTAAAACCCTTCTAGTAAAAGTGTTGGCGCAGTTAATTCAAGGGGAGTTTCGCCGGATTCAACTAACACCAGATGTTTTACCTTCAGATATTACTGGTACAAATATTTTTGACTTGAATAGCCGCAATTTCACTTTGAAAAAAGGACCAATATTTACCGAAGTGCTGCTAGCAGACGAAATCAATCGTACTCCTCCCAAAACCCAGGCGGCGCTACTGGAAGCGATGGAAGAGATGCAGGTAACGTTGGATGGTGAAAGTTTACCCTTACCAGATTTATTTTGGGTGATTGCAACCCAAAATCCCCTGGAATTTGAGGGCACTTATCCCTTACCAGAGGCGCAGTTAGACAGATTTTTATTTAAGCTGGTGGTAGATTATCCCGATCAAGCTGCCGAAAAGCAAATGTTACTTAATCGTCAGGCGGGTTTTGCAGCACGGCGTTTGGATATTAGCCGTTTGAAACCAATCGCCACAGTAGCCGACATTTTGCAAGCACGACAAGCAGTCAAAGAGGTTAAAGTATCAGAAGCGATCGTTGATTATTTGTTGGCGTTGGTGAGAACATCGCGTCAATATCCCGATTTAACTTTAGGTGCATCGCCTCGCGCCGCCGGTGCTTGGTTGCAGACATCTCAAGCCCTAGCGTGGTTAGGTGCGAGAGATTTTGTCACGCCAGATGATGTTAAAGCAGTTGCAGCGCCACTGCTACGTCATCGCCTCATTTTGAAACCAGAAGCGATGCTAGATGGTTTACAAATGGATGCGGTAATTGCGTCGGTAATTAATCAAGTACCAGTTCCCAGGTGAAAAAATTCGTCAGATCATATCTTGCACCAGGCGACTGGAAGTCGCGCGCCAGTTGCTCATGGGGGAAACCCCCAAGACCGCACTGGCTTGGCTACACAGGCAAAACCCGCCTGCGCGGGTTGAAAACCTTTGATTTTATGTTAGTCCGCGCAGGCGGACTACCCTTCGGGTTCTCCAAAGGAGTACGTTTGTATAGCCGCGATTTATAATCGCTAGGGCTAGGTGCAAGATGTGAGTCAGGCTATATGGACATTTGGAAGGTAGCCGCAAAAGGAAGCTCAAACTAACTGCCTCTACAAGTTATAAAGTATGTGTAGATCAAACAGCGAGTATGTTGAGAAAAAATTTGTATGACAAGCTCCCAAGAAACGCTAACTAGTAACCAATCCATTAATGAGCTAATCGCCGAGAGGACAAGCATCAACCATGTGGAGGTAATTGAAAATGTCATCGACTCTTTGGAACAAGACGACAGTGCGATGGTTAGCCACACTCCAGAAGGTGGTCATCTTTGGAAGTTTAAGTATGGAAGTGTGCAAGTATTTGTTCAACTCAACGGCACAACCGATGAAGACACCATAACGGTTTGGTCTGAGGTGCTAAATTTACCTGCTAAAGATGAACCCAGATTGCTGCGTTATTTGTTGGAGTTGAACTGCTCCAGCACTTTTGAAGCGCGTTTTGGTATTGTTGAAAACCGAGTGGTTGTGATATCAACACGCACCTTAGCGGAGTTATCTCCTGGCGAAGTTTCTCGGCTGATTACCATTGTGGCAACGATCGCTGATAATAACGATGAAGCTTTACAATCGGAATTTGGTGCAGCTTGACTAATCGCTTCACTTCAGTTAGAAGTTATGAGTGCTGAGTTATAAGTTGTCAGTTGTATAAACTTTTTAACTCCTAACTCCTGTACAGACGCGATTAATCGCGTCTCTAACTCCCAACTCTTGAATTCTAAAGTGTGGCGACTAATTCCTTTGCTAGAGGCGGCTGGGGATGTGCAGATGGCGATTGACCGATGGTTACTAGAACAGCACCAGTCTGGAAAGCATCCGCCAACTTTGCGCTTTTATACTTGGTCGCCGCCTGCCATTTCTCTCGGCTATCATCAACGCCAATACCCTGAATCTTGGCAACATTTAACTTGGCAAGGGCAAAAACTGGATTTAGTGCGGCGTCCTAGCGGTGGACGGGCGGTGCTACATCAAGGTGATTTAACTTACGCTGTAGTCACATCTGGATTAATGGGTAGTCGCCTCCAGGTGTACGAAAAAATTTGTGAGTTTTTGATTCAAGGCTGGCGATCGCTTGGCGTACAATTACATTACGGTACGGCTGGGCGAGGTTACATCCACAACCCTAATTGTTTTGGCACCGCTACCAGTGCAGATTTAGTTTTGCCAGATGGTGCTAAACTCATTGGTAGCGCTCAACTGCGAGGTGCTGGGGTAATTTTGCAACATGGTTCAATCCGTTTGCAACCCGATGCTGAACTGTTCAATCAAGTATTTGGTGCAAAATCTTTTACGAATGTACAACTGCCTCAAAATCTGAGTATTGAAAAGATTATTGCAGCTTTGGTTGCCGCAGCTACTAATTGTTTTGATATGCAAATAGAGTTGCAACCTCTCTCACAATCTGAGTGGGATGAAATTTTGGGCAAGAAGTATATTGAAGACCACTGATTTAAAAATGAGCATATTGGCTCTGTACCCATTCTTTAATTATGAATTATGAATTAATAATTATTTGGTCAATAATTAATTACTCTAATATTTATCTACAAGCAGAATTAAAAAGTAAAAGTACTCCGTAGAATGCCGATGGTAACTGAGTCACTATCTGGTGTGGTACTAGGCTCCAAGATATGAATTATTCCTGGTGTAATGCTGATGTTATCTGTTACCTGGAAACGATAAAATGCCTCGATTTGAGTCGTCGTCCCTGGTTGTCCACCTGCACGTCCTAAACCTGTATTAACAAAATCAGGGACATTATTCCCTATCGGTAGGTCACTACTGGTGATTTTAGGAGGTTGACCGACATAAATTCCCGCTAAATTTTTTGTAGGAAATTCGTAGCCAAGTAAAACATCATTTCGGGAAACACTATTAGTAAATCTAGGTACAGTAGTACCTCTACTATCTACAAGACCTGTAAACAAGTAACTATTGGGAGTGATTTGACTAATTAAATACAGCTGCGCGAGGGATATGACATGAATGTTTGTCCATCTCTAGGATTAACATCACCACGATTGTTAGTCCGTCCTTGAATGGCAACTATTAGTAATCCACTGAGTTTGGTTGTTGTTGAGAATTCGTTGGCTTTGATTTCGGCGCTTTTGGCTTCTAAACTATCGACACGACCCCGCAAAGTTGCTAATTCCGGCACAAATTCTGACTGCAATTTTTGTAATATTCCTAAATCTTCGCGGGTGACTAAATCGCTGGTGGCTGTAGTAATTAATTCGTTGACTCTATTTAAACAAGCATTCACACCAGCAGCAAATTCATAGCGAGTTAAGGCGCGATTACCGCGATAGCTGCTATCTGGATAGCCGACTATACAACCATAACGTTCTACCAAAGACTGTAATGCTTGGAATGCCCAATCGTTGGGTTGTACGTCCTTGAGTTGAGAAACCGATGTAACTTGCGCCATCGGATCTTCTGGGGAGATGAGGGGATAAAGGAATAATATTATCGCTCTTAACTCCTAACTCCTGAGTAGTTCCTATATTTATGTACTCTTGTGCTATTACTTTTTGTGCAACTCCATTTACTCCCACAATTAGTAACCATGCGAGTATCCAGGTTTTGCAATGACTACGGCTAATAAGTTTACCTTTCAACTTTTTACACTCGGCTCGCATACTTAAGTGAAGAGTGTATTTGCGATCAGTTAGCGTTCACATGGGGATATTTACGGATTTTGTTCAAAATTAAACTTAATGCTTCTGGGCAACTTCTGAAAGGATGAGTATAACAGGATATTAGGGAGTGGGGAGTTAGGAGTTAGCGATTAGGTATTGTTTATTGGGAAGAATTCAGTCCCAATAAACAATACTTCGACTTCGCTCAGTACAAGTGCCCCATGCCCTATACCTAATAAGTCTTATTGGATTGATTGAAAACTTATATGGCAAAACGCTCACGCAAGCTGACGCCAAAAGCCTCTAAACGAAATGAACCTCATGCAGGTATGATAAAACGGGTCGCTAAAAAACCCCAGAAAAAGCTAAAACGGGGAAGTTGGTTGTCGTCAATACTAGCGATGTCTACGACGGGCTGCGCCTACGCAATTCTGTTAACTAGTGCTAGTCTAATTATGGCTTTTGCCTGGATTAGTGTTCTCTTCATCTTCAATCCAGACCAGGTAAGCTGGCTAAATAAAATTTTACCTGCATGGGCACAAATCCCCCTTGGGAAGCACGAACGCCCCCAAACTCTCAAACAAATTCAACTCGATTTGAGTAAAAAAAATCAAATATTTGGGGAAACTCTGCCTTTAAATCAGGCTGCGGAAAACTCATTTTTACTGCCAGTTTTTCAACAGCGTGCTAATTGTGAATCTGATTGTGAAGAACTTGTGGAACTCAGGGTTTACGAGCGCTCAGAAGAGTTAGAGTTTAAATCTCAGTCAGAAAACTACTACTATCTGGCGACTCAATTACCTATAACTGGACTAGAAGAATCCTTTGTGATTTCTCCCTTGCTTGATGGGACATCAGAACCCCAGGATATCAACATTTCCCTACCTTTAACTGAAGTGCAACCCTTTGAAAGCGGTACACCATTACCAGGGGTTTGGTTTAATTTGCGGGGTCAACGCCAACAAGTAACTGGTGCGTTCGTCGGAGACGTTGGCGCAGCTATCGCCTACGGTTACGTCGTATACTACAATCCTGAACGCACCAATTTACTACAAATGTTGTCTTGGACTAGTCCTAATGGACAATTTCCCAAATGGCAGCAGGTAACAGGTGATGGTACAAAAGAGTTAGTTGTCGATCAAACTATAGGTTTAGAACCGCACTTACAGCTTTACCAAGTCAAGCCTCTCAAATTATTCCTCAAACCAATTCAATTGGAGGCGATTACCCTCCAATCACCAGCCCTCAAGGATTTAGGATACCAAAACGCCCTGTCAATTGCCCGTAGTGGACTTTGGACACCAGCCTTTGAATGGTTGAAATTCATCAAGAAACAGCGCAAAGGAGTTTTGCCAGAGGCGGCGCAAGCCCAAATGGATTTGATTCGCTTGCATTCCCAACTTACTAAAATTCAAGCTGATAAAAATTGGGCAAGTCCTAGTCAACAAGTGTTGGCAGATTTGATTGATGGTCGCTGGGGGAAGGCTTTACAGGTGTTTGAAGCGTCGCCACATAATGCCCAAGAAATTGTTAGCCTACTCAAAGCTGATGAAAAACGGTTGTGGAATCGCACGGTGGCGGCGTTGCGGGTGAATCCAAATAGACTAGATGTGCAAGCTTGGTTCGCTTTGATTTTAGCAGTTCAGCGAGGAGAAGAACATGCTAATTCCTGGTTAAAGGCGCAACCAAAAATTACAAAAGATAATCTTGCCTATATTCAAGGTTTGTTAATAAGACTTAATCGTGAGGGTAGAAAGTCGCAAATATCCTCTACTCACCCTAGTCAGATTGTTGGTACTGTGCAAGCAATCACTCAAGTTACCAGCACCGAATGGCTGCAACCAAATTCCCCAGTAGATTTGAAACTCACAGATAACCAAGTTTGGTATCAGATAGAAGTGAGTGCATTTAATGATGGGAAACGCTGGCTAAATTCTCCCTTTGAGAATTTCAACTTACCCAAAACTGATGCTGGCAAATTTTTATGGAAAACTTTGGGAATCACTTCTGACCCGGAAATCCAGATTGTGGTCTGGTTGCCAAATGGAGAACAACAAATTAGTATAGCCACTATTAAAGCAGTGCAACTACAGGGTAAAGTTTTGCGCCTATTAGCTGCTAGCCCAAAAATTCCACAGAATCAAAATAATCTTCTCCAACCCAAACCTTTAGCTTTGACAAATGCAGCACTGGAATGGGTGCAACCATCTCCAATTACTCTCCAAGAACTGCATCAAAAAAATCCCCAAGGGGTCAAGGTAATTTTATCGAGTGTGTGGCAATCTTTACAACAATCTGGTGAAGTTCCGGCTGGTGCTATTCCTAGCTTTGAGCAGATGCAGCAAAAGTTGGGTAATTGGCCGGTTCAAGTGATTGATTTAACAAATAACGCTCAACCAGAAATAATACTGACTATCTCAGTAGAAGAAATAGCATCGTTGAATCTAGCTAAACCTGGAATTCAGAGAGAAAACACAAATAAACCCCGTGACCGGACTATAATTTTGTCTGATCAGAATAAAGTCATTTATACTGATTTTACAAGAAATTACTTACAAAAACTCTCTGCGATCGCCAAACTTTCAGGCGTGCAATCCTTAGCTTTACTTGTAGAAAATGCTCATAACTACAGTTTGAGGCGCTGGTCTGAGAAAAATCAGCGCTTTGAATAGCACGCCCATAACTAAAATTTACCCCTGACTCAAATTTAAATTAAAGAGGGGAAAAGCGATCGCTATCTCCAATGACTTATTCTTTTTGGTTGGTCTCCGCTAGACGTTGGTGCTTCAGGTTTTCCAACTGCTGCAACAGAGAGTCTACCTCTGCTTGTAAATGCATAAATTTAGCTTGCTGATCGTCTTGATAATAAGACTTGGTTAACTTACTGACCCAGTTGCTCTGGGACTCGCGATCGGAAACACTAGATAAACAAGTAGGCATCGCTAATTAAATCCACAATTTAACTCACACCATTAGAAATATTATAATAATGCTATTTAAAGCTTTATTAAATTATTGTATATTTTAATCAATTACTCTAATGGATTTTAGGTTCAATCATCAGAGACGGTGATCATAATGGCTGTGTTCCAGAGAAAACATCGCCCTAAGTGGCAAAGCTTCTATCTACTTGACGTTACTTAGGAATACTTAATTAATGACCTGTCAATTATGGTTGTATGAATTATGAACGCAGTTTTAGGGGAATTTACGCAAGAAATTACATATAGACTATATCAATAATTTAGACCAAATTATGAAAAGATGTAAGGTGCAGCAATGCTCACTGATATCAACTTAAGCTTAAATACGCAATTTCCCTTAGTTTTAGATCCCCCAATCCCCTTAAAAATGGCTTTTATCTATTGTAGATATCTAGACTGAAAATGACTCGTTCGCTGAAGGTACGCACGCATCAAAAGTGGCTTTCTGCGGGGAAGAATAATAATTTCAGAGAGTTATTACATAAGTCCCATACATTTGTCTATCATTTTTCATCCCATTGGCATCCCCACGCTAAATCGTTAAACCGAAGAGTGCCGTGGCGGTTTATGATAAACTGAAATTATAAATAAAATAAAAATAGCAAGTGTAACGCCTGCACCACAAAAAATAATATTCTTAATAATATACGTTTGGAATTAGGGGACTCTTAACTGGGAACTGGCAAAGAAAAATTTACTTTCTTCCTTTTCCCGATTCTGTGCTTCACTATCCCACCGTTTCTAAATATCCAATCCTTACATTAAGAAATTTTAAATCCCGTGACTTTGAGCCTGTCTACTGCTAAATCTCATCGCCAACCCTGGCCTGGACTGATAGAAGCCTATCGCCAATATTTGCCTGTCAGCGAAAAAACACCGATTGTCACATTGATGGAGGGTAACACACCCCTAATACCAGTGCCAGCGATCGCCGAACGCATTGGCAGACAAGTGCGGGTTTTTGTAAAATATGACGGTCTGAATCCCACCGGCAGCTTCAAAGACCGGGGGATGACTATGGCAATTTCCAAAGCCAAGGAAGCAGGGGCAAAAGCAGTAATTTGTGCCAGCACGGGCAACACCTCAGCCTCCGCCGCCGCTTATGCTAGGCGTGGAGGAATGGATGCCTTTGTACTGATTCCCGAAGGTTATGTGGCGCTAGGCAAGTTAGCCCAAGCATTACTCTACGGTGCAGAAGTATTGGCAATTAAAGGTAATTTTGATCAAGCGCTAGAAATTGTCCGCGAGATGTCCAAAAGCTATCCCATAACTTTGGTGAATTCGGTCAATCCCTACCGCATAGAAGGGCAGAAAACAGCAGCCTTTGAAATTGTTGA
>Ga0123337_10004165_pt1 | contig 14868 bp, 8 predicted proteins | sample frozenSSSSmetaG_FD_89792 | JGI IMG/M metagenome (GOLD analysis project Ga0123337, IMG submission 89792) | Glacier valley bacterial and archeal communities from Borup Fiord, Nunavut, Canada, to study Microbial Dark Matter (Phase II) -... | ecosystem: Environmental > Aquatic > Freshwater > Ice >... | reverse complement strand
TGTCGGCTTGCCTGCTGCTTTGAGCCATTCACCATACACAAGCGGGTGGCCCTGCGTCGTAATCAAGCCAGCATTGGCGAAGCCGATGCGCTGCAATTGAGCAACCGCATAGTTGGCGGCACGTACCATATCGTCGGTATGTTCCGGCAGAGTGCTGATGCTGGGAATACGTAACCATCCCTTCAAGTCCTCGAGAAACGCGGTTTCGTGTTCCGTAATATACGTTTCTAATTGTGTCATAGCATGTATCCTTTCGCTTAGAGGCTTCTCGCTGCTATCGTATCAAGGGAGAGGCAGATTGTCCAGTGGAGGGGTGTTATACCGTTCTCACGCCAGTAGCACAGGTCCATTTCGCGGTCAAGAAGCGGGGTAAGAGCTTGATACCACACTACGCTCCCTCTTGACGTTCATTATACAAAACTGCTAGGCTTACAGGTGACAGAAATGACTACCTGTTTGGGAGAGGAAAGAGAAACACGTATGCCCTACAAAATGTGGATTAATGGCGCCCATACGTCGGGCCACTCCGACACGGTGCTAACAGTACATAATCCCGCCACCGAGGAACTTATTGATACTGCACCTGCCGCGAACGCCGCCGATGTTGATGACGCGGTTTCAGCGGCACAAGCGGCATTTCCCGCGTGGAAAAGATTGCCTGTAGGCGAGAAAGCCGAGATGCTCCACGAGGTTGCGCGTAAAATTACGGAACAGACCGCCAAGATTGCCCATCTGTTGACGCTGGAGGGTGGAAAGCCGCTTGTCGAAAACAAAGACGAGATGAGCTGGTCGGCGGCCTGTTTCCGCTATTACGCCGAACTTGGACGCAACAGTCGAGGCCGCGTGATTCCCTCGGTGGAGGCGACACAGCTTGCGCTGGTGCTTAAAGAGCCGTTTGGCGTGGTTGCCGCGGTTGTCCCCTGGAACTATCCTATTCTCTTGATGGCGTGGAAGGTCGCACCGGCACTCGCGGCTGGCAATACTGTTGTATTGAAGCCCTCGGAAATGACCCCACTTTCAACGCTGCTCTTCGCGGAAATATTTGACCACTTGCCGCCAGGGGTTGTGAACATCATAAGCGGCTATGGCAAAGAGTGTGGTGAACAATTGGTGCTTGACCCGCGAGTGCGCGTAATTGCCTTCACGGGTTCGCTCGCAACGGGTCAACGAATCGCGCAGTTGGTCGCGCCCCAAATGAAGAAACTGCACCTGGAACTTGGCGGCAAGGATGCGTTTATCGTGGCGGAGGATGCCAACCTCGATGTTGCCGTGCCAGGGGTTGCGTGGGCCGCGCTGCTCAACGCGGGTCAGGTCTGCACCTCTACTGAGCGCGTCTATGTGCAAGAGTCCATCGCGCCCAAATTTATCGAGCGTATTACCGAGTACGCGAGAGGGTTGCGGCTCGGCTCCGGTCTTGACCCAAACACGGACATGGGGCCAATTATTGGCGAGAGCTACCGCGGGAAAGTCGAGGCACAGGTCGCGGCGGCAAAGGAACAAGGAGCAACCATTCTCACCGGTGGACAGAGGCCAACGCACCTTGAGCGGGGCTATTTCTACCAGCCAACCGTTATGACGAACGTCAACCATAACATGGCGGTTATGACAGAAGAAACCTTCGGGCCAATCATCCCCATTATGACCTATCGCACCTTTGACGAAGCAATTGCGCTGGCGAACGACAACAAATTTGGCCTGGGGGCAAACCTGTATAGCTACAATCCCATAAACGTCAAACGCTTCTTTGAAGAGGTCGAGGCGGGAACACTCTGGATCAACGATCCCCTGACAGACAACGACGCCGGCCCGTTCGGTGGGTTCAAGATGTCGGGCATGGGCCGCGAATTGGGCGAAGAGGGTCTCGCTGAATTTCAAGAGACCAAGCATGTGCACTGGGACTTCGAGGGAGCCGCGAAATCGTGGTGGTATCCCTATGGGGAAAAATAAGGGAAACCATTCTACACAAAGTATGATGCAGACAAGCGAGTGGCTTACAATGACGAGGGCTTGCTCCTTCCACTGTAAGCCATACCTACTGAACTTTTTGTAGTGCATCCTTCAATTGTCTATACACGTTGTCGAGATGCTCTGGCATAACCTTGATGTCAGCGATGACGGGCATAAAATTGGTATCGCCATTCCAGCGCGGCACAATGTGATAATGCATGTGGTCGGCGAAGCCTGCGCCCGCGACCTTGCCCTCGTTGATGCCCATGTTAAAGCCATCAGGGTTCAGCGCGTGACGTATCGCTTTGAGCGCGAGCTGCGCCTGTGCCATGAGTTCCGCCAGCGTCTCGGCATCGAGCAGCGAGATACTTCCAACATGTTGGAATGGGGCAATCATGAGATGCCCGTTGTTGTAAGGGTATTTATTGAGCATCATAAAACAACGCTCACCCCGATACAGGATGTGGTATGCGTCGTCGTCATGTGCGGCTGGTTGCGTACAAAAAATACACCCCGGCGGTGGCTCTGTCTTAGGGGTGATAAATGCCATGCGCCAGGGCGCCCAAAGATTCTTCATAAAGCGTCACGCTCCACATAAAGGTGGGGTTGCGTCTCTATATGACGCAACCCACCGCCACTCACTTAATTTGCACAATTTTCCGCAACCGTCACAGGCGGCTCAACCGCTTCCTCTTCGCCAGGAAGCCACGACTCGGCCCACACATGAATTGCCTCAACAACGGGCTTGAGCGCGTGTCCCTTCTCCGTGAGCTGGTATTCCACACGCACAGGAATCTGGGGATAAACGACGCGATTGATGATGCCCTCAAGCTCAAGCTCACGCAAACGATCACTCAACACACGATCCGAGAGTCCTTCAACAAGCGAAGTCAACTCGCAGAAACGGCGGGGTCCATCCATCAAAGCAAGCAAGAGCAGACCTGTCCACCGTTTGCCAAGAATCTGTACGGCATGTTCGTAACGTGGACAAATATGCGTTAATGCGGTACTGGGTTCTGCTGTTTCTAGCGGCTTCATTGCCATAATAAACCTGCCATTTCTGGTTTGCTTACCTTACACGCAAACATGGGTATATGCATATACGTAATTGGGACTATACACTCATTAGTATACCATGTTTTGTCTATCTAACGCAACCCTTGTAACTTACTTTTTATTAGCTTTGTGGTGTGATAAAATCGAATCGTTACATACGTGTTGTAGATGTTGAATGTAGAGGCAAGGGCATCATACTATGACGCTCTCTCGACTTTTGAACCCATATATATCCATGCTGGAACCGTTGTGAAAACTATGTTAGATATAACTATAGACACCCATCTTAGTACGTTTCATCTATCCTTACGTTTCTCTGCCGTGTCGGGACAAACAACGGTGCTGCTCGGCGAAAGTGGCGCGGGCAAGAGTACCGTGTTGCGTATCCTCGCGGGTCTACTCAAGCCGCAGCGTGGGCGCATCGCGCTGAACGATATGGTCTATTTCGATAGCGAGCAAGCGATAGACGTACCACCGCAGGAGCGGCCTTTTGGCTATGTCTTTCAGGATTACGCGCTCTTCCCCCATCTCACCGTCTTTGAAAATGTCGCGTTTGGATTGCAGGCGCAACGCTTCCCGCGCTCGCTCGTGCGGCGGCGTGTTGGCGAGGCTCTGGAACAGGTACGGCTACCTGGCCTTGATCAACGGCGGCCCGCCCAGCTTTCCGGTGGACAGCAGCAACGGGTGGCGATTGCCCGCGCGTTAGCCCTGCAACCACAATTGCTGCTTTTGGACGAGCCACTCGCAGCACTAGATGTGCAGACGCGGCGTGAGGTGCGTCAGGAGTTGCGGCGTATCCTCGCGGAGGTGGATGTGACAACCGTGCTAGTGACACACACGTATATTGAGGCTCTGCTGTTTGGACAGCATATTATTGTGCTTGAACAGGGACAGGTATTGCAGCAAGGCGGTCAGCGCGACCTGCTGGAACATCCCCGCTCCGCGTATGTCGCCGAATTGGTTGGCGTCAACTTTTTTCGCGGCTATATCACCCGTTACGAGTCGCTGGCGGTCTGCGCGATCCAACTTCACAACGGCACACAAGCGGTAGAGTTATTAGCGACGCTACGCGAACAGGCGGGGAGTGTCTCAAGGCCAACTGTTGGTGAGGCTGCGTTTGTACTAGTTGACCCACGCAGTATCACGCTGTATCCGACGCAACCCGACAGTTCAGCCCGTAACACCTTTCGCGGTGAGATTGTCCAAATTGTACGCATTGGAAGCGTGTCTTCTGGTGAGGAGCGCGAAGGTGTACTGCGTGTAAGTCTCCTGCTCACTACCACGATGCCACCGCTTACCGCCGAGATAACGGAGGCGTCGGCGTCGCGCCTTCAACTCTACGAAGGCGCGACGGTGTACGCGACGTTCAAGGCAACCGACGCACGGGCGTACACATAGACGACCTACGCCCCAACAGTGCTGTACCATTTGTGTAGTACCGAGGTCGTCAGGTCCTGCCCTTTGAGTGTGAACATACCGACATCTTCCCATCCCCAGAAGAAGATGCCCGCGATGCGCTGATCCGGTAGCACGTTTGTCAGGGCGGCGTCAAACGCCCCGGCCTGCTCCGCGTTATCGACGGGCGCGGTGCTGGTCTGCTCCCACGAATGATAGAGCGCGTTTGTGCTATTGCGATAGCCGATCTCCGAAATGAGAACAGGCTTACCAGAGCGCGTCGCAATCGTATCAAGAATCGTGCGTATCTTCTGACTCCAGAGGGCCGCCATGTCTTTCGGGTCAACATGGATAGAGGTGTCGGCCAGGGGAATGTACGCGGACACGCCAATCATGCTGATATTTGGGTTGCTAAACCACGTTGGAATGGGCTGGTTGACCGGATACCAGTTCATATCATAGGTCAGTGTTCCCGCGAAGACGCCGCGTACACGCGTAATCAACTGGCTCCACAGCGCGGCTGGCGCGTGTTGTTGCAGCCATGAACACTCCGTCGCAACCGCCATCTGATCGGCCCCCGCCTGTGCCGCCGCCTCCACATAGGGTTTATAGGTGTTCCAATAGCTATCAAACCATGCCTGTTCTTGTGCCTGTGAAGCGAAATTGATGCTACCGGCCCAGCCCCCTGCCTCATCGACGCCCATCAGTGGCACCACAAAAACGTGTAGCCCCTTCGCGTGCGCGGCGCGTACTCCGGCAGCGAACGCCGCGACAAGCGGGGTACTCTGCGTCGTGCGAACCGTCGTTGAGGTCGAGGACGATTGTGAGAACAACAGAGAGAACTCTATCCAACGCGCGTCCGTTTGCGTCTGGATATCCGCGAGGCTCTGCTGCCACTGGGGGCCGTAGGCTTTTTGTTGCTGCCACTGGGGGGTAACAATGCCGGTTTCAAACGGACGTGTGCGTGCCACCGTCGTAGTAGGCGGTTGTATGATAAAGGTTGCCCCCGTCGCGCCTGCATCTCTACCCGCCGAGAACACATTCATAACCGGTATATGTGAAAAGAGTGCCTGCCCCACGATGCCAACTACAAAAAGGGCGACCACGAACAGTAGGACGTTGCGCTGCATTGCGGGTGAGGGAAACGCCCTGCTCCGTGCGGGTCGCGCCTGCACATGAACGGGTTCACCAATGGATTCATGTGCCGGCTGACCTGCGACCCGCCGCCTGAACCGCGCGATTGCCGACTGTGACACAACATACGCAGCTACGGCCCATACACCCGTCAAGACACACATTCGTAAGAAACGAGACCACGACATACTGTACTCCTCTCAACCAAATAACGCTAACTTTTGCCTCTTAGCCTCTGCTATCGGCATGTTGGGCGCGACTCGGTAGGGAAGGGGTAAGAGAGGGCGAGGGAACACGGTTCACAAGCGAGACTCCGTGCCAATAGTGATAGGAGATGCATGTGTGTAATTAATTGGTGAGAGCATGTACTATATTGCCTCTCTCTTGACAAGGTTGTCCTTCGGTACAAGAGGGCGCGAGCATCTTCTTCTTTCACCAGAAGACCATTTTGCCAAAGCTACTCCTCTGTACGCGCCTCATTCCATGACGCCCTCGCGCCGCTACACTCACCTCGCCAGAGAGGACCTACGTGTGTGCATCAACCTCTCATCACGTCCTGCGCGTCGGCACAACGGCGGGTACACGCACCGTCATATCTTGCGTCTCTTCCTCTGGCAATGCCTCACTCACCGCGTTCTGTACCACCTCCACAATCGGGAGGTTGCTCTCGACGATCTGACCATTATCCATGTAGATGTGGTACGGGAAGAGTGCCGGATCGAAGGCACTGCTATGTGAAATCAGCAGCACCTGCTCGAAGTGCTGACTCAAGATATCGCCTGTCACAACATCCATCAGTGCTTTGGTGCGCCCCCGATCAAACGAACTCAATGGCTCATCGAGACACAGGAAGCCCGGAGCCGCCCCCAACTCTTTGGGGAGCGTCGCAATCGCGAACGCGAGGCGCAGTGCCAGCGAAAGCTGATCGGCAGCACCACCGGAGAGAGCCGACTTTGAAACGTATTCGCCCGCCCCAGAGTCCCATACCTTGAGGTGCAACGGCCCACCACCAATCGTTCCCTCTTCGTCATAGGTGCTGACACGCACATCGTGGTAGCGACCACTCGTGAGCAGAGGCAAGATATGTTGCATGTAGTATTCTGTACGCGGCACTATCTTGTTCAGCAAACGGTCATGGACGGCCTTGATAAGCAAGCCGCTCCGCTTCTTGACCTGATACGAACGTTCTTGCTGCTCCATCCGTGTACGCGCAAGCCCCAGGTCAAGCGTCACGCCGCCCGTCTGTAGGCGTTTACTTAGCGTAAGCTCTTCTTGCTCCAGCGCCTCCAAATCATGTTCAGTGGTTGTACGCTCGTTCTCCAAACGTTCGCGGTCCTGCGGCGTGTAATCCATGACGAGAGGCCATACCGTCGCAATTTCTGCCAGCGCGTAGTGCAGTACCGTTGAGCGGTTACGCTTGGTGAGCATAGCGGCGATGCGCTCCTGTGCGTCTTCTATCTCTTGTAGACACAGGGCCGTCTTCGCTTTTGCCGCCCCCTCTTGCGCGTAGAGACGGTCAAGTTCCATCGCAATCTGACCCTCGTTCGCCTCATCCAGCTCTTTCTGACACCGTGTGCGCAAGGCAACCAGTGCCTCGGCGAAGGGATTAGGTGGCACAATCCAGCTCCCCAACGAGTTGCTAAACTTTGCGAGCTGCTTGTAGTGTTCCGCCAGCGACTCCTGGCGTTCTTTGAGCAGTGTGGTATAGGTCGTCTGTTGTGTTTGCAGCGCGAATTTGTCACCCAGCACAATGTGCAACTGCTCCAACTGCTTACGGGCGGTTGCCTCAGCGTTGGTAATCGCGGTCTGTCCAAACACCACGCCCAGCGGCTTCACACGTTGGCGCAGCGATTCCTGCAACGATTGCAACGCACTCCGCAGCGCGTTTTGCTGCTCACGGGCACGTTCGATCTGCTGCAAGGGGCTATTCGTCTGGTAGCGCGTGTTACGGTCCTCAACGATACGTTTGCGCGTCAGCATAACCTCTAGCGCGTCCTGGTGTATCTTCACCTGATTGTTCAGCTCTGTAACGACATCAGCCTTCCCGACAAGCGAAGAAAGTTCATGCTCCGTCGCCTTGATGGTGCTTTCAACAAGCGTATCCAGGTCTGGGATACCGCTCACGCTCTCCTCACGGTTCCACAGAACGGGCGTCAACGGGACGGCGGCGTAGGCGTCAAAGCCGGGGCCATTTTGTAGCCGCTCATTGATGCTTGACTGCGGCAGACCCTCTTGGCCCGCCATCATCATGATTTCCTGATGCATCCGTCCAAGTGCCATCTGATCAGTACGCAACTGGTCTTCGAGCGTTTCAACATTCTTCTTCTGCTCGTCCAACTGTGTACGCTGCTTGCGAAGGTTCGCAACCGCCTCCATCGTCACATTGACCTGATTACGGGCCGCGTTCGCCTCGTCGCGCTTCTCTTTGATCTGCTCTTGCAGGTCTGCGACACTTTCACCTTGCTGCTCTTGCGTCTGTTGCAACAGCGATTGCGCCTCCTCGATAGAACGCGGAATCGTGCCGGTGAGGGCGCGCAACTCGCGCTCAACCTGATCGAGGCTCTCATAGTTGCCACCCATGCGCGAAGCCGTTTCGCGTGCCGCAACCATCATGCGTACCCGACTGATCGCCTCTTGCACCTGGCGGTCAATCGCTTGCTCTTCTGTGTGCGCCTTTGTGTAGCTCTGGAAAAAGAAGCCTGCACTCGCGCCAAGCAGCAACGTGAGGATACCCAGAATGACGCCGACAATGGGGGCGCGTTGGGTGAATTCGAGAATAGCGGCTCCACCAGCCAGGACGAACAGCACACAACACGCGATCACGATGCCCATAAACTTTGTCGCGTTGCGTCGCGCCTCCAACGCGGCACTCGTGAGCTGCTCTTGTTGGTCGTGCGCGGCCCGTACATGCTGTTCCGCGTTGCTCAACCCTTGCGACAGCCCTTTCAGCCGTTGCCACTCTTCCAATTGACGCCGCACACTCAACTGACGCCCGCGCCTCTCCAGGTCGTCGGCCTGCAACTGCACCTGCTTGGCCTCGTTCTCGACCAGCGTCAGCTCCTGCTCCGTATCGTATAGGTCGCGCTGCACCTTCTTGAGGTGTACATCGCTCTCATCTATCCGCTTCCTGTCCGCAAGATGCCGCGTGTATCGATCCTCAAGCTGGCGCAGTGCTACCAGGCGACCCGCGAGTGCCTGCATACTCTCAAGACGCGATTGCAGCAGAGGACGACCCGCGCGCTGGCGATCTTCGCGCTCTGCGAGTGCCTGCTGCGCCTGCTGCATACGGCTCCGCGCATGTTCAACCTCGCCCTCAATGCCCTTGAGGTCGCCCTCTACCTCGTTCTGCTGCTTGAGGTCCTGCTCTAAATCCTTGATTGTGTCAACCGCCATGAGCAGGTCGTTCGACATGCGTTGCAACGTGCCGAACGATTTTGTTAGCTCGACCAGCTCGTTGACGCGCTTCTCCAATACTGGAAGTTCTTCTTGCTCGCGTCGCTCTAGCTCTGCAACCTGTCTCTCTATAAGCGGAAGGTCGCGCCGCGCCTCGGCCATCTCATCGTACGCGCGGATAATCTCGCCGAGCGTGGCGTCCGCCCTCTTCAACTGCTGGATACGTCCCTGTCGTCCCTTCAATTCGGCTCGGTGTGTGTGAATGGCCTCAATCGCGGTCTCCTCTTCAATGATATCGGTTTCCTGCGTGGCGATTACCGCGAGGTCTTCGGTGATCGTGACAACATCGAGTCCCGTCTCAAACGTTTCCAGATATGTACTTAGCTGTGGGAGCCGCTCTTGAATTTCGGCCAGGCGCAGACGTAGGGTTGTCTCCTCCATGAGTCGTTCGTCATGCGGTGTCACCTTGAACTGTTCTCCGATACGGTTCAGCCGCTCCAGGCCCAGCAACTTGCGAACCGTCGTCTCGCGCTCGCTTCCACGCAAACGTTCCAGGCGGTCTAGCCCCTTCTGCTCCAAGACACAAGAGTTTCGCAAAGCCTGTCCGTCCATACGGCCCAGTTCTGAGATAATGCGTTCGTTAGCGGACCCCAGTCGCGTGATTGGCTCTTCGTCGGATGCGCCAGAGCGGTGTACGCGCAACGTCACCCGTTGCCCACGTCCACGCTCGATCACACGCGTAATCGTGAGTTCGGTTGTGCTGACGGCAAGGGTAAGCGTCACGGTTGCGCTCGCCGCTCCATAAGAGATGAGGTCGTCGAGCGAACGTTTATCCTGGTCGAACAGCAGCGACTCGCCATAGAGCGCGAAATAGAGACTCTCCAACAAAGCCGATTTACCAGACTCGTTTGGGCCTTGAATGAGAATACTCCCGCGCTGCGGAAAGTGCAGGTCCACCTGTCGTAGCAGTCTGAACCGTTCAACTGTCAAATGTTTTAGAATTATCATAGGGAAAATACTCCGTTCGCTCGCCTCATCGCGGAGGGAAGCCGCTTGCTCGCCGCGTTATCGCTTGCCTCTACTATCATCCAATGCCAAGAGTAATTCTTCTTTGGTTGTCCGTAACGCCTTTTTCTCGTACTCGTCGTCGCTATCGGCAATCCACTCTTCCGCAACCGTAATCAACTCTTCTCGTGGTGAGAAGCGTTCGCCGCTCTCGGTAAACAGCATATCCTGCTCAGAGAGCAACGAGACGTTGCTGTCGTCGATGGCGAGGGAGAAGCAATGCTCTTCGCCATAGCGTCGTATGGTGTTCAAATCCAATTGATGGTACTGTCTGCGTGTCAGCTCGCCCTCAAGCTGCAACTGTATCGTCGCCTCGGCGTCACACAGTGGCGCCAAACGCTCAAGTATCCGTGCGGTTGGCGTTGTATTCGCATCATCAACGCCTTTGTTAGCGGGCACAGCGTCGTCCAACCAGAGTTCTTTCGTCGAGATACGCAGACGTTTCGTTTGCAACGCATCCACCACAATGTGATTACACCAGCGCATACCGTCCGCGGCCAACCCCATGAAGACAAAGCCAGGCACATCCTCTGACTCTTGCCGCGTCCCCTGCTGACCCTGTGTGCTGTGCGTCGCGCCCGCGACAATCAGCTCCGTCTGTCCGATGGTTGTATGACTATATGCATGATGATAGCCGGCGAGAATATAGCCAAACGCGCGCTGTTGCGCGATACTTGCGCGCCTCACCTGCGAACGCGTCTCACCCACTGTTGTAGTATTCTCTATGCCCTCGATTGGCGCATGAAGCACGAGTAGCGACACGGCGGCCCGTTCGATATCGTCCCGTACACGCAACTGTGCCAACGGGTCCCCATCCTTATCGGTCAGCGTTCCCAGCCCACATACGCCCACATGTATCCCATGTACATCGAAGAGAAGCGGCTCGACCTCTTCATCGCCCTGCACCGGTGGAAGGTACTGTAACGCTCCCAACTGGGCATAGCTCATTAGTGGGGCGGGCGTTGTCTGCTTTCCTTGCTCCCCCTGTCGCTCCGCCGGCGTGTCGCGGGTTCCGCCGAGCGCGATGGTGCGGATACCGGCCTGTTTCAGTTGCGCCAGACGCGCCGCCACAAAGCTGCGGTCTCGCTCCGTTGGAATTGTCGTATCAAAAAGGTCGCCCGCTTGAATGAAGAGATCGACCTTCTGGCCCAGCGCGAACGTAACCGCCTGCTGGAATGCGTCACGCAAACGCTGCTGTCGCTCCTCGCGCTTGTGTTGCCCAAAAGCATCATAGCCAAGATGGTTGTCTGCGGTAAGAACCACCGTCACAACATCGCGGTGTTCACCCTCGCTCGCTTGTTCCTGTATAGTTTGCTCTGTCATTTTATTTATACGATCCAAATAATTTCTATACGTGTGGGTAGAGAGATACGACATTCAAAATCTTCTTCTGTCTATAAACGAAAGTTTATCACAAACCATGACGATTCATTATAATAGTCGGGACAAATAAGGACTATTTGGGGGCTACAAGGATGGGTAAGAGCGACCTTGCGGTCTTCCTGCACCATTTTGGGGGCTGTACGGATGGTAGGGGAGGCCGCGCAGGTCTCTCCCTACCCATCAAACACAGAGTGTAAACGTCCGCGTCCGTTCGGTTATTTACACGACCTCTGTACGCCAGATACGCACCGCGCCATCTTCAGCACTATTGGCAAGCAGGCCGTTGGCGCCAAAGACGACTCCGTAGACCTCGATGCGATGATTGATGGTCTGTAGTTCGCGCCCCTGCGAAACATCCCACAGCTTGAGCGATCCATCCTCTGAACCAGAAACCAGCAGTCGCCCATCCGCGGAGAAGTCCACCGTCCAGACGGCTCCATCGTGGCCCGTCAGCGTTTGCACAATCTGGCCCGTCGTCGGGTCCCACAGACAGATCGCACCATCCGCAGAGCACGAGGCCAGCAGGTTGCCCTGCGGCGACCACGCGACGCCATAGACGATATCACTATAGCGGAGGCGACGCTGCATCGTCCCCGTCTTCACATCCCATAAACAAATGGTCTTGTCAAACGAGCACGAGGCCAGGTAACGGCTATCATACGAGAAATCGACCCCAACGACAACATTGTGATGCCCTTGCAGCGTCGTCTGCGCCTCGCCCGTTGTCGGATTCCACAACCGCACTGTCTCATCGTTTGAGCAAGAGGCGAGGTGTTGATTGTCAAGCGAAAAGGCAACCGTCCAGACCGCGCTCTGGTGACCCTGGATAATGCGCGTTGGTTGGCCCGTAGTGGTGTTCCACAGGCGAATCGTTTTATCTTCTGAACAGGACGCGACGGTCTTGCCATCAGGCGCAATATCAACGCCCATCACCGCGCCTTCGTGTCCGCTCAATGTGTGAAGCAGCGTTCCGGCCTCGGTAGACCAGAGGCGTACCGTCATATCTTCGCCACAGGAGGCGACTAGGAGACCATCAGGCGAGAAAACCACGTCGTCAACATGTCCACGATGACCCGTGAGGATATGCAGGGGAATTACGTCAACCGCCGAGACGCTACGCCCCTTTGTCAGCGGTTGCGGAGCCGAGGCTGTGCGCCATTCCGCCCATTCAATCAAGGTCATCGCGCCATGTTCGTAGCCAAACTTCTGCGGATACTGCGCCTCGTCCCATTGTAGCTTCTCATCCAGATAGTCGTAAAGCGTGCCAAGCGTGATACGGCCTGTACGGGGGTTAGCCGCCTCGCCCTCTAAGCCCGTAAGCAGGTACGACATGAACACGCCGTATCCCTGCTCCATCTGTTCCTGCGACACCTCAGCAAGACGATGCGAGGTTAGAAGAACACGACCCTTCGTTTTAGGGAGGTCAAGCAGGGCCTGTCCAAAGAGGGGGGAAGCATCCTCTTGATCGCGCCGTTGCCGCCAGTTGACACCCGCGTGAGAAATATCGAGCAAGGTGAGAATATTGCCCGCCTTCGAGTCATACAAATAATGATCGACGAAGGTGGGAACGTGTAGCCCCGTCACGGGTCGCTCGGCGTGAGTCGCGTGGAGCGCGAGATACCCATCTTGTGTCGCGGGATCAAGAAAGGCATGGCCTGCGAAATAAAATAGCACGAGATCGTCGGCCTGCGCGCGCACCAGGAAGAGATCGCGCAATTGGCTCTCCAGCTCGTCGCGATTGGCCGCCCTGCCTTCAAGATACACAACATCCTCTGGTCGCCAGCCGCCGCGCTCTGGATCAATCAAAAGCGTATATAGGGCACGGGCATCGGCCTGCGCGAACGGCAATGGGATGAAGTGGTCGGTGTCGGCATAATCATCAACGCCAACAATCAATGCGTAACGGTGTTCCATACGATATCCTCACCTCTGCTATGTACATGTAGTTTCTCTCTCCTCAGTATACAATACGAGAAGCCGCATAAGCGGAGACCACGTATACACGAAAGCCCCCTGCACGGCGTCACTACATCAGATATCCCTATACGTACCTGTACAGCCTTTGCCACGTAACCTTTAGTGATCTGAAACGTATTTGTAACGTATCACAATATAGCCAGGGAAGGCTCTTCGTGGTCTCCCTCACGTACGCTCTACCAGTTTTTAGGGCAAAACGTAGACGAGACACCACCTCTACGTGTACTATATAAATAATCCGTGTTCTTTAAAAGGGTCTGATTTATCACACCCATCCAATACACATTGTCGGGGCCTGATTTATCACGCCCTCTGTACAGACAGAAAGCAGGGTCTGAAACGATGGACGCTCAGGCTAGATATGCGTACCAGAACAATCCCAACGATCAGGGGTCACGCGGTACACAACGCCCAAACTCAAACGGTGGCGGCGACGCAAACGGCAACAACGGCGGAAAACGCGATGGCATGTCGCTACTCATCCGAGGCGTATTGATTGTCGTCGTGCTGCTCCTCGGCTACTGGGTCTTCACATACTTCACATCGGCCAACAGCAACGCCAATAGTGGCCCCAATGTGGTCGAAATACCCTATAGCACCTACTACCAACAGGTGAAGAAGGGCAACGTCAAAAACGCGGTCTTTCAAGGCCAGGATGTAACAGGTAGCTTTAACAGTGCGGTTCAAGGAACCGATACCAGCGGCAACCAGAAGACGGGCACACAATATCACTTTACCCAGCTTCCACTTGCGAGTGGCGACCAGGATTTGACGCGCCTTCTCCAGGCTAACCATGTTGTCATAACCGCGAAGCCATCAACCGACAACAACGTGCTACAAACCATTCTCTTTACGGTATTGCCATGGGTGATTTTCTTCGGCATCTTCATCTTGATTGCGCGGCGCGCCACGCAAAGCCAACAAAATATCTTTAGCTTTGGTAAAAGCAAAGCAAAGGTCATTTTGGAAGACAAGCCCACAACAACCTTTGCCGACGTTGCAGGCGTTGATGAAGCGAAAAACGACCTCGTAGAGGTCGTAGAGTTCCTGAAAACACCTGGCAAGTTTCAGCGACTCGGCGGCAAGATTCCTCGTGGCGTATTGCTTGTAGGCCCTCCAGGAACCGGTAAGACGCTGCTGGCACGAGCTGTTGCAGGCGAGGCAAGCGTCCCCTTCTTCTCGATGAGTGGCTCCGAATTCGTCGAAGTACTCGTGGGCGTTGGCGCGAGCCGCGTTCGTGACCTGTTCGATCAAGCGAAAAAGGCCGCTCCAAGCATCATCTTTATCGACGAAATCGACGCCGTTGGCAAACAACGCGGTTCAAATATCAACAGCAACGACGAGCGCGAACAGACGCTGAATCAGTTACTGGTGGAGATGGACGGTTTTGACACACGGCAAGCGGTTGTCGTCATCGCCGCAACCAACCGCCCCGACGGACTCGACAAAGCACTGCTACGCCCAGGGCGTTTTGATCGGCGCGTCACCGTTGACCGACCCGACTGGAATGGTCGTCTC
>Ga0123337_10004164_pt1 | contig 14870 bp, 17 predicted proteins | sample frozenSSSSmetaG_FD_89792 | JGI IMG/M metagenome (GOLD analysis project Ga0123337, IMG submission 89792) | Glacier valley bacterial and archeal communities from Borup Fiord, Nunavut, Canada, to study Microbial Dark Matter (Phase II) -... | ecosystem: Environmental > Aquatic > Freshwater > Ice >... | reverse complement strand
GAGAAAGGCTGACAGGGAGCACATCCAGCCAACACGCGAACATCCGCACCAGCAAGGCGCTGTGCGACGTCGTCGGGGTTTATCGCCAGAATATCGGCCTCGAGAAAAGCGGAGCCGATATTTTGCTCGAACGGGTACCGGCAAGCTGGATCAACATCGATACCGGCCGCAATGCGAATACCGCTACCCTTCAGCCCTAGAGACAGGCCGGCGGCACCGCAAAACACATCCACGGCGGCAATATCGAATGAAGGCGCAGACATATGGACAATCCGCTTCGTTAGAAGCAGATTTGTATCTGACCTCGGAGCCGAAATCGATCGCAATAATTGGGTGCGGTCCTTTGGCGGCGCGATTATCCCCATTGCGCGCTCGAGGCTTTCCCCGCTTTCGTCAGCCTCAAGCTCGGGCGCGGTTCAATGAACCGTGCGGACGGCTCCTTTTTCCTCGTAGCTGTAGCCCGCTGATGCACGCGCGTGCGACTTGAGCTTGGCTCGAGCCTGGCGATCAGGACCGTTCGTCCATCTCTCTGAGCCGTCGGCTCGCAAGCCTGCTCTCGAGGATCAGCTTCCGGATGGTCAGCACGATCACGATGAAGCCCCCGGCCTGAACGACAATGGGCCAGCCACCGCCCATTGCCTCGATGGCCGAGTTCCACCACGGGAAGGTGATGCCGGCAGTTCCGGTCGCAGCGCCAACTACGGTGGTTACGTGGTTCGAAATGCTCATTCAGCGCCGCCCCAGTTTGGTGATCTTGTCGGCGAGCAGCTCGGCGAAGGTCCGCAAGCGCGGCGCCGCCACGGCAGTGGCCACGACATCACGCTGGTCGTCGGGAGCGAGGCGGCTGAGATCGATCTGCTGCCCGCCCGGCGTCACCACCTGCGGCTTGACCGTTGCGCGGTAGGATCGCCACTGAACGAACGCCCACAAGATGAGGCCACCGGCAGCCTTGAGTGTCAGCTCGCCCCAGTTGCCCTGCAGGAGCGCCAGCAGTGTGTGCTGGTGGTCGGACGGCATCAGTGCGTACAGGCCCAGGATAAAGGCGAGGGACCCGCTGGTAAGGCCGCCCAACTCCCAGATGCGGCGAAGCAACCACTGCACGGCGACGGAGGCAAAGAATTTGCTCATGGGTGAACCTCAGATCGGGAGGGGAACGAATGCGATGAACAGCGCAACCGCAGCAGCAGCAATGCCGCCGATGATCCACCCCTTGGCGGAACCGTGCGGCTTCAGCGGCTCGGGCAGGGGTGCGGGATCGTTGAGGCCTTCGCCGAGCTTGCGCAGTGTAGCCGGCCCGGCGAGGCCATCGGCCTTGAGCCCGGCGGCGCGCTGGAACTCCAGCACCGCTGCCTCGGTGCCATACCCGAAGATACCGTCCACCTTGCCGGTATAGAGGCCCCGCCTCGCCAGAGCTTCCTGCAGGTTCATCACGGGCTTGCCGCGATCACCGCGCTCAAGCATGTTGTTCGCAAGCGGATCGCTGTCCACGATGCCTCCTATCTTATAGTCTCCGAATTGAATGAGGTCGGCTTCCTCGCGGCGGCGCTTGACGAGGCCGGTCAGGACTTTCTTGTCCTTACCCGCCGTCGTGCCAGTGTTGCGGAGCCGGGCAGCGGCATCGGCCAAGTCGCCTTCCTTTGCCGCCGCAGCCCACTTCCATTTCAGAGAGCCGGGGCCGAGGTTGAAGACCGGCGAGGTCATGCCGTCGAACACAGACTGCTTGACCGTCTTGCCGAGGAAGTCGCCGACGGCCTTCCCGTATTCGATCTGGCAGATGAAGGTGAGGCAGCGGTCGGCTTCCTCGCGCGTCATCTTGGCGCCGGGGCCGAACTTCTGGCCCGGCCGGTTGCGGTCCCACCACTCGCGGAAGCCGTCCGACGACCAGGTGAAGCCGATACCGATGGTGCCGACGCCAACCGCATCGGCGTACCAGTGGTCCACAAAGCCTTCGAGGACGCGCAGGAACGCGGCACCCTGCGCTGATAGCGCATTGGTCATGGTGATCTCCGGGGATTGAAGGGGGTTAGGAGAAGCGAAGCCAGCCCGATACGAGCCAGTTGGTGCCGAAGTCGTTCATGTCCACGCTATCGTCTGATCCGGCAGAGTTCTGGATTGCGTAACCGGCAATCGTTCGACCTGTGCCGGTCGCTTGTGTGACCGTGGCGTCAAACGTTCCGGCTGAGAACGATGGAGTGGTAGTGTTGTTGTCGCTGGCGGCAGCGATCCTGATCAGCGGAGCTTGGCCGCCTGACGCGGCGATAATCTGCGGAGACGGATTGCCGCCCGTCGACTCTTCCAGCCACGTAGAAGGCGTAACGGTGCCAATGGGGCTATTGGGGCGAAAAACCAGCAAGACCTTGCTGTTGAATGCATCGCCCGCCTGACCCGTCAAGGTCGATCCGCTTTCCGTACCGTTGAACACCTTATAGGAGGCAGTCCCACGCCGCGCGCCGTTGATACTCGTAGAGAGTGAGGTAAAGCCGCTTGGACCTGCCTGCGTCGGCTCGGGGCTGAAGCTATTTGAGGCATAGTCGATCAGAACACCGACATCGTACTGCTGCACCGTTGGGCAGGTGATCGTGCTCCCAGTGGAAGTAGCCGATGCCTGAAATGCCATTGAGCTAACGGCCGGCGCATCGTCTATGAAAACGAAGCTCACGGGCGATACCCGTACATGTAGACCTTGAGCCCCTTGGCCCCGGTCCCGGCAACGTCAACGTCGATGGTGATTTCCGCATCATCGGCCAGGTTGGCATCGGAGATCACCGCAGCCGTTGCCGCCGTGGTCGAGGTGTATTCACTCGCGTCGATGGTGAGCTTGGTCGAGAGGATGGTGGTTCCGGTCTCGTTGATATCGACCGTGGGGAGCCCCGAGGATGAGACGGTGGAAACCGAGGCGCGAACTGCCGTCAGCGTGAAGGCGAACGGCATGCGGAACGTGCGCTTGGCCGTGCCGGTGGTCAGCGTGGTCGATTCCGACACGACAGAAACGCCGATGACTTCAAGCACGCGCAGGTTGGTGGTGCTGAACTCAAGCGCGGCGTTCGGCGTGAGATAGGCCGGCGCCCCGGCGCTATCATCCCAGAACATCAGGCGGTCAGCGTTTGGGTCGCTGAGCGCCGCGATAGCCGCGAGCAAGGCGCTGTAGGCTTGAACGTTGGCCCCGATCTCTAGCCCGAGGGCCGCGCGCGCCCCGGCGGCTGTGTTCGCCCCGGTACCGCCGTAGGCCACGGGCCGCTCGGTGTTGAAGATCTGGTAGACGTCATCGATTACCGCATTGAACTTCGCGGACTCGATGGTCTGACCGGCAATTGCCGTGGTGTTCGCGGGCTTGCTGGCGGTGCCGCCACCGTTCAAAGGCATAGGTCAGCTCCTTCAGTAGCCGGTCTGCCAACGGACGCTTTCCTGCACGCTCTTGGGCATGAAGTCGTTTCGGTCGCCGGACACGGTATAGGTGGGGTTCGGGTTCTTGGCATTGGCGGCTGCGATGGCCTTGCCCTCGGCTACGCGGCGCGCCTGCTCCTCGGGCGAGTAGCCCATGTTCTGGCCGTCTACGTAGATGTAGCCATTGGTCCCGACGCCGGTCGGGCCGGGCCGCGTGACCGGGGCGGCAGCGGGTGCGCCGGGCGCCTTCCCCATCATGGGCGCGGCCTCGGCGAGCAGGTCGGCATAGCGCTTCTGCGCGCCAAGCTCGCCCGCAACCATGGCGGCGTAGGCCTGCCGAATTTGCGGAGTCGCCGTGACCGGGAACTGTGGGGCGCCGCCGAAGCCGGGCGGGTTGGCCCATCCGGGCTTGATCCCGCCGCTCGCCATCGCGTTTGCCGCAGCAACGGCAGGGTTTGCCTTCTGCTGCGCGGACAGGGCGGACAGCACCAGCGGATTGCCGGCCCCGTAAGTGCCGGTGGGGTTGAGCGGCAGACCCTGGCTGCCCGCGGGGAGGCGGTCAGCGGCGGCCTCCGGCGAGGCGGTGGACATGCGCGCAGGCTGGCCACGGCCGGCCATGTTCGCGTTGAGAGCTGCGAGCGTTGCCGGGTTCGCGCCCCCGGCCGCGATGGGCTGGCCGGTGAAGGGGTCGATGGCAACGGTGCGAACCGAGCGCGAGGTGAGCTCGCCAGACGGAATGCCCGCCGGAGAGACATTGGTTGGGCCTAGCGAATTGTAGAACTCGTCCCAGTCCCGATCCTTCGGGTTGAAGTACATGTCGGCCATGAAGCGAGCCTTTCCGTGATCGGCAGAGGGGGTTGCTGGCGGCGCAAAGGCTTCCCGGGTAGCTTCCGCGCCATGCCTGATCTCGATCTTGGTCCGAACGAATACCGTGGCAACTTGCGCGCCAAAGAGGGCTGCTTGGCACCAGGCGCCTGGATCACCATCATTGCGCTGGCGATCATCATCGGGATCGGCGTTGGGTACCGGAGCGTCACGATGTTCATCAGGGACAACTGGGGCTTCTGGCCGTTCGTCCTCACCTGCCTGATTGTAGGCCTAGCCAGTCTGGCATTCGCTGCCCACCTTGATCGGCAATGGGCGCGACGAGCGAACCGAGACGAGCGCGAATAGCTCGAGCCACGGCGCTATTATTGGCGGTGGCGCCGCCCATCCGGTTCAATCCGGCGGCAACGCGCATCCCCTGATCCGCCGGCATCGTCAGCACGCGCGCAACTTCGGACAGCAGGCGATCTTGCCGAGCGTTCGCAGCGGCTGGCGTTAGTCCCGTCACGGACTGAACGGCGCGCTTGGCGGCGTTGGCAGGCTCGCCCTTCCCGATCGCGGTAACGATAGTGTCAGGGTCAGCGACAGCCTTCACCTGCTCGTCCATCGCCTGCCTGGCGAAGGTCTTGCTGTTGTTGGCAACGGAGGCTCGCAGGTTGAACGACTGAGCCGCCTCGTCGATGCGGGAGAACAGCGCAGCAGCGGCATCATCGCCAATGACCATGGCGACCTTTTCGCGATTGGCACGGCTCGACAGCTTCTTCAGAGCGGCGATGGCCTCGCGGGCGGGAACGTCGCCATCAAGGACGGTGCGCTGGACGTTGGCCAGCGCCTCATCCAACTGCGACCGTACACCCTGCGCATAGAACTGGCGTTCAGGTGGCGTCAAATTTGCCGTAGCGGCGGCGACTTCTTCGCGTGTGGTCGTTGGGCGCAACAGGTCGGCGCCGTTCCGCACGGCCTGCGTCTGGCGGATCGCTTCGGCACCAACATTTAGCGCCTGACGGTACTCGGGCACGAGGTTGCCGACCACGTTGCGGATATCGCTCGACAGGCTTTGAAGCGTCGAGCCAAGTGCCGTTTGGCCGCCCATGGCACCGGCGCCGATGCCGTCGGCGGCCTCCTCGTTGAGCGCGCGGGTGATGTAATCGAGTTGTCGGACATCGGGCATGCGCTCGAACGTCACCGAACCATCGTCAGCAATGCGAGCGAGGATTTGCGCACTCGTCTCCCCACGAGCCCTCATCAAGGCGTTCGCGCGGTTGACGACAGCGCCCGGTACACGCTGCAGCAACTCCTCGACCAACTGGCCGCCCTGCGACGAATAGTCGATCGGCTGGGCATAGGCCGCATCATACGCGCTGCTGCGACCGGCAGAGGTAGCGTTACGGATACCGGCGCGCGTCGTCTCCACGCCAGCCGGCCGGCCGAACGCGGTGTCGATTGCGTCGTTAACCGCGCGACCATCTCGGCCAACGCGCTGCTCAATGGCCGCCCTGACTGCACGCCCTGCCGTGCCAGACTTCTGGATCGCATAGTCGAGGACGTTTGCCATCTCCGGCCCCGCATCGGCGAGCATGCCTTCCGGCCCGGCAGCACGCATCGCCGCGCGACCCTCAGCGCCAAGAGCCCCACTTGCCGCGGTGCGCTCGCGGATGAAGTTGGCAGCGGCCGGGTCGATACCCAAGCGCCGGGCGATGGCCGCACGGACGCCGCTGTTGGCGACGGTCTCGACGGCGCGCCCAACACCAGCAGCGGCTACAGGAAGCAGAACGCCGGCGCCAAAACCGAACGCTGCGCCTCCGGCCGCCCCCTTGGCCCGATTTTCGAGACTGCCATCAGTCGACCCGAAACCGGTTACAGCACCAACACCCGCGCCAGTAGTGCCCCCTTGCACGGCCGTTCGGAGTATGGACGGCGCAACAGCCGGTGCAGCCGCCGGGGTAAGCCCAGCGGCCGCAGCGGCAGGCCCGCCACCCGGCCCCATTGCCGAGAGACCGCCAGCCACCTCGGCGACGGTTCCCCACGCGCCCATCTGTTCGCGCCCGAGGTCGCGGCGAGCCTGCTCAAGCTCAAGCGCTGCGTCCCACATCTTCCCGGCATCGGGGCCGACGCCAAACAGGTTGGTGACGAGCGGCCCTGCGGCATCGACGCCAGCGGCGATTTCATCGCTGAAGCCAAACAGTCGCCCCTGATCCGGAAGCTCACCGGCGCCATAGGGCGCCAGCATCCCGGCCGTCTTGGTGCCTGGAATAAGCCCGTCATGGCCATCGACCATGCGCTTGCGGAACTCCTCCGGGTCCATGTCGGGGAACTTCAGCTGCCGGTACTTTTCTAGCGACTCATCATACTTGACCTGGCTGAGGCTCTTGGCCTGCTGATAGCGGGCGGCAGGTGCCGGGGCAGCGGTAGCATCGACGGGGGTCGCGTCTTTCCAGCCCATATGGCTACTTCCTCCGCGTGATGCCGTCGGGGCCAACGAACAACGAGCCCGGCGTCAACGCGTCGTATTCCTCGTCGCTCTGGATGGTCACCGGCTGGCTGGACGGGTTTGCCCCAGCGCCAGCGGTGCCGCGGGTCTGTTCGAAGATGGCTCGGCCGGTCTCCGGCCCGTGGATGATGGTCAGCAGCGTCAGTTCATAGTTGTCGAGCGAGCGCTTGAAGTCCTCGGCGCCTGCGTCCGGGTTCAGGGCGCCAGCCGCTGCCGCCAACATGGCGTTCTCTTTCTCGGTCACAGAACCGAGGGCGCCGCCTGTCGGGCTGGCCTGCCGCATAGCCGTCAGGTTTTCAATGCTGGCATTCGACTTCAGCACATCGACCTGGCGTCGAAGTTCTGCCGCCTGTGACTCCGAGTTGAAGCCCATGAGCGCCCCGACAACGCCGGTATTCGCGCCCTTGTCCACCAGTGATCGGGCCGTCGCTGCCGCGTTCAAGATTGTGTCGGTTGCCACAATCTTGCGATCATCCGACAGCCCGCCCTTGGTATCCGCCGGCCCGCCGGGGATTGGTTCCAGCGACTGACCATCTGCTGACCAGCGGTAGTTCTCAGGCGGCTTCGGCGCGGGCGGCTGGCCGTCATGGAGCATCGACGGCTCCGCGTTCGGATCGGCGTTGTCGAAGCGGTAGACATCGCCACCGCTCTCAAAGGTCTGGAAGTCCGGCCGATTGGCCTTGGCGTCTTCATGATCCCACTGGGCCTGCCGGTCCTGAGCGCCCCAGGAGCGCTGCAGCAGGGCATTGGCCACCGCCGACTGCGGCCCGGTGGCGAACTCGCTGTTGGAGAGCAGCGTCATGTAGGCGTCCGGGTTGCCGCTTTCCTGCGCGGCCTTCAGCGACGACGCAAACTCATCGCGGCCTTTCTCCTCCGCCTGATCGGCCTGCCAGTTGAGCAGCCCACCGCCGATATCACCGACGGCCGACTGGATGCCCTCCCACATGTTGGTGGGCTTCTGGATGCGGTTCGCCAGCGCCTCGGCCACCTTGCGGTTGCGCGCGACGTCGGTAGCGGAAAGCGCCTGATTGCCGGACCAGACGAACGGGGCCGTCGCTGCCATTTAAGCCACCGCCTTTTCGTAGTTGACCGCGAGGTAGCCATTCGGCATGCGCCTGACCGCCTCCGGCCGCTTCTTCTGCACGTCCTGCGCGAGGAAGCCGATGCGGGGCGTTCCGTCGCCCTTGTACCGATAGGAGACGACCGGGATTTCGTCGTCGGTCTCGCCAACCTTGTGAATGTCGGTCTTCAAACGCTTGTCCGACATGATGAAAGGCAGCGCAGCCGAAGCGACTGTCCCGATTGTCCCGAACATGCCGCCGAGGTTCGCCTGCTGCTGGTTGTACTGTGACATCTTGTTCGCGTAGCCCTGCTGGGTAATCCCAGCTACGTCGGTGCCGGCCAGCGCGGTCTGAGGCGTCGAGGCAAACTGCGGCGACTGCACCTGCGTCCCCGACGACAAACCGATGATCTCGTTGATCGGCTGGTTGCGGGCCAGAAGCGCTTCCTGCACCGCCTGATTGCGGCCGGACAGCAGCAACTGGTTCCGGGCATCGTTCTCGCCCTGATCGTTCAGGCCAATGGCCCTGTCATAGGCGGCCGATCCGACCTTGATGCCCTGATCGGCAAGTCGCTGGATCGTCGACTCGCGCTTCTGCGCCAGCTGCGGGTCGAGCCGCTTGCTGGCGAGTTCGTTGATGCGCGCCTCGGTCGCGTCGTTGTCGAGACTGAAGGGTTCGGCAAGCAACCCGGAAAGCCGAGTGGACTGGTCCTGCGCCAGATTGGCGAGGTTCTGCGAGGTCTGCTGGCCGGTATTGTAGAGCTGCTGCTGCTCGGGCGAGAGCGAGGTCGTCGCAGTCATTTTCGGCAGCTTGTAGGTCTTGCCGGTCTGAGGATCGACGTAGTCGTAGGTGCCGTTCTGCGAATAGGTCAGCGAACCCTGGGGGGTGACCTGGTTCACAGCATTCAGCTGCTGCTGCCCGATCGCCGTCGAGATGTTCGACGAGGTCTGCGCGCCGGCCGTCTCGGTGACGCTCGGTGCCGCGGGCGGAGATTTCTTTGCCATCAGGATGCGCCCTTTTCGAATGGTCCGTGCCGCCAGCCGTCGTCGGTCAATGTGAAGATGATCTCGTCTTCGTGCCGGCCACCGAGGCGAGGAATGCGAAAGGCCTGAAACCCAAGCCTCTCGGCGAGACGGATAGTCCGCAGGTTGTCGGGCGACACCCGCCACACGACGAGCTGGCAGCCCTGCGCATCGAAAGCGTAGCGGAACACCGTCCGGATCACTGTGCGGCTGAGCCAGCGCGGCGTGGTGCCAACCGCCGACATTTCGATGACATCGGCCTCGGGGTGGTAGTTGTGGAAGACCACGCCGCCGACCAGCGCCTCAACGTCGAGGATGCCGATAGCCTGGCACGGTCCAAAGCCGCGCGGCACTTTCAGATGATCACCGACCCACTCGGCAACCACGTCGCTGGCGCCGTGGAGCATCCTCAAATCATGATCTCCCCGACCTCATAGAGAAGGTTGACGATCACCAGTTCGACGTTCGGCGTTTCGGTTCGGCCGGAGGTCACCTGCAACTGCGCCGCGGCCACCGTGCCGCTGACGCCCACCGACAGCCAGTCAGTCGAGACGGGCAATGACACGGAGCCGGTATCCCAGCGGGCCTCGTCCCATAACCCGGCATCCCAGTTGTTGGTGCTGGATGGCGCTGAGGCGACGTTGGGCGCGGTCGGCAGGGTGATGGCGTAATCGACGGAAGCTGAGAACAGCGGGTTGAACGGCGTGGCCGCGAGAAACTGGCCCCGCGCCATCAGGACGGTCTTCTCGTGGCCCACGGCGCCGAGGTGGTCCCACGCCACGACGGCGGTACAGACGTAGTTATCGCCGTCGTCGGTGCCGCCGGTGTCGGCGATCAGCACTCGGCCGTCGTTGGTGCCGAAGTAGACCAGCCCATCGTGATAGGCGAGGCAGCGCATGCCCCAGCCCGGCCGATTGCACCAGGCGCCGGTCTCCGAGTTGACGATGTAGCACTGGTCCGACTGACCGTCGGTTACAGTCGGGTTGGTGATCAACGTCATCGACCGCGACGGCCACTTGACGATTTCCCAGGGCAGACTGCGCCGCGCGCTGGCGTCGGTGATCCAGTCCGGCTGAATGTTCCTCGAGATGGCGGCCAGCGCCAGCGCTGCCGGGTCCTTGGCGATGATCTGCGACACGGGCACTGCGCCCTGCTCGGTGAGGATCACCAGATCGCCACCGGCCCGCATGTAGCCGTTCTTGCCCATCGGGCGCGGGCATTCGTAGTTGCCGACCAGCCCCCAATTGTCGGGGTCAGCCGGGTCGCTACCCTGGTAGACGATCACCTCGCCCTCGGTCGAGCAAATCACCAGCTTGTCGTCGAGACCATCGCCGGCATCGAGTGACCACGTGGCGACGAATTGCACCGTTCCACCCTTGCGGAACACGCCGGCCAGGCTGATCTGGATCGCGGCGCCGCCGATGCTGTCGGCGGGTAGTGCCCACACATTGGTGGTGCCATCCTCGGCAAGGTAGATGCGGTTGCGGTAGGCAGTGCCCTGAATGAGGTTCGCCGTGGTCACGCCGGTAATGGCCGGAGCGAGCGTTGTTGCCACTCCGTTGACCGTCGCCGATCCGCCCCCCCCAGAGATGATCTCGTTGTCCTGGTAAGTGCCGGAGGCCTTGCGGATTTGCAGCGTGCCGGTCGTGCCGGCATCGGTCTGCGCTTCAATCACGCCGACCGCACCCGAGGTGCCGCCCGTAACCGTCGCCCCAATGGTGAAGTTGACGGTCTGCGCGTCGAAGGCCAGTGACACCAGCGGCTTGTCGTTGACCCCGTACCAGTTGGCGCCATCGTAGAGCAGCGGATCGTCATCGCCGTTGAGCGCCAGCATGTAAAACCCACCGGCGGTCGCGTAGGGCACGGTCGAATAGTAGTTGCTGGTCTGTCCGGTGACGACCGCAGCGGGCACGACGTCGGCGTCGGCCGGCGCGGTGATGTCGAAGACTTTGCCATCCGCTGCGGCGAACAGCCGTCGAGTGCCGCCAGAATAGGCCATGAGACTTTAGCACGGCAGATCGACTGCCACCGTGGCGTGGCGCAGAGAGCCCCCGAGCATCCGGATGCCCCGAGTAGTCGGGAACCAGCCCTCGAGCCGAACCGCGCTGCCCTTGGCACCGGCGGCGAGGTTCTGCGCCGAAATCCAGCCTAGCACCGGCGCCGGCACCGACGTGGGCTTGCTGCGCGACCGGGCGCGCTGCGGAACATTGGCCTTTGGGCGCATCAGGGGATGATGTTCCACGGGTACGACGGCACCGCGTCCCTGGTGGCCGCCAGGCGACGGCGACCGACGCGGATTGCCCTGGGGCCCTTGCTGTTGCTGGCCTGACTGTCGATCAGCGCCTCATAGGCCGCCTGATCCTCGGCATAGGGTCGCCCCTTGGCCGCCTTCCACCGCCAGATCAGCGACAGCTTCAGGGCACGCTCATCGAGGACGAACGTGTCGGTATCGGTGTCGAACGCCGCCTTGCTGGCAGCGGTGTCACCAACGGCGATGGCGAAGTGCTTCTTGACGTAGGGGTATTGTACGGTAACCCCGACCGGCAGGACCGGCTTGATGCGCAGCAGATCGCCATAGATGATCGCTCGGCGGGTGACGGTCTGAACCGCGCTTACCTCTTCGGCGAGCCAGTCGTCGAGGTCGGTGAAGAAGTTCAACGGGCTGTTCGGCTCATCCGACGGGCGCAGGTTTGCCGCCTTGGGCATCCGCTTGTAGTTTGACGGCAGCGAGAACTCGGTCACCGCCCCGGTACCAGTGACGGTGGCGATGTCCTTCAACTGCTGCCAGTCGAAGTCGTCGAGCATGACGGAAGCAGCCTCGTTGACCGCCTCCTGCAGTTCGATAGCCGTCCTGCCCGTGTCGCTGAACAGCACCGATGGGACGGCAATGCCGATCTTCGGCGCTGCGCCCTGAACTACGGACAGGACGGTCATGATCAGGCCGCCTTGGCGTTCTGCTTGGCCGCCAGATCGGCGTTCAGAGCATCAGCCTTGGCGACAAGGGTCTTGTGGCTCGGGGTACCGCTCGGCTTGGCGCCGGCATTGTCCTTGATCCAGTTCTTGATGTCGTCGTCGTCCCAAGCCCAGAACGGGGAGTTTTCGCCCAGCCCGTCGTCATCGCCAGAGGAAGCGGGAGTGGGCGGTTCGGGCTCGGTCGCCGACGTCTGACGCCCGGCCCGCAGTTCGGCGATGTCGCGTTTCAACTGCTCGATCTCGGCATCGCGGACCGACAGTTCGGCCGCGAACTTGCCGGCATCGACGGAGCCAGCGGCACGGTCGAGCCAGGCTTCAGCCTGGTTCTTCAACTCGCGGCCGCCCATGCCGAGGCGCTGTAGGGCGGTGCCATCGAGACCGGCCAGCGCCTCCACTGTCATGATGTTCAGGGCCTTCAGTTCAGCAACCTTGGACGCGGGAAGCCAAGACACTTCGCCGAGCGGCGTGCCGAGGATCGGGTTCGACTTGTGGTCGGAGAAGTAGCGGTAGTGCTCCGGGAAGCGGTCCCGGTAGGTGATCGGTTCGTTGGTCGAGCGGTCGCGGGCGCACTCGGCATCGGCCGGCGCCACGAGGGTGTTCTTCGGGTCGCCAGCGATCTTCACGCGCACGAAGTCGCGGTCTTCGAAGATGGGGCGGCCGGCGTTGATGGATTCGCGCTTGTTTTCCACCGGCTCGGTGAAGAACTCGACATGCAGGTGCGGCTTCTGGTCGGACATTGGGGGTTTCCTGTCTGAGAGGTTGCAAAGGGAACAGGCCCGCCACCAGCGGCGGCGAGCCTTCGATTGCGGCCGAGGGGTTAGTCGGCGAGAGCGTCGTTGACGAACGGGCGCCAGATTTCGAACTCGGCGAGACCCGCCGACGGGGTGCCGATGGCGGACGCGCCCTTGCAGTTCTGGACGCGGTCACCGGCGACGACGGCGTCGTCCACCGAGCCGGCGGTCGCCGTGCCGTAGACGTTGGCGTTATCGACGAAGCCGGTGAGCACCTCGCCGATTGCCTTGCCGCTGATCTGCAGCCAGCCGTAGGTGCTGGCGACGAGCGCGGCCATCATGACACCTACCGGGCCGATGGCGTTGGCAACGAGCAGGGCCGTGGCACCGTCGTCGGCGTCGTAGGTCGCCCACGAGTTGGCGGTGCCGGATGCAACGCCCTTCACGTAGATGAACTCGCCGGAACCGTAGACCGGGTCCGACGCCTTCATGATGGTGCCCAGCGGGTGCCGCTGGACGGTGTCCACGTTCGCGATCGGCGTCCAGCCGGTCGAGTTTTCCTGAATGACGTAGGCCATTACTGGTTCTCCTTTCCTGCTCTTCCGATCACGGGGACGAGTAGTAGAGTTTGGCGGTGTGGAGCGGGTTGTTCAGCGTGAGGTTTCCGAAGAAGCCGATGTGCTGGACGATCGCGTCCTGGTTCGTCGGCATCTGCTTGCCGCCGAATTTCACGAAGTTGCGGTCCGGGTGGAACCGGTAGCGCAGGGCAGTGGTGTCGAGGAAATAGCTGGTGTTGCTCGGCATGGCCGAGCCGATGCCACCCTCGAGCACGACGTCGACGGACTTGCCGGCGCCGTAATACTTGAGGGACGAGAAGCCCAGCTTGCCCAGTTCGCTCTCGTTGGTGATCTGCTGGATCGCCACCGTCGCCGCGGTGTAGGCGATGTAGTGTTCCTGGCCGGAGGCGATCACGTTCGGGCCCTTGGTGCCACGCGACCGGGCGATCATGATGTTATCAAAGATCGTCTTGACGGTGGTCGAGGTGACCTGGGTGATGCCGGAGAAGGCCGAGTTGGCGTCGTAGGTGGTCGTGCGCCAGATGGTGTTGCCGTTCCGGTCGATGCCACCGTAAATGTTGGTGGGGGTCGTCGGAATGGCCATCTGCAGGCCGCCGATCTGGTTTGCCAAAAGGCCATCGGAATGCACGTCCTCGACGAACCGATCTTCCAGTTCCGTCTCGGCCGCGAGGATGTGCTCCTCGAGGATGTCCTTGAGCTGGTTGGTGCCCGAGTTCTTGAGGATGTCCTCGCCCGCCAGGGTGACCGAAACGGCGGCCAGTTTGGGGGTGAACTCGGCGTCATTGAACAGCTCGGCCGGGGCAGGGTTGAGGAAGCCGTAGCCCGAGTAGCGGGTGTAAGACCCGGTCTCGTTGTACAGCAGCCGCTCGCGAATGGTGGGGCCGGAGAAGGACTTGAACTGGCCCTTCTTCTTCATGAGGTAGAGGATAGCGTTCGCGTTGGACACCAGGTCGGCGTACCCCTGCGAACGGTCCTCCAGCGCCAGGGAAAACGCTTCCTGGAGCTTTTCGGTGGAGGTCAGAGCCATTCAGGCTCTCCTTCCTGTCAGGACCAGCTCGACTTGTGCCGCATCTGGGCCGAGCGACAAGGCTTCATTGTCGTGGGCGAGTATCAGGACCAGGCCATATCCGGGGCCAGCAGGATCAACCGGATGGGGCTGGGCCGTCTCATGCGCGACGCGCGCGAGCGCCGCTTCGATATCGTCCTGTGCGAAGCGCTGGACCGGCTGAGCCGCGACCAGGCCGACCTCGCGACGATCCGCAAGGAGCTGACCTTCATCGACGTTGGCATCAGCACGGTGCAGGACGGCGAGGTCGGCGCCATGCATATCGGTGTCAAAGGGCTGCTCGGGGAACTCTACCTGGCTGACCTGGCGCAGAAGACCCGCCGCGGCCTTCGCGCCCGGGTAAATGCCGGCGGCACCGGCGGGGGTATCAGCTACGGCTATCGCGCCGTCGAGGGGAAGCCCGGCGAGATCATCGTAGACGAGGGGCGGGCGGATGTGGTGCGCCGCATCTTCACCGAGTACGCGGCCGGCCGGTCACCGCGCGCCATTTGCGCCGATCTCAATCGCGAAGGTGTGCCCGGACCTCGAGGCGGGCTGTGGAACGCCTCGGCGCTGAACGGCAGCAGGGTCCGGCAGAATGGCCTTCTGCAGAATCGGCTCTATGTCGGGGAGATCATCTGGAACCGCCAGCGCTTCATCAAAGACCCGAGCACCGGAAAGAGAGTGTCCCGGCCAAACCCCGAGGGGGAATGGGTGAGGGCACCAGCACCGCACCTGGCTATTGTTGACCCCGAGCTTT
>Ga0123337_10004158_pt1 | contig 14879 bp, 18 predicted proteins | sample frozenSSSSmetaG_FD_89792 | JGI IMG/M metagenome (GOLD analysis project Ga0123337, IMG submission 89792) | Glacier valley bacterial and archeal communities from Borup Fiord, Nunavut, Canada, to study Microbial Dark Matter (Phase II) -... | ecosystem: Environmental > Aquatic > Freshwater > Ice >... | reverse complement strand
CTCATTAATGGAGTTCAAAGGCTCATTAATGGAGTTCAAAGACTCATTAATGGAGTTCAAAGCCTCATTAATGGAGTTCAAAGGCTCATTAATGGAGTTCAAAGACTCATTAATGGAGTTCAAAGCCTCATTAATGGAGTTCAAAGACTCATTAATGAGTATTAATTTATCAAGAACCAGACGCAGCTTTAGTCGGCCTACCCCTGATAGCTTTAAAACGTTCGCCCAACTGTTCAGCGACAGTTTTTAAGCCTGGAGTCTTTTTTGATGCAGTCTTCACGTAGTCATAAACTGTCAAACTGCCAGTCATAGCTTCACTACCGACTGCCATTAGGGTATCATCTACCTGTTCAGTGAGTTGCTGCATTGAAATTAAAAGTTCAGTCAGCGCAGTGGCTAACTGATAATCCTGAACCAGTTCTTCAATGTCAAAAGTGGCTGGAAGAATTTCGCGGTTAGATTGAGCAGCCGTGACGCTATTGTTTACAAAAGCTAGGCTTTTATCGCCCATTTTTACCAACTTGCGCCGTTCTTCTGTGCTGAGAGTAATCAGAAAGGGCATCTTCTTTTGGACTGTCTGTAGCGCGGCTTTAATTTCTTGGATATCTTGTGGCGAAAGCGCGGCTGCAATATTTTGATAGGCCATTATATATTTACCTTGGGAGTTTTAACAGTGAAGTAGCAATAGTTGCTAAGTATATAATTCCCATTAGTAAGAGCGATCGCACATCATAACCTATTTATTTATCTGTTTTAGCGCCGATGCTGAGGGATATTGCCCAGATGCGATTAAAGCTTGTCGCTCTAGAAGCCTTTCATCGCCATTAAAATCTAGGATACGTGCTGTCACTTCTCCAATATCTGTAAGATGTTGAATTACAGCCTCATCTAGCCGGAAATGCTCACCCCAAAAGTCTCTGCGTGGGTTAAAAAACCGCACAAGTTCGCCAGTTTGCCAATTAATTGACCCTAAATCTGTGCCTTTTTGCAGGTTACAGAAAATACAGGCATAACAGAGATTATCTGCTGCTGTTGAACCGCCGTGTTTGACACTGATTATATGGTCAACTTGAGAGCTTAAGCCCTCTACTTCTGGATATAAACAATACTCACACAGATAGCCAGCGCGATCGGCAACTAAACGCCGCAGTTCTACATTAATATATGGACGAGACATTTTGAATACTTACTTAGGGTTAATGTACTGATGAGCTTTTGCTTTTGCCAACCTCATAATATGCTCTAGCGTGAGGAAATGATCTAACTCTTGCTGGTCATTTGCTATAAGACCCTCAGTTTTTGCGCGGTAAACGAGATCCTCTAAACGGTCTTTGGCTGCATCCGAGAGTTTGAAATCGATAACACTTTGGGGAGTGGTGCCAGCAGCAATAAACTCGATAATTTCGTCGTATACTTTGGCTGTATTTACAGATGCACTCATGAGATTACCTCTTTTTATTTAATTTTACTGATTTACAACGCCACTTTTAATGACTTTCCTAATGTTTTTGGCTCTGGTAGAGTTTCACCGTCAGCCAAAGATGATTCAATCAGCATTTCTAAAACTTCTTGAGCATTTTTCAGAGCATCTTCATAAGTCTCTCCGTGAGTGCAAGGCTGCATTATATCCGTAAACTCAGGTAGCAAAACCACATAACATTGATCTTCTTCTGACCATTGAATCACGATTGTATATTTCATTCTTCTGTCTCCTCGACAGACAAATCCAATAAAAATAAAACAGAAAAGTGCTGATACTTACTAATCAAGATTATTTGGATCTATGCCATCTCAGTTCTATGATAGAAACAAGCCACTAATTAGGTTTAACTTATGTCTTCCCCTGTCCTGGAAAAACCTACGACTTCTGAGATGTCCTACGTTCTTCTGTACAATGTCAGTTGGGAACAGCTAGAACAGCTTGATGTCGCCCTTGCAGGGACAAGCGCACGACTAACTTATTTAGATAGTATTCTCGAAATTATGTCCCCACTTTCTGACGACCATGAGGACAATAAAAAAACTCTGGCGATGTTGCTGGAAGTCTATATGCGGGCGAAGAATATCCGGTTTTATGGACGGGGAAGTGCAACCATAGGTAAAAAGGAAGACAAAACACGACGAGAACCCGATGACTCCTATAATTTAGGCACAAAAAAACCTATTCCCGATTTAATTTTGGAAATAACTGTCACGAGTGGCGGAATTAATAAGCTAGAAATTTATCAACGTTTGCGAATACCCGAAGTTTGGTTTTGGGAAGATGGTTTATTATCAGTTTATTGTTTGCAAGGTGACAGCTATATAAAAGTTACTAGAAGTACTTTATTGCCTGATTTAAATTTGGATTTATTAGCAAAATATGCGAGAATGGCTGACCAATATGATGCTGTAACTGAATATAGTCAGATTATCAGTCGTCTTTAAACGACTTTCGCTATTAGACTCAGAATTCATTCTGAGGCGGGCTAGATGAGAATGAAATAGTCCTGCCTGCACGATGCGGCGAGATCGCCAAACACAAAGCTAATCCTGATTATTATTCTCTTGCTGAACTCTTTGTGCGATCGCTTCTGCAATTATCCGATTATTCTCTTCTATAGGTTTACCATCTTCAGTAAACATCGATGGATATATAATTGCTTCTGAGTCAGGAGTACGGCGATTAAATAGGATTTCTAGCGCTTCTATATCTTCCCGATTAGTAAGCACATACGCCTTCAACTCTTTTGTGGACATTTCTGCAAAATTAGGTTTCATTGACAAATCTCCAAGTTCCATCACGAAATACAAGGATTTGCAGTTCATCACCTGCCAAAATAAACACATTGCCAATTGTGTCACAAATAATATTAAGCCTTACACGGTGAAAAATCTCAGTTCCCCTAAATGGCGATGTCTACGACGGGCTGCACCAACGCAATTTTCCCCACAGCACGCCCAGTTTCGCTATAACTATGAGCCGCCGCTAGTTCTTGTAAGGGATATGTGCGATCAATCACCACACGAATTTTACCCGCTTCAATTAATTCTTTGACATAAATTAAATCTTCAGTGTTGGGTTTCTCAAGGATAAATTTCGCTTTTTGACCGGGAAGGAACGCTGTTAAGACGCTCTCAAATAAGGTTTCAGGGCTAGGTAGCGTGGTGATATAAATTCCGTTGGGTTTGAGAACTCTTTTGGTTTGAGAGAGCGATCGCTTACCCACTGCATCAAAAATAATGTCATACTGCGCTGTATCTTCGGTAAAATCTTGTTGCGTATAATCAATCACGCGGTCTGCTAAAAGAGATTTCACTAAATCCAAGTTTTTGGTACTGCTAACTCCCGTCACTACTGCCCCTAAAGCCTTAGCAATTTGCACCGCAAAAATCCCCACACCGCCCGCAGCACCATTAATCAAAACACTTTGTCCTGTTTGAATATTCCCTTGTTCTCGCAGTGCTTGCAAAGCCGTGAGTGCTGCTAAAGGCACAGCCGCAGCTTCTTCATAAGACAGGTTCGTTGGTTTGAGAGCCACCAAGTTTTCTGGAACAGCTGCAAATTCCGCGTAACCTCCTCCAGGAAAGCTAGTACTGCCATAGATAGCATCTCCTGGTTTAAAACGTGTGACACCAGAGCCAACCGCCACGACTTCTCCCGCCACATCAAACCCCAGAATCTTCGGGAATTTGCTGCCGGTAATCAAACTCAACATTCCCTGGCGGATTTTCCAATCAATGGGATTAACGCTACTAGCACGAACTTTCACAAGTAACTGCGTTGGCTCAATTTTCGGCTGTTCCACCTCTTCATACTGCAACACCTCAGCCCCGCCATACCGATAGATAACCACTGCTTTCATCCCATTCCTCCTGCTACCCTATTTGACTTACACAACTCAGACAGCCTATTTTTTATGATAAATCCAGTGTAACGATGTCTACGCCTACGCATGGCATTTAACGCAGATGCTAGGCGCAGTCAGAGATTTCCTAAAATAGAAATATCAGTCTAAGATTACACCTGTATGCCAGCTAAAGACATCTATCACAATAATGTCAAAAATGCTTTGCTTAAAGACAAATGGATAATTACTCATGACCCACTGACCCTGAAGTTTGGTAAAAAAGATTTGTATGTTAATTTAGGTGCTAGACAACTCTTGGCGGCGCAAAAAGCAGAATCCAAAATTGCAGTTGAGATTAAAAGTTTTACCGGCAGATCAGATGTTGATGATTTAGAAAAAGCATTGGGTCAGTATATTTTATATCAGGATATATTAATTGAGTTGGAGCCAGAGCGAATGTTATATCTTGCAGTACCTAGCAGAGTTTTTGATGATTTATTTGAAGAACCCATCGGCAAACTTTTACTGAGAAATCATCGTTTAAAGCTGATTACCTTTGATCCGAAACAGGAGGTTATTAAACAATGGATTACACCAAGTTAGACCACTATCGCCAGGTGATTGAAACTATCCTCAGTGAATATGCTTCATTACCCTATTCCTATGCCAATATTCAATCGGAAGTGGTGTTTGATCGAAACCGTGATCGCTATTTGTGGATGGATATAGGCTGGGATAGCGATCGCCGCATTCATGGCTGTCTGGTTCATATTGACCTGATTGATGGCAAAATCTGGATTCAACGGGATGGCACTGAAGAAGGCATTGCCGCCGATTTAGAACGGGCTGGAATTCCCAAAGAACACATTGTCCTTGGGTTTCGTCCACCGGAGTTAAGACCCTACACTGGCTATGCAGTTGCTTGAGGAGCGATGCCTTTTCTACGTTCGCGCAGCGTGTCGCAGACAGACGCTACGCGTAGCTTGCTTCCCGTTCGCGTAGTATCTCCGACAGGAGAAGGGTACGGCGGGCGATCGCCAACGCTCTGTGAGAAAACACATTCTCTTTATTCCTCTGTCGTAAATACAACACCTTCATACAGTAGTTCAATTGGACATTCAAATTCAATGCTCGATAGAGTGATCATATCTCCAGCCGTGTAGAGATAGTAAAGCCACATCCTACCCTCACCCCGACAGTAACGCTCGACGGAGATTTTTTCTGAGTCAATCAAGATATACTCCTGCAAACTGGGAATTGTCAGATAATAAGTAAATTTTTCACCCCGATCTTTAGCGCTTGTACCTGGGGAAAGAACTTCGACAATTAGCTTGGGATGTTGAATAAATTTGCGGGCATTGAGGTCTTGAGGGTCGCAACTGACAATAACATCAGGATAATAGTAGCGGCTCTGGGGAGTGAGTTGCATTTTCACGTCTAACACATTCACTCGGCAACCCCTGAAACGCAAATGGGGGTACAAAGCTCTGTAGAAATTTAGTGCAATGTCGTTATGGGGAATTGTACCGCCTGTCATGGCAAATACTTCGCCATTGGCATATTCGTAGCGAACGTCTTGCTGAGGTTCCCATTCGAGATATTCCTCAACAGTCATTTTTGGCAGTTGTTGCGGGATGGCTATCATAACTAAGATTTTTTTACCTTGGTTTAATTGTAGCTAAATGGTATCAGTAACAAAGAGCGGTATCTGGAAAACCTCTCTCTAAATCTCTCTCCTAAAAGGAGAGAGACTTTGAATTTTCCCCCTTCTCGACGCGATAAGGAGGTTAGGGGGTTAGGTTTTTCGCTAAGGTTTGTAATGAGCAATAAAGAAAATTCATTGCGATCGCACAATCATGTTAGATTATGGTTTGTTGTTTCTCTCAAACACAAAATCCGAGAGTCTCCTACCCATCTCCTGATTGTGAAAATGAAAAACAAGAACTGAAAAGTTAAACTTTTTGAAAAATATGTGCAGCAAGACATCTATTTTTTTAAGCCTGTATAGGTTGCCAGATAAGACTTAGAACCACAATTGAATATAATTCCCAAAGCAAAAATTAAAAAAATATAAATTGCATTTTTACCCTCAAAAAAATGATATGTTAGATACAGAATTGAATCTCGCACTTTTCTGGAGTAGAACGATATAGATTACTCCAGTTTTTCACCCTCAAACCCTTAGCACTTATTGCTTTTGACGTAAAATGAGGGCAATCTGAGTACACATTTAAATAACCCAAAGCCAGTTTTAAGTTAGTTAAAGTCCTTGCTGGAGTTGGGTTATGACTGAGTACAAATAAATCCTGAACCCCCATCTATAAACACTAGAACCCCAACCAAAAAATACTAGAACCCCTACCCGAAAAATAAATTTTTAATTCTTGTAATGCTTGAAGAATTAGGGTTTTTATTACTTGAGTACAAACGTAATAAATCCAATAAATTCTATGCTAGATAGACGCAACATTTAGCTGGGAGACGGCTGCTATAAATCTTATATCGCCAATCACTTAACGCTCTGACACAAAACAAAGCGGAGAGTGAGTGGAGGGATGACATAGCACCATGCCTAAAGTGAATAGAAGTCGCGGCTGTAAGCACAAATTCTACCCAAGAACCGAACGTTGACACACACCAGCCGAACATCAAATATATATTGCCTGCCTTACTTGATAACAAGTCACCCAAACCCAAGGGTTTGCAGGCAGTGTGGAAGACGCGACTTCAATTCCTCGGCATATAAGAGTAGCAACACCATCTCCCACAGTGGCAGCCAAGTCCACCGACCTTTTGCGAAACTCAATGACATCACCGTCTACACGACTCCTCAACACCCCTGCTACGGAATCGACAACCCAAGCAAAATCCGGTGGTTGCGGCTGCGACAGCCCCAGCAGCGCTACCGTGGAAAGGGATCAAAAGCTCGAAGAACGCATTGCTAAACATCCCTGTTACAGCGAAGACGCCCATCACCACTATGCCCGGTTGCACGTTGCAGTTGCTCCCGCCTGCAACATTCAATGCAACTATTGCAACCGTAAATATGACTGCGCTAACGAAAGCCGTCCTGGAGTAGTTAGCGAGTTGCTAACACCAGAAGAAGCTGCACACAAAGCTTTGGTCATTGGCGGCAAGATTCCTCAAATGACAGTTGTGGGAATTGCCGGACCTGGCGACCCTCTGGCGAACCCAGATAAGACTTTCCGCACATTTGAGTTGATTGCAGCGCAAGCACCAGACATCAAGCTGTGTTTATCAACCAATGGTTTAATGCTGCCTGACTACATCGATCGCATTAAACAATTAAATATAGATCACGTTACGATCACCATTAACATGGTAGATCCTGAGATCGGTGCTAAGATTTATCCTTGGGTTCACTACAACCGCAAGCGTTACAGAGGCATTGAAGGCGCAAGAATTCTCCACGAAAGACAGATGGAAGGATTACAAGCCCTGAAAGATGCTGACATCTTATGCAAAGTTAACTCCGTGATGATTCCCGGAATTAATGACCATCACTTAGTCGAAGTGAATCGAGTCATTCGTGAGAAAGGTGCATTCTTGCACAACATCATGCCATTGATTTCTGCACCAGAACATGGCACACACTTCGGTTTAATCGGTCAACGCGGACCTACACCCAAAGAACTCAAAGAAGTTCAAGACAACTGCTCTGGTAATATGAAAATGATGCGTCACTGTCGCCAGTGCCGTGCCGATGCCGTCGGATTATTGGGAGAAGACCGCAGCCAAGAATTTTCCAAAGAGAAATTCTTGGAAATGACTCCAGAATATGACATGGAGAAACGTCAAGAAGTTCACCAAGGGATTGAGAAGTTTAAAGAAGAACTTAAAGTTGCTAAAGACAAGGCACTAGAGGGCAAGAAATTTGCCAACAGTCCCAAAATCCTAGTTGCAGTAGCAACCAAAGGCGGGGGATTGGTTAACCAACACTTCGGTCATGCCAAAGAATTCCAAATTTACGAAGTGGATGGAAACGATGCTCGTTTTGTCGGTCATCGCAAAATTGACCAATACTGCCAAGGTGGATACAGCGAGGAAGCTTCTTTTGAGCATATTATGAAAGCGATCGCAGATTGCAAAGCAGTTTTAGTCTCCAAAATTGGTAACAGTCCTCAAGAAAAATTGCAAAAAGCTGGAATACAGAGTGTTGAAGCTTACGACGTGATTGAGAAGGTTGCTTTGGAGTTTTACGAGCAATACGTTCAGGAATTAGGGAATAAGCAATAGGGCATGGGGCATGGGGCTATGGGACAAGAATTATCCCTAATGCCCTGCCTTAAACCCAATTCTCAATGCCCAATGCCCCATTCCCAAAAAAGGACAATAATCATGGCTTACAAAATTACTAGCCAGTGTATTTCCTGCAATCTTTGTCTATCTGTATGTCCCACTGGTGCAATTAAGATAGTTGAAGGACAACACTGGATTGACTCTGAACTTTGTACAAACTGCGTTGGTAGCATTCATACCATCCCTCAGTGTAAAGCTGGTTGTCCCACCTGCGACGGTTGCGTTAAGCAGCCTAGCAATTACTGGGAAGGCTGGTTTACCAATTACAACCACGTAGTTGCTAAATTAACTAATAAACAAGATTACTGGGAGCGTTGGTTTAACTGCTATTCCCAGAAATACTCCGAACAGTTGCAAAAGCGTCAACCCCAATCGGTGGGGTCTGAAGCTTACGTTAAATAATTCCTAATTCTTAATTGAAGACAACAATGCAAAATAACTGCATCTATCTCGATAATAATGCCACCACTAAGGTAGACCCAGAAGTTATAGAGGTAATGCTACCTTACCTGACGGACTATTACGGCAATCCCTCCAGTATGCATACATTTGGTGGGCAAGTCGGTAAAGCAGTGAGAACAGCAAGAGAACAACTTGCAGCTATCCTGGGAGCCGATGAGTCAGAAATTGTCTACACAAGTTGCGGTACTGAGGGAGATAACGCCGCGATTCGAGCCGCACTTTTGGCGCAACCAGAAAAGCGACACATCATCACCACCCAAGTTGAACACCCAGCAGTACTCAATGTCTGCAAACAATTAGAAACCCAAGGTTACACTGTTACCTATCTATCAGTAAATCATCAAGGGCAGTTGGATCTAGATGAACTAGAAGCTTCCTTGACGGGTAACACCGCCCTGGTGACTATTATGTATGCTAATAACGAAACAGGGACAGTTTTCCCGATTGAGGAGATTGGGTTACGGGTGAAAAAATATGGCGCTATCTTCCATGTAGATGCGGTGCAAGTAGTGGGAAAAATCCCTTTGAATATGAAGACTAGCACCGTGGATATGTTAACCCTGTCTGGTCACAAGCTGCACGGGCCGAAAGGAATTGGTGCTTTATATATCCGGCGCGGCGTTCGGTTCCGTCCCTTCATCATTGGGGGACACCAAGAACGCGGACGTCGGGCGGGAACAGAGAATGTTCCAGCAATTATTGCCTTGGGCAAAGCTGCCCAACTGGAACTGTTACACTTAGAAGAAGCGACCAAAAGAGAAATAAAGCTGCGCGATCGCCTCGAACAAACTTTACTCGCTAAAATTCCCGATTGTGTAGTTAACGGTGACGTTACGCAGAGATTGCCCAACACCACCAATATCGGCTTCAAGTATATTGAAGGTGAAGCTATCTTACTATCCTTGAATAAATACGGTATCTGCGCCTCATCGGGTTCTGCTTGCACCTCCGGCTCACTGGAACCTTCCCACGTCCTCCGGGCTATGGGCTTACCCTACACAACTTTGCATGGTTCCATCCGCTTCAGCCTTTGTCGCTACACCACAGAAGCCGAAATCGATCAAGTGATAGAGGTAATGCCCAGCATTGTAGAACGTTTACGCGCCCTCTCACCCTTCAAAAATGATAATGCAGGTTGGTTGCAAGAGCAGGAGCAAGCACTGGCCCGCCGTTAATTAGGGAATAGGGACTGGGGATTAGGGAAAATTTTTCCCAATATTCATTACCCAGTACCCAATCCCTCAATCTAAAATCCAAAATCTAAAATCTAAAATTCATTATGTGGGACTACACTGATAAAGTATTAGAACTGTTTTACGATCCCAAAAATCAGGGAGCAATCGAAGAAACCGGCGAAGCTGGGGTTAAGGTTGCAATGGGAGAAATCGGTAGCATTGCTTGCGGCGATGCTCTGAGATTGCACCTGAAAGTTGAGGTAGAATCTGATAAGATTCTAGATGCTCGTTTTCAAACCTTTGGTTGTACTAGTGCGATCGCATCTTCTAGTGCATTAACCGAGATGATTAAAGGTTTAACTTTAGATGAAGCTCTGAAAGTGTCCAATAAAGACATTGCAGATTACCTGGGTGGTTTGCCAGAAGCAAAGATGCATTGCTCTGTCATGGGACAAGAAGCGCTAGAAGCCGCTATCTATAATTATCGTGGCATTCCTCTAGCTACCCATGATGATGATGATGGTGCGTTAATTTGCAGTTGCTTTGGGATCAGCGAGTCTAAAATTCGTCGCGTGGTTCTAGAAAATCATCTCACTGGTGCTGAACAAGTAACAAATTATGTGAAAGCTGGTGGCGGATGCGGTTCCTGTTTGGCGAACATTGATGATATAATCAAATCAGTTCAACAGGAATACGCCTCACCTGCTCTCAACGATTACGGCGTAAAAGTTGCCACAGAAATTGTTACGTCCAAACAGCGATCGCTAACCAATGTCCAAAAGATTGCTCTAATTCAAAAGGTTCTTGATGAAGAAGTCAGACCCGTACTCATCGCTGACGGGGGAGATGTAGAACTCTATGATGTCGAAGGCGATCGCGTGAAAGTTGTCTTGCAAGGTGCTTGCGGTTCCTGTTCTAGTAGTACAGCAACTCTGAAAATTGCGATCGAAGCCAGATTACAAGATCGTGTCAGCAAGAGCCTTGTAGTCGAAGCAGTTTAGGAATTGCTGTAGGACTTAGCGTACTCTACAAATACGCCCTAATATGCATTCAGCCAGAAACAGAAAGTAGGATTTGAACCGAATCATTGTCTCCACTCAATGCTTCATACCAATTCTTTCTTAATTACGAATTACGAATTGGTATCAATCCTACCACTATTACGGCTAACAGCATATAGGCAAAGACATTAAGCGCCTACTTGCTTTCTTTCATCATCTAACTCGCTTCAAAGGAACAGAATATGAGTACATTGTACGACAAACTTGGTGGACAACCAGCTATTGAACAAATAGTAGATGAACTCCACAAACGCATTGCGACAGACAGCCTCCTGAATCCCATTTTTGCTGGTACAGATATGGACAAGCAACGTAATCATCTAGTTGCTTTCTTATCTCAAATTTTTGAGGGGCCAAAGCAATACGCCGGTCGTCCAATGGACAAAACCCACGCAGGAATGAACCTACAGCAACCACACTTCGATGCGATCGCCAAGCATCTCGGTGAAGCAATGGCTGTGCGTGGAGAGTCAGCAGAAGACACCCAAGCTGCACTAGAACGCGTCACAAATATGAAAGGCGCTATTTTGAACAAGTAATATGACTGATGCATTGATTGTTGACAAATCGCAACATCAAGTCCTATTTAATCTTTCAAGCTGAAACATATTACGACGTATTTGTAAATTGCGTAATCTCTTAGTCATTAGTCAGGATAAATGATTAATGACTAAGGACAAAAGAAAAAAATTTAGCCAGGAAATATATGTACTTACTTTCGATCATTTTAGCTGTAGAGCGATCGCCCCCGGCGACGTTCTACATACCCTCACTGCTGTAGCTCAACAGGTGTGAGAGCCAAAAAACCCAAAAAACCCACCAACCAATTGCAGGATAACACGAATCATGACTGACGAAAAAATTAGACAGATAGCTTTCTACGGTAAGGGCGGTATTGGTAAATCTACCACTTCCCAAAACACCTTAGCAGCTATGGCAGAAATGGGTCAACGCATCCTTATCGTTGGTTGCGACCCTAAAGCTGACTCCACCCGTTTGATGCTGCACAGCAAGGCTCAAACAAGCGTTCTCCAATTGGCTGCTGAACGAGGCGCTGTTGAAGATATAGAACTCCATGAAGTAATGCTGACCGGCTTCCGGGACGTTCGTTGCGTAGAATCTGGTGGTCCAGAACCCGGAGTAGGTTGTGCTGGTCGTGGTATTATCACCGCCATCAACTTCTTGGAAGAAAACGGTGCTTATACAGACGTTGACTTCGTATCCTACGACGTATTGGGTGACGTTGTGTGCGGTGGTTTTGCTATGCCTATTCGTGAAGGTAAAGCCCAAGAAATCTACATCGTTACCTCCGGTGAAATGATGGCAATGTATGCAGCTAATAACATTGCTCGTGGTGTTCTCAAGTATGCTCACACTGGTGGCGTGCGTTTGGGTGGTCTGATTTGTAACAGCCGTAATGTTGACCGGGAAATCGATCTCATCGAAACCCTGGCAAAACGCTTGAACACCCAAATGATTCACTACGTACCTCGTGACAACATTGTTCAACACGCAGAATTGCGTCGGATGACTGTGAACGAGTACGCACCTGATAGCAATCAAAGTCAAGAATATCGCACATTAGCCACGAAGATTATCGATAACAAGAATCTCACCATCCCCACACCTATTGAGATGGAAGAGCTGGAAGAGTTGTTGATTGAATTTGGTGTTCTCGAAAGCGAGGAAAATGCTGCAATGTTGATTGGCAAAACTGCTAGTGAAGTTACTGTAGTATAATTCGCTGCTAAGAAATAATGCTTTAGCACAAGGAAAAAGGAAGAGTTTCATATCTTCCCTTTTATCCACTCCCTTCCATCTCCCCCCTAACCTTAGAGGGGACTCCTAGTCCCCCTATGCCCCGATCCTTACCAGTCACAGAGGCTAAGTATGACACCTCCAGAAAATCAAAACATCATCGAAGAAAGAAAAGAACTAATTAAAGAAGTTCTCAGTGCTTACCCAGAAAAAGCTGCCAAAAAGCGCGAAAAACACTTAAACGTATACGAAGAAGGTAAGTCCGATTGCGGCGTTAAGTCTAACATCAAATCCCTGCCTGGGGTAATGACCGCTCGTGGTTGTGCTTACGCCGGTTCTAAAGGTGTGGTCTGGGGTCCTATTAAGGACATGATCCACATCAGCCACGGGCCTGTAGGTTGCGGTTATTATTCTTGGTCTGGTCGTCGTAACTACTACATCGGCACCACAGGTATTGATACCTTTGGTACCATGAACTTCACCTCCGACTTCCAAGAACGAGATATCGTTTTTGGCGGAGACAAGAAACTTACTAAGCTCATCCAAGAACTTGATGTACTTTTCCCCCTCAACCGTGGTGTTTCCATTCAATCTGAATGTCCCATCGGTCTAATTGGGGATGACATCGAAGCTGTTGCTCGGAAGACATCGAAAGAAATTGGCAAGCCAGTTGTACCTGTGCGTTGCGAAGGCTTCCGGGGTGTTTCTCAATCTTTGGGACACCACATTGCTAACGACATGATTCGTGATTGGGTGTTCACCAGATCCGACCAAGCTAAGAAAGACGGTACACTTCAGTTTGAAGGTACCCCTTATGATGTAGCCATCATTGGTGACTATAACATCGGTGGTGATGCTTGGGCTAGCCGCATCCTGTTAGAAGAACTCGGCTTGCGCGTAGTCGCTCAGTGGTCAGGTGATGGCACCATCAACGAAATGTTGATGACCCCCAATGTGAAGATGAACCTCATCCACTGCTATCGGTCGATGAACTACATCAGCCGTCACATGGAAGAAGCTTACGGTATACCCTGGTTGGAATACAACTTCTTCGGCCCCACCAAGATTGCTGAATCTTTACGGGAAATCGCTTCTAAGTTTGACGAGACAATCCAAGCAAACGCTGAGAAGGTAATCGCCAAGTATCAGCCTACAATGGATGCAATACTTGCTAAGTATTACCCCCGCTTGGAAGGTAAGACTGTTGCCATCATGGTTGGTGGTCTACGTCCTCGCCACGTTGTCCCAGCTTTCCAAGATTTGGGCATGAAGATGATTGGTACAGGTTATGAGTTCGCTCATAATGACGACTACAAACGTACCACTGGCTACATCGAAAACGGCACCATCGTTTATGACGACGTTACCGCTTACGAATTCGAGGAGTTTATCAAAGCGCTGAAGCCAGACCTTGTAGCCTCTGGTGTGAAAGAGAAGTACGTCTTCCAAAAGATGGGTCTTCCTTTCCGTCAAATGCACTCTTGGGATTACTCCGAACCTAGCGATGCCTTCGGTGGGCTACGCGCCAACGCACTTCAACATCATATAATGCAAGCTTTTTTCGCGGTGGTAGAAAAAAGAGCCGATTTCTAGCCTAAATACAAGTTGCTAGGTTATTTAGGAACAATCTGTTTTGATGCTTTAGATAGTATAACTCTTATTCAGTCTAGCTTTTAGAGGTTACTTAAATTTAGATCACATAAAAGCTGTTATTTAAAAAACTTTTTAAGCAGACATTTTCTTAGACTAAATTATAGCTTTCATCTTGCTTGTATCAGATTATTACGAAGTATTTTTGACAACTAAAATAATGGAAAAAAGCTAGTATCTTCTTCGTCTACCTCGGAATCGTATTTGTATTCAAGTATGTGTTTGCTCTTACATTGAGGACACTGAACAAAATGCCAGCGATAGTAAGTTCGCTCAACACTGTATTGAACACCTAATAAAACTGGCTGGCCTGAATTGTCCTCATTGTAGTAATCATCAGATGTCAAAAATTCCTCTTTGAATTGAACGGCATCTGGTGCAGGATTAAGACGCTCAGAAACAATCTGGTCAGTAGCAGGAGTAAAATTTGTTATCAATTTAATCATATTGTCTACTTGACCACATCGCTTACATTTGAAATGACCTATAGTTACTGGATAACCATATTCATTACTCTGCTTAAAAATTTTCATTACAAGCTACCTAAGAATCAAAGCTTAAAACCTACTATCGCTAAAAGCAGAAGTAATATACCTACGAGACTCAATTTTACAAATCTACTT
>Ga0123337_10004157_pt1 | contig 14882 bp, 10 predicted proteins | sample frozenSSSSmetaG_FD_89792 | JGI IMG/M metagenome (GOLD analysis project Ga0123337, IMG submission 89792) | Glacier valley bacterial and archeal communities from Borup Fiord, Nunavut, Canada, to study Microbial Dark Matter (Phase II) -... | ecosystem: Environmental > Aquatic > Freshwater > Ice >... | reverse complement strand
TTATTCCTACTTGCTCTCTAATTCTACCAGGAAAAACCACGGCGGTTAAAACCGCTCGTGCCGCTTCCCTCTCAGGTCTGAAGACGCTGAGTTTCCCGCATCCCGCGTGTTCCTATGAAAATTACAGTAATTTTCACAAGCGTGGAATACACATAATTGTAGGGGCACAATATATTATGCCCCTACGCATATAGTCTATTTCATTGAAAAGCGCTGTAATTCCTAGCCGGAAGCAACCTAACTAATCTTCATGCCCGGTTTTTTCTTGGCAACTTGCGTTTAGCTCGACTTTATCCAAAATTAAGACTTGCATCTCTTTATAGAGCCAAAACCCTAGCTTTTTGGCAAAAACTTTTTCCATGTAACTGATTCACGGTTAAATCCAAAAAGTAAAGCCACCGTCCCACAAAGGTTTCAGCGTCAGCTTGAGCGTTGCCAAAAAATGGATAAAGTCGAGCTTAGGGACGAAATTATCACCTTTGCGCTAGCCAATCGACAATCTGAGCATTAACGACATCTGGAACTTCATCGTGGGGACAATGACCGGCATTAGGAATGGGAACAATTTTGATTTCTTTACCATTCTCACGCGCCTCTTCGTAAATCTTTGCCCCGGTAATTGGTGTCCAGGGATCATCAGCACCCCAAATTATTAAAAGAGGACATTCTACTTTAGGCAATAATTCCTCTGGGCTTGGGCCAGGAGGGGCGGTGAGAATGGAGGCGAAAACTTGTTGCGCTCCCGGATCGCAAGAGGGAGTATAAAGTAAATCGACTAATTCATCAGTGACGGCTTCACGGTTCCGGTAAACTTGGTAGAGGGTACGGCGAATTTGGGCTTTTTGGCGGATGCGATTATAGACAAATTTACCTGTAATTGGCGATCGCACAAACCGATTAAAAGCTGCCATCACAATCCGTAATGGTGGGTTCAATTCGTGTGAACGATGACTCAAACCACCCGCAGAGTTAATTAAAATACCACCAGCAGCAATTTCGGGATGTTCTACCAGTACTATCAAGCTCAAAAGTGCGCCAATGGAGTTGCCAATAAATACAGCAGGTTCGTGTATGTGTGCTGTGCAGAAATCTTTCAGCAGTTCCACCCAAACTTCCACAGTGTAATCAATTGGCGCTTTATCAGAACCACCAAAACCTAAAAGGTCTATGGCAAATACTTGGTAGCCAGCATTAGCTAAAACTGGGATATTTTTGCGCCAGTGTCCAATGGAAGCACCAAAGCCGTGAACCAGTACTAGAGGGCGTCCTGTACCCATGACAGTATACTGAATTTTGTAGCCCTGCCAATTCCAAAAGAATTTTTCAAAGGCGTCTTTGGTTGCAAGCTCTTGTGTAGTTATAGTCATTAATAAGATTTATAAAGTGTTTCTTCACTATAGTAATCTTTTTCCTCGTTCCCATACTCTGTATGGGAATGCATTCATGGACTCTCTGAATCAATTCTAACTCAATATTAACGCCGTTCTACTTATTCTTTATTTCAACTTAAATTCATCAAACTTCAATACTTCCGAATCAGGCTTGCGGGTATCAAAGCGATAACTACTTATTGTAGCTGTCCCCGTATCAAAGATACTGAAAACCGTAATATCATTACTTGCAATATAAGGCATCGGCTTGCCATCTTCACCCAGCAAGGGAGCAATTGTTGGTATTATCGGTTCTAAACCATTGGGATCACCAAGCTTAACATAATTTTCTTGATACCCAATTGGCACTTCTCGCTTTCTGTCACCCCAAGCCGCGCCGTAAGTATTGCCCACATTAGATGTTTCCAGAAAGTGCATTCCACTGGAACTAATAAAGCGGTTCCACAAATGGGAATGTCCATAGAATACCAATTGCACATTAGCCCCTTCTAGTAAAGGGACAACATCGCGGATAATATAATCTGCGTCTTTGGGGTACTCGTAACGCACTGCTTTGATATTATCGTTATCTCGTTCAATTATTTGTACTGGTTCTGTATAAGCCGGAACTATATTATCACCCAGAGTGTGGGGCGGATGATGGAACATCACAACTTTGTATTTTGCTTGTTTAAACTCAAGGCTGTTAAGTTCTGCCTCTAACCAATTATACTGCTTGCTGCCTTTAGCAATTGGCTCATAAATCAACTGTCCATAACCCCAATCTTCAGGATTATTTAAATCCTTTTCTGCTTCTTGATATCTACCTTTACGCTTTCCATCTAAGCTCTTAGTGCGCCACGTATTCGTAGCGTACAGTACCACCAAACGCACATCACCAAAACTAACTGCATAATACCTTTTTCCCCCCTCTTTACTTTTTGGTAAAGAGAAAATCTCTTCGTAGGTATTAGTATTAAAAGAATTATCTATTAAAGATTTGTCCGAGTAGATTTTTTGGGCAACAACACGGGGAATTGTATCATCAAATTCACCATTTAAACTTTCCGTCCTGGCAAAGCGCCCCATCACCTCATGATTGCCAATGCAAGTAAACATGGGTGCATATTGAATTATTTGACCGCCAGTATAGGTTGTCTTAATACCGTCGTGCGTCATGTCATATTTAGCACGACCTTGTAAACCGGGAAACAACGCACCACCACTATGATCATCAAACCATTCTGAGGCGCGATCGCTAACATTGACCAAATCACCAGCAAACCACACCCCATCGACTCGTCCAACCGTTTCTACCACCTTTTGCAGATTTGCAGATGTCATCGGCTTTAATTGATGGTCAGAGGTGAGTAAAATTTTTAATGGTGTATCCGGTTTTGGAGTAGCTGCGAGGCTAAAAACATCACTGCTAACACTCTCGCCGTCTTCTCGCACACTCGTAACACGATAGTTTACCCGCAAACCAGGAGTTAACCCAGTTACCTCAGCTTCATGTCGCCAAATATCACGCTGGACGGGTTTTTGATAAACTTGGCCGTCTTTGGTTTTGTTTGCAACTTTTGAGTGTTGGTCTTCACGCGTGCGACTGAGTTTGGTAATATTTGCCTTAGCAGTTTGTTTGAGATTTTCCCCGTAGGTTACTGTGTGATTAACACCAGTAAACTCAGTAAACCAAACTACTCGCACTGAGGTTTCAGTTGGGAGTTGCAAAAATGGGTCAGTGAGTAGTTGCGGTGCTGATGTCATAATTGTTTGCCCAAATGAACGCACACTTAGCAGAGTAAAGCATATAACAAGCATAAGCATAGCCACTAAGGATATTTTACGGCTACTTAAGCGTCTGAGCATGAGTAACATACCAAATTTTGTCGGGTGTCCGGTTTCTGGCTTACCTCACCCTCAATCACTCTCCTTATAAAGGAGAGGGAAACTAGAGACAGGATGAAGTTTTCCATTTTATTTTATTTAATCTACGTTGCTAAGGGACTTCCGTGCCGTTGGGCGTTCTTTTTGTGAAATCTACCATATTTAACCTTGATTAAGTAATTGTATTTTCAACTGAATTTCAAGTTACAAAAGAGAAAATGGTGTTGGGTGTTGCAATTTATGAATCTGCCTTTTCGGACATTGGGAGTTCCACCAAATACGTGGGCAGTGAATCATGCGATCGCAGATATCACTCGTCTTCAAAAGACGCCACAACCGGTTATTTTATCAACTGAAACTAAAACCCTGCGCCTAGACTTGGCAAAAACTGCTATCCTCGTCATTGATATGCAAAACGACTTCTGTCACCCTGATGGCTGGTTAGCGCATATCGGTGTAGACGTAACTCCGGCGCGTCAGCCCATTGAACCTTTGAACAACTTACTTCCAGAACTACGTGAAACTGGTGTTCCAGTCATTTGGGTAAATTGGGGAAATCGTCCCGACTTGCTCAATATTAGTGCTGGTTCGCGTCACGTATATAATCCTACAGGGGAGGGTGTAGGATTGGGCGATCCCCTGCCAAGCAATGGTGCTAGAGTACTCATGGCAGGTAGTTGGGCCGCAGCAGTAGTAGACGAACTAGAACAGATTCCCGAAGATATTCGTGTGGACAAATACCGGATGAGTGGGTTTTGGGATACGCCATTAGATACTATCTTGCGGAATCTAGGAAGGACAACATTATTTTTTGCTGGTGTTAATGCTGATCAATGTGTGCTAACTACATTATGTGATGCCAACTTCTTAGGATATGACTGCGTTTTAGTTAAAGACTGTACCGCTACCACTTCTCCTGAATATTGTTGGCTGGCGACATTGTATAACGTCAAACAATGCTTCGGTTTTGTCACTGACTCGCAAGCAATTTTAACCGCACTGCAAAAGAGTGAGGAGTTGAGACGCGATTAATCGCGTCTGTACAGGAGTTAGGAGTTAGGAATATTTAGTAATTAGTAATTCTGTGAGTTAGATATACAACTAACAACTGAATATTCAGAACTTGGATTTAAGCAATTTTCATACCCATCGATAACTTCAGAGGGGATAAATAAATGTACGCGACTCGTTGTGTAATTCCGGTGATAAAATCTCTCAAAGATTATCAAGTATATCGCATTAGTCCCAATCACTCTAATAGATTAGCAATTATCTTCGATTCCACAAATGCTAATACTTCCTTGACTTGCTGCATAGAAATTTTTGATGTTGGTGGACAAACACCGCCAAATCGCCATCAGTGGGCAGTAGAAGTGTTTTTCGTCCTCAAAGGAGAAGCGATCGCTATGTGTGACGGCAAGAGTGCCGTGATCCAAACTGGAGATAGTTTATTAGTACCTCCCACTGGCACTCATTTGATTAAAAATACAGGTTCTACTCGCTTGTATATGTTGACTGTTATGGTTCCCAATGAAGACTTTTCAGAATTGATTCGCAGTGGTATTCCGACGGAGTTAGATGCAGAAGATATGGCAGTACTGGGAAGATTAAATGCTTTGATGCCCTGTTAAAATAATTCTGAATTGAATTAGTTGGGGATTTATAGCGTTTCTTATTCGTGGGCGATCGCCTGCTGATCTCCCGTCAACATTTTCAGGTCAATTCCCAGCTTTTTCACTGCCTGAATCATCAGTATTCAAGGCTGAGACACTTAAGCAGGGTCTAAGTTAGTTCCATTATCTCAATTTGATATTAACCAGATTACGGTTGAAGCCGTTATGCATAACCCTTGTAGAGACGTAGCAGTGCTACGTCTCTACAATCTTTTTCACTCCTATGTCTAATTGATAATTCATAACTCATAACTTCTATACTTCTTGTACTTGTAATTTTCCATCTTTAGTTAGCTTCATCTTCTGCCCCCGCCACTCTATAGTGTTGCCAATAAAGCCAAAACACCAAATAGCAAAGCTTAACAAGTCGCACCCAGGAACGAGCCACAGAAACTTTTTCACAATTGGATCTTTCAGGCTAATAGTACCAACAACCCAAGCCATCAGCAATCTTATTACCCAACAAATACATAGTCCTAGCCATCCTAGTATTGAACCATCTGTGGCAATTAGCAGCAGCAAGCTGGTGACAACACCATAGGTAAAAATTAGTCCTAGATACCCCCAAGGACGAGAAACCCGTTTACAACGCGCCCAACGAATCTGGCGCTTGATGGCATCAACTAAGTTGTTGCTTGTCTGTACGTGTTCAACAACATAGTCGGAAAGTACAACCTTATAACCTGCTTGAACAGGTAGATAGCCAAGTTGGAAATCATCTGCTAGATAATCAGCGATCGCTTCAAATCCACCGATGGCTTCTAGTACTTTTTTCGGAATGGCAATGGTGCAACCAAAGGCATATTTTATACCATTTTCCTGGATGTTGCTGACTAAAACCCCAGCATGAAACTCAGTAGTAATACTAATACCCTCTAATGTCGATATCCATCCTTGAGTTAAGGTTCGATACATACAAGTAACTACACCCACGCTTTCGTCTTGCAATGGCTGGATAACTCTTTGCAAATAGTCTGTTCCAACTCGGATGTCACTATCAGCAAGTACTAAAATTTCGTATTTAGCTTTGGCTACAGCATTGGCCAAGTTGCTAACTTTCAGGTTTGTACCGATGACGCGATCGCTTACGATCAGCAGAATATCCAAATCTGGAAAATTGGCGATGATTTTCTCTACAACCTCTATGCAAGGGTCTTTAGAGTTTCGCACAGCAAAGATGATTTGATATTCTGGATAGTCTTGCTGACAAAATGAGGCTAGGTTTTCATAAGCATCGCTATCAAGCCCACAAATGGGTTTGAGGATACTAACAGGTGGATGAAACTCTAGATCAATTGGCCGGGGATCAGCAAAAAAAGTTATTGCTGCATAAATTGCATAGCAATAAAACCAGATAGATGATATGCACAAAATTAGCAGGAAATCAATGATAATCAGGTGAAGATTTGTGAAGAAAGTAGATATAAACATGGAATTGATTAGCAGGCAAGTAATGTTAGCATTTTCTCGATTTGCCGCTGAGAAGTTTAGGACTTTTTTATGTATATTAAATGAAATTGGGATGACAAAGTTATTACTTTTGAATTCAAAATTCTGAATTCTTCTTTAGGTGGCACGTTGGGATAGTAAATGGTGGTTGGTAATTTCAAAGCCGTTACTAAGGAGCGCTTCGCGTACCTGCTCACTTAATAAAGCAGCAAGTTCTGCTTCACCTGCCCCTATAGCCCCATTCAAAGGATCGCCATGAATAGCGAGCGCTGGATGAGAGTAAATTTCCACCAAGTTTGCCTGGATTTGGGGTATCAACCCAAGCAAATATTCTTCTGTAATGCCACCAGTTTGCAATAAACCGTAGACTCTTTGGGTAAAGCTAATACCTTGGGATTTTAACATCTTCTCACCATAGCGGCGGAGTCTCCCAAATACTCCTGACCAAACTAGCTTTGTCAGCAGATGACTGCGATTAACTCTCAGGGTCAAGCCCAATTCCTCACTGGGAAGACGAATTACTTTAATATCAAATTCTTGTGCCAGTTCAACTAAAATACGCAAGACTACTGGATGTATATGTAAATGCAAATGTCCATCTACATGAGAGAGAGGCAAACCAGTTGAACGGTATTTTTCCAACTGGGCGCGAATTTCTTGCCGCAATTCTTGCCGGGTTTCCCTAACAAATTGATAGCGCAATCCGGCGCTCAATGGACTGTTGGAAAAGTTACCTTGTTTGTCAACTAAATGGGGAATTTGCTCTGGCGGTAGGACGGAACGCCCACATATCAATACAAGATGGAGACCAACAGCTAGTTTTGGGTGGGCATTTGCCAAGGTGACAGCCTCTTTTGCAGCATCAGCGCTCACCATCAGGCTGGTACTCGTTAGTACTCCTTGTTTGTGTGCTTTGATAATTGCTTGATTAACTCCTTTGGAGAAACCAAAGTCATCACCATTGATGATGGCGAATCGCTTTGCTTGCATAAGTTTTGTATTTTTTCTGATAATTGAGCTATTGAGTTAGGGATTTCCAAGAAATAAATTAAATCGAAACGCAGAGAAATGAGGAAGAGAGAGTTTTTTGGAAGTCCCTTAGATTTATGCCGATCCCAATCCAAAATGGTATTATGTCAATTGCTCTAAAAAAAACAATCAACAACTAACTAACAACTACTGATTCTGCTTTCGCAGTTGCTTGGGTGCGACGATCTTTTAAGTAGGAGAAAAATTCCCGCCCCTCACGCAGACGGCGCACTAACATTTTGGGATCGGTGAGCATTTCGGTGACAATTGGGATGATTGCTCTGGGACGGAAGTAGAACTTACGATACATCTTCTCAACTGCATCCTCAATTTCAGCACTGGAGAGATTTGGATATTGCAGTGTGGACATTTGAATTCCTGAAGTGGCAACTAAGGAATTATTGCTAAACCAATTATTTTCTTGTGCTTGACGATAAAGTTCTGTTCCGGGATAGGGAGCTGCGATCGAAACCTGAATTGTATGAGGACTAATATCACAAGCAAAACGGACTGTTTCCTCAATTGTTTTTTGGCTTTCGTCGGGTAAACCAATGATAAATGTGCCGTGTACGGTAATGCCAAGTTTATGACAATTGTCCATAAACTTCCGCGCAACTTCCAGCTTGACTCCTTTCTTAATCCCATCCAAAATTTGCTGATTGCCAGATTCAAATCCTACTAATAATAGCCGTAAGCCATTATCACGTAGTTGTTTGAGCGTGTCATAGTCCAGGTTTGCGCGGGCGTTGCAACTCCAAGTCAGTTTGAGTCGTTGCATGTGTTCACTAATTGCGATCGCACGATGTTTGTCTATAGTAAAGGTGTCGTCATCAAACATATATTCTCGCACCTTATCGCCGAAGAGAGCTTTAGCTTCTTCCATCTCGCGCCCAACAGCTTCTGGGCTTTTAGTGCGGTATATGTGTCCGCCAATTGTTTGCGGCCAAAGACAAAAGGTACATTTTGCTGGACAGCCCCGCCCAGTATAAAAGGAAATATATGGATGCAACAAGTAGCCAATAAAGTATTTGGTAATATCCAAATCACGGTGATAAATCGGCAATACACTAGGCAGAGAATCCCAATCGTGAATCAAGGGGCGGTCTTCATTATGACGTATATTACCCTGGCGATCGCGGTAGCTTAGACCTGTGATTTCCTCCCAAGATTTACCTTCTGCTAATTCTTTGCAGGTATAATCAAATTCGTGGCGACACACAAAGTCAATAATTGGGTTTTCAACCAGCGTCTGCTCTGGTAATACTGCTACGTGCGCTCCAATTAAGCCAATCTGGATATCAGGGTTTTGAGCTTTGATTGTCTCGGCGCACTTCACATCATTAGGCAGCGAAGGCGTGCTGGTATGCATGATAATTAGCTCGTAATCTTGAGCAATTTTGATGACATCTTCGACTGTTTGGCCATGTGGTGGTGCATCAATAAGCTTACTACCAGGTACAAGGGCTGCGGGTTGTGCCAGCCATGTCGGATACCAGAAGGAAGTAATTTCGCGCTTGGCTTGGTATCGGGAACCTGCTCCACCATCAAACCCATCGAAGGAAGGAGGACTGAGAAACAAAGTTTTTTTCATAGATATATTTCCTTATATATAGTTCGGAGGTTCTACTTAACACTTCTTTAGGACAAAACCTCAAAAGTAGCATAACCGATCGCAGTCCTAAATGATTCATTTAAATGATGTCCCACAAGTCTAATATGAATCAAGTTTTCAATATTACCTGCTTTTAGTGCTGGCTTGGCCATTTTTCAGAAAGTTGACAATAGTGACTAAATATGTATATCGCAGCAAAATATTCGTTAAATAAGTTTAACCTTTGCGTCAGTCCTAACAATTTACGGTTTATCGAATAGCCCAAAGAAACCTCACGCTGGTTTTGCGTAGCAAAACCTGTCCCTCTCCTTATCAAGGAGAGGGATGTCCGTTAGGACAGGGTGAGGTTTTTGTTTTGGGTAATTCGATGACTTGTGTGTACAGCGTAGCCCCTACGGGAGTAGAGGTTAACAGAGGTGTAAGGAAGAAATAAATTATCCATCTTGTGGGGTGGGCAGGAAAGCCCGCCCTGAATATGGAACGGGTGCGGACAACCATCCCACAAGAAAATTTGGAATGTTTTTTTATTTGTTACTCCTGAATTCTTCTTCAAGTATTTTTTTTTCGGATGAAACCACCCGGTACTTCAAAAGGGGGCTGGGGGGATTTCTTATCTATAATCTTGGTTTTGAATACTCCCCAAACGAGCAGCATCACGAATGTTATATTCGGGTCGAGTAAAGCGATTTAGCTGCATTTCAAAGAAATCTCGATTGGCTTGTAAATGATTAAGATTTTGGTCATCTAATGGATATAAAAGTGCAGTTCGTAAAGCTTGAATTACCGCAGAAGTAACACAGTACATTGACCGTTGAAAACTAACTCCCAACTGAATCAACATATCTTCTTCACCCCGGCAATGTTGGCTGTAGTAATCAACAAGATATGGGGGCAAAAAATGCAGCATATCTTGCATTAATAATGTGGGAGGAATGCCAGCAGTACCCACTGGAAATACATCAGCGTAAAGAATGCCATAGTGAAAATCTTTTTGGTCTTCTGGTACTTGACGCGCTTGAGCATTATAAGATTTTGTACCTCGGAAGGGTGCAGTGCGGTAGAAAACTGCTTCTACATAGGGTAATGCGGCTTCATATAGCCACATGAAACCCTTAGATTTGGAGACAATTTCATAGCATTCGCCACGAATATAAACGTGATGGTAAATAGGACGACCTGCGATCGCAAATATACCATTAACTATGAAGCTCATTGCCTCTGGTACGCTGCTAATAGTCCCTTCGTCATAGCGGTCGGACATTTCAAAGAATACCGGGGCCATGATTTCCCAGAATAAGCCCAGGTTAGCGTAGTATGACATCTGGCGGCACTGTTCCAAAAACATATCGGGAAAAAGCTTGTAAAGTCCCAGCATTACGGGATTCCCTTGGAAGTAAGCTTTAATTGCCTTGTCAGCGTTGGCTTTGTATTCTTCTGAATCTAGGTAAGGGTCAAATTGCCCACCCATCCCCCTGTGCCATAACATCGCCCGCATACAAGCTTCCGCAAATTCCATGTTAATGCGATCGTGGAACAAGTGATGCAACAACTTCGGCATTTTGAAAGTTTCACCCTTCTCAATAAATGCCAAAAGTTCTGGATGTGCAGTAGCTTCGCCGCGCCAAATTCGTAAATCTGCATCATCGCCAGCATAATGATTATGCAGTTCTAAATACTCTTTGGGTAAGAAATATTTAAAGAAAGGAAGTGGGTTTAAAAATTCGCGTTCGGCAATATAAAGTAAGTCACGCCAGTAAAAATCCATCGGCACAGCATAAGCTTTGTATAAACCGATGATTTGCATCAAATTTTCTGGGGTATCGGGTAACATTGCACCGCCTGCTTCTAGGCGGTGAATTACTTCGGCAAATTCGTGCTTGGAAGGAGGTAATTTAATTGCTGTTTTAATTGCTGTCATGGTAATCGTAAATTGGTAGAGACACGGTTTATCGCTTCTAATGGGATAGGTTTTGAGAGGTGATTTATTGTGTCTGGGGGATAGGTTTTGAGACGCGATAAATCGCCGTCTCTACAAGTGTTTTAATCTATTTCCTATTTCACCACTACTTGAGAGACTACGGTTTTTTCCAAAGAGGGAATTGCAGCCACCATTGTTGTAGTTGTGGATTCACTCCAACGCACTAACCAAGTGGGTTGTACTCCCAAAAATATGATAAAAGCTGCCAAAATTAAAGCTGGTATTTTCTCAGACCATAAAACTTTGGGATAGTAGGCGAAGTTATCGAGTCTGCCAAAACAGGTGCCGTTGAGGAGAATGACAAAATAAACTGCGGTTAATCCACTAGCTACTACACACAAAATTGTCGAGATGGGAAAGACAGAGAAACTACCTTGAAAGACGATAAATTCCGCGATGAATCCTGTTAAACCGGGAATACCTGCACTAGCCATACCACTTAAAACCAGTAGCGCACTAATTAGGGGTAAACCGCGTATGGGACTCATCAAACCATTGAGTTTATCTAATTCGCGGGTGCCAACTTTAGCTTCCACGACTCCCACCAAATGGAAGAGAATCGCCAGGATGATACCGTGGCTAAACATTTGGGCAACTGCACCCACAAGTGCTAAAGGAGTACTGGCGGCAGCAGCTAGCAATACATAGCCCATGTGACCGATGGAACTGTATGCTACCATGCGCTTGATATCTTTTTGAGCGATCGCAATTACTGCCCCATAAATAGCGCTGACTGCTCCCCAAATCGCCAGATTCGGTGCAATAATACTCCAAGCATGGGGAAACATACCCAACCCAAATCGCAGCAATCCATAGGTTCCCAGCTTTGCCAACACGCCACCGAGAAGAATAGCAATTGGTGCTGAAGCCTCAACATAAGCATCGGGTAGCCAAGTATGGAAGGGAACTAAGGGAATTTTAATCCCAAAACCTAATACTATTCCTGCTAGTAAAAGGATTTGTTTAGCTGTTGACATGTTTTCTGTAGAGACTGCATCAAAAGCAAAATTGGTAGAACCACTCAGCCACACCATACCCAAGAATGTCGCCAGAATTAAGGCTCCTGAAACAGCAGTATAAATCAGGAATTTAATCCCAGCATAAGCCCGTTTTTCCCCTCCCCAAATTGAAATTAGTAAGTAGAAGGGGATTAACTCTAGTTCGTAGAATAGGAAGAATAGCAGTAAATTTTCTGCGACAAAAGCACCTGCAACTCCTCCACTAACTAATAAAATCATCGAGTAGAACAGCCGGGGACGTTCAGTTTCTTTACTACTGCTATAAATAGCAATCCAGGTAAGCAGGCTATTTAAGACCAACATCAATATCGAAAGCCCATCAACACCTAATTGATAGCTCAAACCAAGGGTTTCATTCCAGGGCAAATACTCTTGAAATTGCATTCCTGGATTGCTGATATCAAATTTTAGCAGGATAAAAAAGTTCCACAATAGAACTATCCCAGAAAAAATTAGTGCTGTTAAACGAATGCGATTTTTAGGGATATTTAGAGGTAGTACCGCTATGAAAACAGCAGCGAAAATCGGCAGCCAAATCAAGACACTTAACATGGTAATTTTGTCCTTTATCTTTTCCTCGTCCCCAGTCTCCGACTGGAAACGCACTTCATTGCGGCTCTGCCGCGAATTCCTGAGGCAGCAGCCCCTGAATTTGCATTCCCAGTCTGACGAGATTTAAAAAGCTAGTCTACTATACTGATTCTGCCAGTATCTAAATCGTAATAAGCTCCGACTATTTTCAGCTTTTCCGCCTTGATTAACTCAGATAAAACTGTGGATGATTTCAATTTTTTAATTTGTGCCAAAACATTTGCTTTACAAGCGTTTTCTAATTTATCTCCTGATTTTCCTTTTGAGCTTTCTACACTTGGTTTAATCGCCTCAAGTAAACTTCCAATTTGCCCTGGTACTGGAGCGCCTTTAATCGCGGCTTGTACGGCACCACATCTTTCATGTCCCACGACCATAATGAGTTTTGAACCTAATACTAAACTGCCAAATTCTAGGCTACCAATTTCTTCTCGTGTGGCAATATTGCCAGCTACACGGCAGACAAATAAATCTCCTAGTCCTTGGTCAAAGACAATCTCTGAAGGTACTCGTGAATCTGCACAACCTAGAATAGAAGCAAAGGGCTTTTGACCTTTGGCAACTTCGGCTAAACGTGAATAGGTTTGGTGTGGATTACGACGTTTTCTTTGGGCAAATCTTTCATTCCCATCTAGTAATTCTTGCAATGCTTTATCGGGAGTAATTTCATCTTCTGCTGGGGCTTTTTCGGCTGCAAGTAAGTTTGAGCCAAGTCCGGCTGTCAAAACACCTGTACCAATGGCACCTGCACCAAACTTGAATAAACTTCTTCTGGAAAGATTTATTTGGGGATGTTGTATGCTCATAGAATTATCCTCACAATATTAAACTGTCTGTTGCTTGTAATAAAACGGTATTTAATTACCGAAATGTCGAGATTTGAAAAATCAAATTTAGAAACTGCACTCCCCAAAATGGCCAAGCTACCCACATCCCTAAAACACCTACTCCGAGAAGAATAGTTAAAGCATAAAACTGGGTTTGTCCAGAGTTGCTGTATTTAAGACTTTCGCCACCTAATAGCGAAAATAAACCAACGAAATTAACGATGCCATCGACTACTAAGCGGTCAATCATATCGGCAAGTTGGGAAATTTTGGCAACGCTGAAAATAATGGTCATTCGATAGAGTTTGGGGGTGTAAAAGTCGTATGCCAGCAAGTCTTGTAAACCTTGCCAAGGGAGGCGAATCGGTTTAGGAATATTGCCTAAATAAATCAGGCCAGTGATGCTGCAACCGGAAATACTCGACCAAATCAAAAGTAGTGTGACATCTTTATTTAGGCTTGCCCAATCGGGTAAAATTGATAAGCTTTGCAACACTAAAGGAAGATGTAGACTGACACCAAGTAAAATCATCATTGGCAAAATCATCGGCCAGTGTGCTTCCGGCGATCGCTGACTCATTTGTCTAGGTTTACCACCAAAAACTAAACCGAATTCTCTGGTTAAACTGACGGCTGTTAGAGTATTTACCGCTATTACTACTCCCACTAACCAAGGTTGCGTTTCCCACAACCCATCTGCTAATTTGATCAATGCCCAAAAGCTACCCAAGGGTGGAAAACCAATTAATCCTAAAGTTCCAACGATAAACGCTATTGCTGAAATTGGGCGACGTGTCCACAATCCGCCTAATTGGGTGACATCTTGGGTAATACTATTCCAGATAATTCCCCCAGTACTCATCACCAACAAGGCTGCGGATATGGCATGGGTGAGTACTAATAACAGTGCCGTTTCGGATTGTTGCATTCCCACGGCGATGAATACTAAACCCATGTATGCACTGACAGAATAGGATTGGCAGCGTTTAAGATCAATCTGAGCGATCGCAATTAAAGAAGCACCCAACGCTGTTACAACTCCAATACCCACCATTGCCGAGGAAACTATGGGCGAGATGGTTAACACAGGTTCCAATTTAATCAGCACCCATGCACCACTAGCGACTACTACCGAGTTCCGCAAAATCGTACTGGGAACAGGGCCTTCCATTGCTTCATCCAACCACAAATGCAGGGGGAACTGGGCACATTTGCCCATCGGCCCAGCAATTAAGGCTAAACCTACGAGTGCCATTGTTGTCGGGTTAACATTTGCAGTCGTCGCCCACTGCGCTAGTTCTGAATAATTCCAAGTTCCGGCGAGAGGCCATAATGCCAACACGCCTATCAGCAAGAATAAGTCTCCCACCCGCTTGGTTAAGAAAGCGTCTCTCGCACCTGAGACTACCAACGGCTGGCTAAACCATAAGCCGACTAGCAGGTAAGT
>Ga0123337_10004155_pt1 | contig 14889 bp, 13 predicted proteins | sample frozenSSSSmetaG_FD_89792 | JGI IMG/M metagenome (GOLD analysis project Ga0123337, IMG submission 89792) | Glacier valley bacterial and archeal communities from Borup Fiord, Nunavut, Canada, to study Microbial Dark Matter (Phase II) -... | ecosystem: Environmental > Aquatic > Freshwater > Ice >... | reverse complement strand
CGGGCGAGCAAGGCGGTTCGCCAGCCGGTGCCGGTGAGCGAGATCATCGTCGGGCTGCAATGCGGCGGTTCGGACAGCTTCTCCGGAATTTCGGCTAATCCGGCCCTCGGCGCCGCGGTGGATCGGCTCGTCGCCTGTGGCGGCACGGCGATTCTGGCGGAGACGCCGGAGATTTACGGGGCGGAGAACCTGCTGCTCGAGCGGGCGGTGAGCCGCGATGTCGGCGAGAAGCTGATCGGGCTGCTCGAATGGTGGGAAGAGTACACGAGAAACGAGCCGCAGGGCTTCGACAACAACCCCTCGCCCGGCAACAAGGCAGGTGGGCTCACCACCATCCTGGAAAAATCGCTGGGTGCGGTGGCCAAGGGTGGCACGACCAACCTGACCGACGTGATCGGCTACGCGCAGCCGCTCGGCACGCGCGGGCTGGTGTTCATGGATTCGCCGGGGTTCGATCCGATGTCGGCGACCGGGCAGGTAGCGAGCGGTGCGAACCTCATCGCCTTCACCACCGGGCGCGGCTCGTGCTTCGGCTGCCGGCCGTCGCCGTCGATCAAGCTCGCCACCAACACCGCGATGTACGCTCGGATGGAAGAAGACATGGACGTCAATTGCGGCACCATCCTCGATGGCGAAAGCTCGATCGACGAGATGGGCGAGGTGGTGTTCCAGCAGATGATCGCCACCGCCTCGGGCAAGCCGACGAAAAGCGAAATGCTGGGCTACGGCGAGGACGAGTTCGCGCCCTGGCACGTGAACGCGTGGTTGTGAGGAGATACTAGATGCCAATGATCAAAGTGGAGCTGCTCAAGGGCCGGACGGTCGAGCAGAAGCGGGAGTTCGCCGAGGTGGTGACGCGGGAGACGGCGCGCATCCTCAAGTGCCGGCCCGAAGTGGTGGATATCGTGTTCCAGGACGTCGAGCCGCATGACTGGGCCAATGCCGGCAAGCTCAACTCCGACAAGACGTGACGATGGCGCGAACGGCCCGTTTGAGTGTCGATATCGGCGGCACCTTCACCGACCTGGTGCTGCTCGCCAGCGACGGCGCGACCTATTCGGCCAAGGTGAGCTCGACGCCGACAGCGCCGGAAGACGCGGTGGTGACGGGGATGGAGCAGGTGCTCATGGTCGCCGGGCTCGCGCCCGCCGAACTCACCGAGGTGCTGCATGGCACGACGGTGGGCTCGAACACGCTGTTGCAGAAGCTCGGCGCGCGTTCGGGGCTGATCACGACGCGCGGCTTTCGCGACGTGCTGGAGATCGGGCGGCTCAGGACACCGGGCATGTTCGACCTGACCTGGGACAAACCTGAGCCGTTGGTCACCCGGCGCTACCGGCTCGAGGCCGAGGAGCGGACGCTTGCCGACGGCACGATCACGGTGCCGGTGCGGCTTGCCGATATCGAGGCGGCGGGCCGCTTCTTCGCCGACGAAGGCGTCCAGTCCGTCGCGATCTGCTTCCTCAATTCCTACAAGAATCCGGATAACGAGAGGCGCGCCGCCGAGGCCTTCGCCAAGGCGTTTCCAGCGATCGCCGTCACCGCCTCGGTCGACGTGCTGCCCGAAGCGGGCGAGTACGAGCGGACCTCGACCACGGCGGTCAATGCCTACGTGCTGCCGCCGCTCAGGGGCTACCTCACCCGGCTCGAGCAGAAGCTGCGGGCACTCGGCGTCACGGCGCCGCTGCTGATCGGCAACTCGAATGGCGGGCTTTCCTCCTCGGCCGTGGCGCGGGAGAAGCCGGTATTCTTCATCTCCTCCGGCCGGTCGTCCGGCGCCGTCGGGGCGCAGCGGCTCGGGGCGGCGATCGGGGAGCAGAATCTCGTCGCCTTCGACATGGGCGGCACCACCGCGTCGGCGGCGCTGATCCATCGCGGCGTGCTGGCGCGCACGCATGAATACGAATTCCGGGCCGGCATGTCGGTGCCGTCGCGCTTCATCAAGGCCGGCGGCTACATGATGCGGGTGCCGACGGTCGATGTGGCCGAGGTCGGCAACGGCGCGGGCTCGATCGCGGCGATCGATCCGGCCGGGCTGCTGACAGTGGGGCCACGCTCGGCCGGGGCGTTGCCGGGGCCGGTCTGCTACGGGCTCGGCGGCACGCAGCCGACCGTGACCGACGCCAATGTGGTGCTCGGTTTCCTGCCGCCGCGCCTTGCCGGCGGCTCACTGGAGCTCGATATTGCGGCGGCGCGAGCCGCCATCGCACGGCAGCTCGGTTCGACGCTGGGATTGCCGATCGAGGCGGCCGCCTTCGGCATTCGCGAGATCGCCAACGCCAACATGGTGCGCGCTATCCGCGCGGTGACGGTGGAGCGCGGGCTCGACCCCCGCGACCTGACGCTGCTGGCCTTTGGCGGCTCGGGCCCGGTGCATGCCTGCGACCTGGCGCGGACGCTGGGGATTACGCGGGTGCTGTTCCCGCCCTCGCCGGGGGTGTTCACCGCCATGGGCATGCTGGCGGGGCAGGTGGAGCACCACGAGTTACGCTCGGCCCAGTCGCGGCTCGAGCTGCTCGATGGTGCAACGGTGGAGAGGTTGCGCGCCGACATGCGGAGGGCGGCGGTCGCGGCGCTGACGGCGCAGGGCTACGACGCAGGCACCGTGCGCTTTTCCGACGAGATCGACCTGCGGCTCGAAGGCCAGGATGCCGCCCTGTCGATCCCGTACGAGCATTTCGATCCCGCTGCGCTGCGGCCCGCCTTCATTGCGGCCTATCGCGAGGCTTACGGCTACTCGCCCTCCGATACGGTGGAGACGGTGGCGCTGCGACTTCATGCGCATGCGGGCAGTGCGGCCCCGCTCGATTTCACTCGGCTGTCGCCGATGGTCGGGAAGGACGGCGGACGCGTCGCCTATCGGCGCGACGTGTGGTTCGAGCGGCACCGGTCGACCGACACGCCAGTGATCCGGCGCGAGATGGTAGCCGGCCCCCTCAGCGGGCCGGTCATCATCGAGGGCGACGACACGACGATCGTCATTCCGCCCGGTGCCACGGTCGAGCCGAACGCCACCGGCAGCCTCGTGGCCACCCTGGGTGTCTCCACATGACCGGTATCGACCCCATCACCTTCGCCGTCATCAAGTCGGGCCTCGATACCATCGTCGACGACATGGCGTACGCGGTGATGCGTACCGCGCGCTCGCCGATCGTGCGCGACGTGCTCGACTACTCGGTCACCATCTGTGACGCCAAGGGGCGCATCCTCAGCCAGGCCAAGACCGTGGCGCTGCATCTCGGCGCCGTGCCCGACGCCATGGACGTAATCATCGAACGGTTCCGGGGCGACCTGTTCCCCGGCGACGTGATCGTGCTCAACGACCCCTATGACGGGGGCATGCACCTGCCCGATATCTTCATGTTCAAGCCGATCTTTTCGGGCGAAAGGCTGCTCGGCTACTCGGTGGTGATTGCGCATCACTGCGATGTCGGCGGCCGGGTGCCGGGCTCCAATGCCTCGGATTCGACGGAGATTTTCCAGGAGGGTCTGCGGATCGCGCCGATGAAGCTCTACGAGCGTGGCGTGCCGAACAAGACGCTGTTCAAGATCATCGAGAAGAACGTGCGGCTGCCCGACCTGGTGCTGGGCGACCTCGATGCACAATACGCCACCTGCAATATCGGCGAGCGCGAGATGCTGCGGCTGTTCGAGCGCTACGGCGATGAACTCGAAGGCTATTTCGACCGGCTGATCGACTATGGCGAGGAACTGACCCGCAAGGCCATCGCGTCGTGGCGGGACGGCGACTACCACTTCACCGACTATATCGATGGCGACGGATTTTCACCGGCGCCGATCCCGATCGTGTGCCGGATCACGGTGAAAGGCGATCACCTCTGGGTGGATTTCACCGGGTCCTCGCCGCAGGTGAAAGGCGCGATCAATTCGACGCTGAGCTTCGTGAAATCCTCGACCTACCTCACCATCCGCTGCGCGCTCGACCACGATGTGCCCAACAATGCCGGGGTCTATCGCTGCATCACGGTGACGGCGCCGGAGGGCTCGATCCTCAATCCGCGCATGCCGGCGCCGGTGGCAGCGCGTGCGCTGACCGGCTATCGCGTCGTCGATACGGTGATGGGTGCCCTGGCCCAGATCGCGCCGAAAAAACTGATGGCGGCGGGCGAGGGCGGCAACACCGTGGTGGCGATCGGCGGCTATCACAGCGCGTCGCGAAAGCCGTTCGTGCTGGTCGACATGATCAACGGCGCCTGGGGCGGGCGCTCGGACAAGGACGGCATCGAGGGGATCACCAACCCGAGCCAGAACATGTCGAACCTGCCGATCGAGACGATAGAGGCGCGCTATCCGCTGCTTATGGAGGAGTACTCGCTCCGGCCGGATTCCGGTGGTGCAGGGCAGTATCGCGGCGGCATGGGGCTGGTGCGGCAATATCGGCTGCTCGCCGACAATGCGGTGCTGCAACTGCGCGCCGACCGGCATGAGCATCCGCCCTACGGGCTGTTCGGGGGGAAGCCGGCGGCTTCGTCGAAGAACCTGATCGATCGCGGCGGCGGGTTCGAGGTGTTACCCGCCAAGGTAACGCTCGAGATCGGCAAGGATACGGTGATCCGGCACGAGCAGGCGGGCGGCGGTGGCTGGGGTGATCCGGTGCAGCGCTCGCGTGCGGCGATAAACGCGGACATCGCCAGCGGCAAGGTGTCGCCCGAGGCGGCGGCGAAGGATTACGGAGAGGGCGAATGAGCAAGGTGGTTGTGGTCACCGGCGGGGCGAGCGGCATCGGCGAGGCGACGGTGCGGCGTTTCGCGGCGGGTGGCTGGACGGTGGAGATTGCCGACCGGGACGCGGCGCGCGGCGAGCGGATCGCAGGCGAGAGCGGTGCGACGTACCGGGCGTTGGACGTGGCCGACGAGGCGGCGATTTCAGCCTATGCGGCCGATGTGCTGGCACGGCGAGGCGCGGTGGATGCGGTGGTCAACTCGGCCGGCGTGCTGCAGAACGCCATCCGCGTCACCGACATGGAGATCGCCGAATACGACCGCATCCATCAGATCAACGTGCGCGGCACGCTGCTGGTGAACCAGGCCTTCGGCCGGGCGATGACGGCGCGCGGGCAGGGGGCGATCGTCAATATGGGCTCGCTCACCACCTACCGGCCATCGGGACAGCCGGCCTACGCGATGGGCAAGGCGTCGATCAAGATGATGACCGAAATCCTCGCGGCGGAGTTCGGGCCGAGTGGCGTGCGTGTCAACGCCGTGGCCCCCGGCTACGTGCTGACCCCGGCGATGCAGGCGCGCATCGACAGCGGCCAGCGCGACCCGAAACTCATCATCGAGAAGGCGGCGCTCCGGCGCTTTGTTCAGCCCGCCGATGTGGGCGAGGCGATCTGGTTCCTCTGCTCCGATGCGGCGAGCGCCATCACCGGGGTGACGCTGCCGATCGATGCGGGCTGGCTGGCGACGAGCGCCTACACAGCTTACGCGGCGGTGCCGTGAGGCGGCGGCGCTAGTTCAGCTTCGGGATGAGGTTGAGCATGGAGATGGCGCGCTGCACATCCTCCGGCCAGACCCAGATCGAGTATTCCGGCGGCACCAGGGGGTAGCTTTCGGGGCCGTGCAGTTCGCGGCTGCGCAGGTCGAGCACGTAGCGCGAGCGCCACTCGTGGCGGGCCGCGCCGTCGAGCTTTTCGCCGGCGACCAGCTTTTTGGTGATGCCGTGGAGCTTTTCGCACATCCGGTATTCGTAGGCTGGCATGGTCAGCGCGTCGGCCCAGATGCCGAGCTTTTGCGCCACTGCCGATTCCGCCGTGGCGACGAACAGCGACAGGTCGGCCTCGCCGGGGATAGCGGGGAAGATGATGAAGGGGGCGGCCCAGCCGGAGCGGATCACGTCGAGGTTGAACGTCGAGCGATCGAGCAGCGACATGGTCTCGCGCTCGGTAGCGCTGTAGTTTGGCGCCAGATAGGCGAGCAGGCGGTTATTGTTCTCGAACGGCGGCTCGACGGTGCGGATGAAGATCGAGCGGTCGTCGCCGGTCGGACGGTCGAGCCGCTTGCGGATGTTCTCCTTGGCCCAGGCGCTCGCCGCCTCGCCCTGAGTGAACTGCAGCGTACCGGCCTGGCCGCTGAGCAGCTTTGGCAGGAGGTGCGCCGCGAGGCCGGCGGTGATCGGCGCCTTGCCCTGCTGGATCCAGCCGGCGAGCTCGAGGAAATTGGCGTCGACCCGGGCCGCGCCCTGAGGCGATTTCGCGGTGACCTCGGGCGTATCCACCGAGAGCATGCGGACCGGCATGCGCAGGGTGGGGGTGTCGCCGTCGGTGATATCGACCAATGCACGCGTGCCGAGATCGGGCATGTTCTGCCCGACCGGAGTCCAGAGGATTTGAACCTGGGTCACTGCCCACTCCTGTCGCTGGTGAATGCCCGCCCGCTACAGTAAAGCCAATACTGTAGCGGGAGTGGATCGCAGATTTGCGACAGTTGCAATAGTGACGACGAAGCGGTTGCTTTGACTGAGCTTTCTGATCAGGCGTAGTTCACGTAGATGGTCTTTTTCTGCAGATACGCATCGAGCCCGTACTTGCCGTCCTCGCCGCCGATGCCCGAGTCTTTCATCCCGGCATGGTGCGCCTGCACCACGTCGCCGCCCTGCTTGTTGACGTAGATTTCGCCGAACTTCAGCTCGCGGATCAGCCGCATCATCCGGCGCATGTCCTTGGTGAACACATAGGCTGAGAGCCCGTAGCGGCTCTCGTTGGCGAGGCGCAGGCCCTCGTCGAAGTCGGTCACTGTCATCACCGGGACGACCGGGCCGAACACTTCGTCCTGCATGATCTGCATCGAGTTGTCGGTCACCTTCAGCACCGTCGGCTCGTACCAGTGGCCGCGAGCAAACTCGCCATCGGTCAGCCGTCGCCCGCCGGCCAGCACTTCGGCGCCGGCCGCCTTGGCGGTTTCGACCATGCGCTCGACCTTTTCGAGTTCGGGGCGGGAGAATTTCGGGCCGATGTCGACGAGGGTGGTCGGATCGCCGACTTTCAGTTGCTTAACCGCACTGGTGAACTTGCCGATGAACTCGTCGGCGATCTTCTCGTGGATATACATGCGCTCGTTGCAGATGCAGACCTGCCCGCAGTTCTCGAACCGCGACAACACCGCCGCACGCACGGCGGCACCGATATCGGCATCCTCGGCGACGATGAAGGGCGCCTTGCCGCCGAGCTCCAACCGCAGGATTTTGAGGTCATCCGCGGCGTGGCGGAAGATATCCTTGCCGGCCCGGACCGAGCCGGTGAGCGTGATCAGCCGGCTCAGCGGGTGGGTGACCAGCGCGCGGCCGACGCCTTCGCCGGTGCCGCTCACCACGTTGATCACGCCGGCCGGAAAGCCGACCTGGTCGGCCAACTGGGCGATCTCGAGCGCCGTCGTCGGCGTGCCCTCGTGCGACTTCACCACCACGGTGTTGCCGGCGATCAGCGCCGGGCCGATCTTGCGGCACATCAGGCCGGCCGGGTAGTTCCAGGCGGTCAGCGCAATCACGACGCCGACGGCGACCTTCTGGATCCAGATCTGCTCGTCGGCATTGTCGGACGGGATGATGTCGCCGGTGATGCGGCGGGCTTCCTCGGCGGCGTAGGTGAGGTAGAGCGCGGCGCCCTCGATCTCGCCGCGCGCCTCCTGCAGCGGCTTGCCCTGCTCGGCGATCACCATGCGGGCGAGGCGCTCGCGGTTTTCGAGGATGACGCGGGCGAGGTCCTTCAGCAGCTGGCCGCGGCTGGCCGGCGGCAGGGCTTCCCAGGCCGGCTGGGCCTGGTGGGCGGCGGTGACGGCGCGGTCGGCGTCGTCGGAATTGCCGCGCGGCACGGAGGCGATCACCTGGCCGGTGGCGGGGTTCTCGACCTCGATCCACTCCTTCAGCGTCGACTCCACCCATTGCCCGCCGATGTAGTTGCGGTAGCGGTCGGTGCCTTTGACGAGGTCTTTCATGCCGGGCATGGGTAGGCTCCTTGAGTAGTCATCGCATGAAGGTGCCCTGGACCTTGTAGCCCGCGAGTTCGGGCAGCCAGAGCGTGATTTGGGGGACGTAGACGAGAACGAAGAGCAGGCCGATCAGGACGATCAGGAACGGCCACATCTCCTTGGTGATATCGGCGACCTTGATGCCGGAGACGCCGGCGATGAGGAACACCAGTTCGCCCATCGGCGGGGTGACGAGGCCGATCATCAGGTTGACCACCGAGACGACGCCGAAATGCACCGGGTCTATACCGAGCGCCACCACGGTGGGCATCAGGATGGGGATGATGATCAGCAGCATCAGCAGGGTATCGAGGAAGGCGCCGAGGATGAGGAACAGCACCGTCACCACGAGCATGAAGACGACCGGCGACAGGTTGAGGCTCACCATCCACAGGCCCATGGCCTCCGGGATCTGCTCGGCCGCGACCACCCAGTTCATCACCAGCGCGCCGGCAATGGTGATGGCGACAATGGCGGTGGCCTTCGAGCTGTCGACAAGCACGCGGTAGAACGTCTTCAGCGTCAGCGAGCGGTAGACGAAGAAGGCCAGCATCAGGGCGCAGAACGCAGCGACGGCGGCGGCTTCGGTCGGCGTCACGGCGCCCGAGTAGATGCCGCCGAGCAGGATGGCCGGCAGGCACAACACCGGGATGGCGTAGAAGACCGTCTTCGCCGCCTCGCGGAGTTTCGGCACCGGCTCGACCGGGAAATCCTTGTAGCGCGCCATCACCGTCACGATGGCCGACTGCGCGCCGGCGAGCAGCAGGCCCGGAATCACACCGCCCATGAACAGGTAGCCGATCGAGGTGTTGGCGACGACGCCGTAGAGCACCATCGGGATCGAGGGCGGGATGATCGGCCCGATGATGGCCGAGGTGGAGCTCAGCGCCGCGGCAAAGCCCGGCTTGTAACCGGCCTTCACCATGGCATCGACCTCGAGCTTGCCGGGGCCGGCCGCATCGGCGAGGGCCGAGCCGCTCATGCCCGAAAAGATCACCGAGGCGAGGATGTTCACATGCGCCAGCCCGCCCTTGAAGCGGCCGACCAGCATGTTGGCGACACCATACATGCGCTCGGTGAGCCCCGAGGCGTTCATGATCTCGGCGGCGAGGATGAACAGCGGCACCGACAGGAGCACGAACGAGCCATAGAGCCCATTGAGGCTCTGGGTGGCGACCAGCGCCACGTCCTGGTGCGTGATCAGCAGGTAGACGATGCCGCTCGCCAGCATGGCATAGCCGATCGGCATGCCGAGGAACGACCACAGGAAGAACAGGACGAACATCGTCCAGGCGGAGAAGCTCATCGGCGTGGTGGTCCTAAAGCGATTGCTGCCATCCGGCGCCGCTGAGCCGCCTGATCCGGATCGCCGCACCGACGACCACGGCGATCATGAAGATAGCGAAGCAGGAATAGACGAGATCCATCCGCACATGCAGCAGCATGGTGCTGCGCTTGCCGAGGTAGAGGATGTAGTCGAGCACCCCGGGGATGGCGGCGAGGAAGACGAGGCCGAGGCAGGCTGTGTTGAAGATGGCAAGCCAGCGCCGAGGCCCCGGCTTGAACCAGTTGAAGATGACGTCGAAGACGATCTGCTGCCGTTCCGGGACGAGGATGCCACAGGTCCAGAACACCACCCAGACGTAGCCGATCGAGCAGAGTTCGAGCGTCCAGGCGATGGGCGCGTTGAACACGTAGCGCGAGACGACCTGGAGGATGAAGGCGAAGAACATGACGGCGAAACTGATCGCCGCCACGCCCTCCGCGAGATTCAACCAGATCAGGCGCACTCGATTCACGTCAGGCGCCGGCGGCGTTGATGCGGTCGAGCAGGCCGGCCGGCCAGGTCTTGGCGAAGTCGCTGTCGAGGAACTTCTTCTGCACCTGGTCGCGGAACGAGGCGACGTCCGGCGTCACGACGGTCATGCCGTTGTCCTGCAGGAACTTGACCGCATCGGCCTCGGCCTTCAGCACCTCAGCGTCGTTGAAGGCCTTGGCGGCGGCTTCGGCCGTCTCGATGGCCTTCTTCTCGTCGTCACTGAGGCCGTCCCAGTAGGGCTTGGCGACGGTGAAGAAGGTGTTCGAGACCATGTGGTCGGTCAGTACGACCTGCTTGGTCACCTCGTAGAACTTGTTGGCGATGACGTCGGCCAGCGGGTTTTCGAAGCCGTCGATGGTGCCGGTCTGCAGCGCCAGGTAGATTTCCTCGAAGGCCAGCGGGGTGGCGTTGCCGCCCAGCGAATTGCCGAGGAACTGCCAGGTTTCCGAGCCGGGCATGCGGAGCTTCAGGCCGGCCAGATCGGCCGGGGTCTTCACGTCGCGCGGCTTCACCAGCACCAGCTGGCGCGAGCCGAGATACTGGCTGCGGACGATTTCGAGCCCAAGGTCGGCACCCACCTTGGCCTTGTACTCGGTGCCGACCTCGCCGTCATAGACGGCATCGAGGTGCTTGGCGTCGCGCATCAGGTAGCCATTGGTGAAGATCGAGTATTCGGGGATCAGCGCCGCGATATCCTGCGGCGAGATCATGCCGACCTCGAGGTTGCCGCGCTGCATGGCCTCGATTTCGGTGCCCTGGGCGAACAGCGTGCCGTTGTAGTGGATCTGGACGTCGAAGGCGCCCGGCAGGGCCTTCTCCAGCTCGTCCTTGAAGGTGACCAGCGCCTTGGACTGGATCTCGCTCTCGGCGCCGGGCGTCGAGATGCGGATCACCTTGGCATCGGCGAAGGCCGTACCTGCCATCATGGTGGTCGCGAGGAAGGCGGCGCCAGCCAATAAGGCACGGCGCCCGAAAGTCGGAACGTGTGTCATTCGGTGAGTCTCCCCTGTCGGGTGCCGCAATCGCGAAGCTCGCGCCCTCTGCGGCTGCCCATGCTCGATGCTTCAACGGAGGAGGGGAAGTCGTCAAGCACAATGTTGACAATCGGCAATTAATCCTGCTCTTTTGACTCGTGCCTGAGGGGCGAAACGCCCACGTAGCCTGCCTTTCCGAGAGGTCCAGAGTGGACGGCCTGCCCAAGACCCGATGCCTTGCCGTGGCCATCGCCACGCCGCTGACGCGCGATTTCCACCCCGACACCGACCGGCTGATCGCGCGGGCGAGGATGCTGATGTCGCTTGGCTGCGACGGCATTACGCTGTTCGGCACGACAGGCGAGGGCGCGGAGTTTTCGGTCGAGGACCGGATTTTGACGCTCGAGGCGGTGATTGCGGCGGGCATTCCGGCCGAGCGGCTGGTGGCTGCGGTCGGCGCGCTCAACATCCCCGATACGGTGAAACTTGCAGCGCATGCGACGGCGCAGGGCGTGGCGGGCGTGCTGCTGATGCCACCGTCGGTCTATCGCGGTGGCATTTCGGAGGACGGGACATTCCGCTACTTCTGCGCGATCATCGATCGCGTGGCGATGTCGGACCTCAGGCTCTATCTCTACCACTTCCCCGATATCTGCGGCACGCCGATCACCCCGCAGGTGGTCCGCCGCCTCGACGAGCGCTATCCGGGGATGATCGCGGGGGTGAAGGATTCGGGTGGCGACCTCGATTTCACGCTCGACCTGATCCGGCGCTTCTCGCATCTCAACATCTTCACCGGCAGCGAAATCCACCTGCCCGAGGTGATCCAGGCGGGTGGTCGCGGCACGGTATGCGGGCTCGCCAACGTGATGCCGAAACTGATGCGCGGCATGTGCGATGGGCCGACGGCGTTCGACCGGCGGGCGCTGCTGCCGCTGATCCTTGCGGGCGACGCCATCCTGTCGCGGCGGCCGTTCATTCCGTCGGCCAAGGCAGTGGTGGCCGACTGGCTCGGCGATACCGAATGGCGGCGCACCATTCCACCGCTGCCGGAGTTTCCGGCGAACGAGCGCAATACGCTCATGACCGATTTCCGAAACTGGGACGCGAGCCTGCCGCCCGAGTGGCGCAGCATCGCCGTCCCCGACGAAACCCCCAGCAACGTCGTCGGCCTCCGCCGCGCCTAGAGGAGGCCGCATGGCCCATTCGCTTGAGAGCAAGCCGCAGCTTGCGACGCCCGCAATTTCCGGCTCCAACGCCCCGGACCTGCATAGCCCGGCCGTGCGGCAGGCCCGCATCGACCTTGCGGCATCGCTGCGGATGGCAGCGCGGCTCGGCATGCACGAGGGCATCTGCAACCATTTTTCGGCGGTGGTGCCGGGGTACGACGACCTGTTCCTCGTCAACCCCTATGGCCTGGCCTTCGCCGAGGTCACCGCTTCTTCACTGTTGATCTGCGATTATCTCGGCAACGTCATCGACGGGGACGGGGTGCCGGAGGCGACGGCGTTCTTCATCCACGCACAGGTTCACAAGCAGGTTCCACGGGCGCGGGCGGCGTTCCACACGCACATGCCCTACGCCACGGCTCTGTCGATGACCGAGGGCGAGCCGCTGATCTATGCCGGGCAGACGGCGCTGAAGTTCTACGGGCGCACGGCGGTGGACAACGACTACAACGGGCTGGCGCTCGATTACCGCGAGGGCGAGCGGATTGCCGCGGCGATCGGTGACGCCGACATCGTGTTCATGAAGCATCACGGGGTGATGGTGGTGGGTCGGACGATCGCCGAGGCGTGGGATGATCTGTATTATCTGGAGCGGGCCTGCGAGGTGCAGTGGATGGCGATGTCGACGGGACGCGAGATCAAGGCGGTGAAGCCGGAGATCGCGGCGGCGGCGGCCCGGCAGATGCGCGAGGGGGATGCGGAGTCAGGGCGGCTGCACCTCGAGAGCATCAAGCGGCAGCTGGATGCGAGCGAGCCGGGGTATCGGCACTAGCGGGTAAGGTCGTTCGGTTCACTTGGCCGCCCCCTCCACCGCCTTCGGCGGTCCCCTCCCCCGTTTCACGGGTGAGGACCAAGGCACGGCCGGTGCGCTACCTTGTTATGGAGCCGCGATCTCGCCTGGGTCCTCCCCTGCGGAGCGGGGGAGGGGGACCGGCGTAGCCGGTGGAGGGGGCGGCCCCACGCGCCGATCCTGCTACTCCGCGTGCAGCATCCGCCCGGCCGCCTCGATGTGCTCTTGCAGCAACCGCACCGCCTTCTCCACATCCCGCTTCCGGCACGCATCGAGGATCAGCTTGTGCTCCTTGTGCGCGTCCGCCCGCCCATTCGTCGCCATCACCTGCATGCGGATGTAGCGCCCGATGGTTTCGTGGGTGCGGCGCAGCAGCTTCAGCATCCCCGGCCGGCCGGCGGGGGCGTAGAGCGTCTCGTGCAGGCGCCAGTTGGCGTCGCTCCAGCCGGCGAGCGCGATGTCGGCCATTTCCGAAATGATGGCCGTGGCCTTGTGGATGTCGGCCTCGGTCATCGCCGGGATGGCGAGCGCCAGCAGATGCGGCTCGACCAGCAGCCGCAACTCGAACAGTTCAGAAATCTCGTCGCGGGAGATCGGCGATACCTGGGCGCCCTTTTGCGGGGTGAGCACCACCAGCCCCTCGGCCTCGAGCTGGCCGAGCGCCTCGCGCACCGGGCTGCGGCTGACGCCGAGCTCGGCGGCGATCTGCTCCTGCTGCAGCTTCACGCCCTGCGGATACTCGCCGGCGAGGATGCGACGGCGCAATTCCTGCGCCACCTGAATGCTGATGGTGGTCTTGTCGAGCAGACCCGTTGCCATGGCTCACTCCACCAAGAGCGTTTGCAGGAAAAGTTGCAGACTTTTCCGCTTCGAAAGCACGACCGCAGAACACCGTCGCGCGTGTGACGCGTGAATCGCTGTTACACGAGGGCCGCGTCGGCTTGCAACGTACAAATGAGGAATGTATACATTCGACATACGGCTTTCGAGAGCGAAGGCCACCTTTCCTGCACAAGATTTCGAGGCGATAGATGACCTGGAGCGGCGTATTCCCCGCAGCCACCACCAAGATGACGGCAAGCGGCGAGCTCGACCTCAAGTCGATGCAGGCGAGCATCGACCGGTTGGTCAACAGTGGCGTCAGCGGCGTCATCGTGCTGCCGATGCTGGGCGAGAACGCCACGCTGACCCAAGCCGAGAGGGACAAGGTGGTGCCGGCGGCGAGGGAGGCGGTGGGCGGGCGCGTGCCGCTGCTCTCGGGCCTCGCCGAACTTTCGACCACCGACGCCGTCGCGGCGGCGAAGAACTATCGCAAGCTCGGAGCCGAAGGGCTGATGGTGTTCCCCAGCCTCGCCTATCGCACCGACCGGCGCGAGACGATCGAGTGGTACAAGGCGGTGGCGACCGGCGGGTTGCCGATCATGATCTACAACAACCCCATTGCCTACAAGGTGGACGTGGACGTTCCGACGCTCGAAGGGCTGGCGGGCGTGCCGGAGATCGTGGCGGTGAAGGAGGAGACCGGCGACATCCGCCGCGTCACCGATCTCTACAACGCCTTCGGCGATCGCTTCGACATCTTCTGCGGTGTGGACGACCTGATCCTCGAAAGCCTGGCGCTCGGGGTCGTCGGCTGGGTTTCGGGCATGACCAATGCCTGGCCGGAGGAATGCGTGAAGCTGTTCAACGCGGCGAAGGCTGGGGATTTTCGTGCGGCGCTGCCGCTCTACCGGCTGATGACGCCGGCGTTCCACCTCGATACCGATGTGAAGCTGGTGCAGTACATCAAGTTCGCCGAGCACCTGGTTTACGGGGCGCCCGAGCATATCCGCCCGCCGCGCCTGCCGCTGGTGGGCGAGGAGCGGGCGCGGGTCGAAGCGGTGATCCGGAAGACGATCGCGGATCTGAAGGCGCTCTGAAGCGATAAATCGCGGGACTTATCCCCGCGGTTCCTGAACGTGCGACTATGCCTCGTCTCCTGCAGGGCGGGCGCTGCGCAACGAACGTGCGGCGGGGGATATCGAGGGCCACCGGAGTCGTCTGGTGGCGGGCCGCGGTGCGAGCAACCGGCCGGCGGAAACCACCATCTCCT
>Ga0123337_10004153_pt1 | contig 14895 bp, 12 predicted proteins | sample frozenSSSSmetaG_FD_89792 | JGI IMG/M metagenome (GOLD analysis project Ga0123337, IMG submission 89792) | Glacier valley bacterial and archeal communities from Borup Fiord, Nunavut, Canada, to study Microbial Dark Matter (Phase II) -... | ecosystem: Environmental > Aquatic > Freshwater > Ice >... | reverse complement strand
GTCACGCCAACCGCGTAAATCCTGATATAAATAATCAGGATAGTGACCATGGACGTGCTTGCCGATCCCCGGGCGCCGCAGCGCCTTCGCCATGAAACCCGCATGCGCCTGCTCGAAGTGACCGGCATCACCGACATCACGCCGCGCATGCGCCGCATTCACCTCAAGGGCGACATGACCGGCTTTGCCGCGCCAGGCCATGCCGATCACATCAAGGTCTTCTTCTTTCCGCCCGGCGTCGCGCCGCGCGCCGTGCCGATCGGCCCCGATGGCGCGCAGTTCGCGCCCGGCGAACGGCCGCAGATGCGCGATTATACCCCGCGCGCTTTTGACGTGGACAAGGGCACGCTCGACCTCGATTTCGTGCTGCATGGCGACGGCCCGGCCGCGACCTGGGCCGCACAGGCGGCCATCGGCCAGACCCTGGTCATCGGCGGCCCGCGCGGCTCGCTGATCGTGCCAATGAATTTTGACTGGTATCTGCTGGCCGGCGACGAAACCGCCATCCCGGCTCTGGCGCGCCGCATGGCCGAACTGCCGGCAAGGGCGCGCGTATTGGCGGTGATCGAGGTCGACAACCTGTCCGAACACCAGCCCTTTCCAGGGACGGCCGATGTCGCGCTCACCTATGTCTATCGCAATGGCGCCGCCGCCGGCACGGGTAGCCGCATTCTCGACCGGATCCGGACCATGCGCTTCCCCACCGGCACAGCCTATGCCTATGTCGCCGGCGAGGCCGAGATGAGCAAGGCCGTGCGCGCGCATCTGACCGAGGCACGCGGCTTCAACCCAGACTATGTCCGGGCCGCCGGCTACTGGCAGCGTGGCACGGCGGACGCCCAGCACTAGCGGCAGGCTTGCCCGAACCGGGTGCGGCGTGACATGGAACGGGACCATCCCCGCGCTACCAACCCGGTCGGCGCCTGCCCGGAAAGGCCCTCGCCATGAGCCAGGTCATGAGTATCGTCGCAACCAGCCTGGTGGCGCTGATCGCGCTGCTGCATCTTTATATCATGGTCCTCGAAATGTTCCTCTGGACCACGCCGCGCGCGCTCAAGGCCTTCGGCCTGACGCCCGAATTTGCGGCTGATACCAAGGTCCTGGCCGCCAATCAGGGACTCTATAACGGCTTTCTCGCCGCCGGCCTGATCTGGAGCCTGGTCTACCCCGTGCCCGGCTTTGCCTGGCAGCTGGCCATGTTCTTTCTGGCCTGCATCGCCGTGGCCGGCATTTTCGGCGCCGTGACGTCCAGCCGCCGCATCCTCTTCATCCAGACCGTGCCGGCCGTGCTGGCCATGCTGGCACTGATGTTTGTGTGATGCGCCTTATGCGTCCATTCACCGCCGTCACCCTCGGGCTTGACCCGAGGGGACTGCACTGACGACAGACGCAGCAAGTGTAATGCCCTCGGGTCAAGCCCGAGGGTGACGATGGTGGGTAGGGCCGCCCGTGCTGCCTAACCTGCCAGCGACGCCAGCACCCGCACCCAGCTGCGGATGCCGCGGTGGTAGCTGGCCAGGTCATACTTTTCATTGGGGCTGTGGATCGCGTCGTCGATCTGGGCAAAGCCGATCAGCAGCGTATCGAGCCCGAGGATGCGCTTGAAATCGCCGGCGACCGGGATCGAGCCGCCAGAGCCGGTGATCACGGCCGGCTTGCCCCATTCATTGCTGAGGCCGGTCAGGGCCCGCTTGAGATGGGTGCCGTCGCTGGGCACGGTAATGGCGGGCGAGCCGCCATGGGCAGTAAAGCGCACCGAGCAATCGGCCGGGATCATGGCTTCGACATGGGCGCGGAAGGCGGCGCGGATCTTGACCGGATCCATGTTCGAGACCAGCCGGAAGCTGATCTTGGCGCTGGCCTTGGCCGGAATGACCGTCTTGAAGCCGTCGCCGGTATAGCCGCCGATCATGCCATTGATCTCGCAGGTCGGCCGCGCCCAGAGCATTTCGAGCACGCTGCGGTTCTTCTCGCCGGCCGGGATGGACAGCCCCGCTTCGCCGAGGAATTCGGCATCGTCAAAGCCGAGGCCCGCCCATTGCGCCTTGATTTCGGGGCTGACCTCGGCAACGTCGTCATAAAAGCCCGGCAGCGTCACGCTGCCATCGGGCGCCCGCAGGCTGGCAATGATCTCGGCCAGCAGCTGGTTGGGATTGCGCGCCGCATTGCCGAACATGCCTGAATGGAGGTCCTTGTCGGCGCAGGTGATTTCCACCTCTTCGGCCACCATGCCGCGCAGCATGGTGGTGATCGAGGGCGTTTCCCGGTCCCACATGTCGGTATCGCAGACCAGCGCGATATCGGCCGCACCCAAAGCGACCTTGTTGGCCTCCATGAAGGGCGGCAGGTTCTTGCCGCCGCTTTCTTCCTCGCCTTCGAGCATCAGCGACACCTTGACCGGCAGCGATCCCGTCACCGCCTGCCAGGCGCGGCAGGCCTCGATGAAGGTCAGCATCTGGCCCTTGTCGTCCGAGGCGCCGCGCGCCACAATGATCTGGCGGCCAGCCGCATCCTGCTTGAGCACAGGCTCGAAGGGATCGGAGTGCCAGAGGTTGAGCGGATCGACCGGCTGCACGTCATAATGGGCGTAGAACAGCACATGCGGGCCGGCTTGCTCGGGCCCCTTGGCCCAGACCACCGGATGGCCCGGCGTGGCATGCGCCGTCGCGTCAAAGCCGATGCCCTGGAGCTCGCCCACGATCCAGTCGGCGGCGCGCTGGCACTCTGCCTTGTAGGCCGGGTCGGTCGAGATGGATTTGATGCGCAGCAGCGCGTAGAGGCGCTCAAGGCTCTGGTTCAGCCCGGCATCGACATGGTTCAGCACCGCGTCAATCTGGTCAGTCTTCTGGTCGGTCATGGGGGCAAACTCCTGTTGCCGCTACCCTTGGCCGAGCCCGTCTTGCCTGTCCACCCCCTGCCCATCTGCCCGGCGCGCGCCATTTCATATTGTAACACTATTGACCCCATGCTTAGGTCACTGCCCCTATTGGGAGAGGATCCTGGATGACGCCGCACACCGCCCGACACCGCACTTCGGGCGACCTGATCGCTTCGATTGCCGGCCGCGTCCCCACGCGCAACCTGCATTCCCAGGTGCTCTGGCTGCTCGGCGTTGCTATTGTCGGCGGCGACTATCCCGAGGGGAGCATCCTGCCCGCCGATGCCGAACTGCTGCAGCGCTTCGGCGTGTCGCGCACCGTGCTGCGCGAGGCCCTCAAGACCCTGGCCGCCAAGGGCATGATCGAGGCCCGCGCCCGCATCGGCACCCGCGTGCTGCCGCGGCGCCGCTGGAACCTGTTCGATGCCGACGTGCTGTCCTGGCATTTCGAGACCGGGCCGGATGTCGACTTCCTGGCCAGCCTGTCGGAAATCCGTATCGGCGTCGAACTGGAATCGGCCGCCCTGGCAGCGACCCGCCGCAGCGACGACCAGGCCCAGGCGCTGATCGCCTGCGCCCAGCGCATGGGCGAGGCCACGAGTGCCGAGGAATTCGCCCGCACCGACCTTGAGTTTCACCGCACCGTGGCCGAGGCCTCGGGCAATCCCTTCATGGCCTCGATCAGTACCCTGGTCGAGCTGGCATTGACGGCCGCCTTCACCATCAGCTCGCCCATCAAGGACCCAGCGGCCATGAGCGCCACGGTCAAGGCGCATGGCCGGATTGCCGAGGCCATCGCCGCCGGCGACGCCGACGAGGCCCGCATGGCGATGAAGGCCGTGATCACCGTCGGCCTCGACCGCCAGCTCAAGCGCCTGGCCGACGACCAGGCCGCAAGCGGCTGAAAATAGCCGCCGGCTGGTGCCGGCGGCTTGAGCTTTACGACCCGATACGGGCGCTGATCAGCTGGAACGGCCGCAGCTGGTCGAGCTTGGCATCCGCCTGGACCCGTTCGAGGCCATCGACCGGCGTGGCACTTGTGCCATCCGGCAGGGTCAGCGCGAAGCCGCCGCGACGTCCGGCGCTTTCCGACAGGCGCAGCACATGGCCCTGCCCGTCTTGAGCAGGTTTCAGCGCATGCAGCCGCACGCTCTGCCCGCTCCAGGCAATGGGGGCAAAGGCATAGGCCTGGGCGGCATCTGCCGTCACGACGCGCAGCGGATCAACCACGAGATCGGCTTCCGCCTGCACCGCGTCGCTCCACCAGCGCCCGTCATGGGGCAACAGCGCATAGGTGAAGTGATGCTGGCCCTCATCGGCCAGCATGTCGGGATACATCGGTCCACGCACGAGGCTAATGGTCAGCACATTGCCCTTGGCCGAAAATCCATATTTGTCGGACGACAGGATCGCCGCGCCCCAGTCGGTTTCCGACAGGCTGACAAAGCGGTGCCCGCAGGCCTCGAACTGCGCCTGCTGCCAGGTCGTGTTGTTGTGCGTGGCGCGGCCGGTAATGCCGATGGCCTGATCGAACTGGGCCTCATTGGCCAGGACGGTCAGATTGAAGGCCGCCCGCACATAGGTGCGCCGGTCATGCCAGTCGATATCGGTGACGAAATCGATGCGCGGGCTATTGGCCCACAGACGCAGGCGCTGGGTGATCGTGCTGGCGCTGAGCTTGCGCACGATGGTGATCTCGCCCAGATGCGGGCCTTGAGCCGTGACGGTGAGGCTGTCGAGAGCGGTCAGCTCCTCGCCACCCAGGGCAAAGCTTGATTCAATGTCCCAGGCGTCATAGGTGCGCGGCAGCTCGTTGCGATAGACCATCAGCTTGTTGGCGGCACCGCCTTCGGCAACCAGTTCGCGCCCGCAGCGCTTGTCAAAGACGCTGACCAGTCGGCCCGCCTCGTCGAGCTCGGCGCGCACGAAGGCGTTTTCTAAGAGGCTTGCCGTTGCCGTCACCTGGCCCGGCGCGCCGGCGGCGACAAAGGACACCGATAGCGGCGCCAGATCCTGGTCGATACAGGCGACAAAGCCGCCCGCGATGGCCTGGGCGCCCAACCCTTCCGGCAGCGGCGTGGCCGAGACCAGCTGGAACTGGCTTTTGGCCGTGCCCGAAATATTGGCGACGGCAAGGCCGGAATGAGCCGTCCCCTCGCCCCGTTGGGCGGCAGCAATATCGCCCAGGCTCTTTTGGGCAATGGCTTCGGCCTTGGCCACCACGCCTTCGAGCTCGGCCTCGGTCTGCTCATAGACTTCGCGAATGGAACTGCCCGGCAGGATGTCGTGGAACTGGTTGCGCAGCGTCAGCACCCAGTCATTTTCGAGATCGGTCGGCGTGCCATCGGCGCCGGCCATGCCGGCCAGGGCCTCGAGCGCCTCGGCGGCGACGAGGCCGAATTCGGCCCGGCGGTTGAGCTGCTTGGTGCGCGCCTGGGTGGTCAGGGTCGCGCGGTGATATTCGAGATACATTTCCCCGCTCCACCGCGGCAAAGTGCTCTCGTCGAGCTCGGTGCGAATGGCGTCGAGATGGTTCTGGATATTGCCGTGTTCGACATGGGGAATGGCCGGCATCAGGTTGATGATGGGCATGGTGGAAATCTGTTCGGGATCGGGGCCGCCGCCGCCATCGCCCCAGCCATAACTGGCAATCACCGTATCGGTGAGATCCTTGGCCTTGTGATTGGCCCAGACCTCGGACAGTGCGCCCGGCGTCATCCACATATTATAGCCTTCGCTCTTATAGGCATCATAGGTGTGGGTGAGCACTTCCGAGCCGTCATTGCCGGCCCAGACGAAGAGGTTTTCCGGCAGCGGATTGGTCTCGTTCCAGGTCACCTTGATGGTGACCAGCGCATCAATGCCGGCATGGCGCATGATCTGCGGCATGGCGCCGGTGAACCCGAACGTATCGGGCAGCCAGGCGGTGCGGCTGATAGCGCCGAAATAGCGCTGGAAATCCTGCTGGCCGATGAGGAACTGGCGCAGGAACGCCTCGGCCGAGGGCATATTGGTATCGCATTCGATCAGCATGCCGCCGATCGGCTCCCACTGCCCGTCCGTCACCCGCGCCTGGATGGCCTTGAGCAAAGCCGGATCTTCCTCTTCGATATGGCGATACATCATCGAGGAGGACTGGGCGAACTTGAACTCAGGATGGCTGCGCATCAGCGCTTCCACATTGGAGAAGGTGCGCACGATCTTGCGCACGGTTTCCGGCTGCGGCCACAGCCAGGCATAATCGATATGGGCATGGCCGGTGATCAGCACCTTGCCCTGCTTGGGATAGGCCTTGCGCAAGGTGGCCAGCCCGTCATCGAAGACGGCGAGGGCCGCGTCCACCGATTCAAGGGCCGATGGTGGCACCGCGGCGGGCTTGTCGGTGGGCTCGAAGCTGCGCTCCCAGATACGGCGCGCCCATCCCTGGTCGGCGAGGCGCGGCCCCACTTCGGCCGTGGCCGTGGGCAGGCGCAGCTCCACCATGGCGATCTCGACCACTTCGCACAGCGCCCGTGCCAGCTCGGGATCGGTCGCATGCTCGCTGGCATTGCGCGCCACGTCGATGCGCTGCCGCAGCGCCCTGATCGTCGGGTGGAAGGCCAGGATCTCGGCCTTGTTGAGGCGCGGCTCGCGCTGGGGAATGCCGAACAGTGTCCGCGCGGCGACTTCCGCCACGATATGGAAGGGCTGATCGGGCACGACCTCAAAGCGCGGATGATAGGGATTGGCGCCAAAGGCCTCAATGCGGTTGCCCTGCGCATCGAGCAGGCGCACCAGCGCCTCACCGCCGAAATCGAGCCGCAGCTCGATCACGCTGCCCTGGGGCGCCTGGATCAGTTCGGTGGTGCGGAAGATGTGGATGCCGATGCGGTTGTCCCAGGCCTCGCCGACGCTGATCGGCCGCGGCGCGGCATCGGGCGCCGCTACCGTCCAGCCGGTGATGGGGAAATGCTGCTGCACCTCCCAGGCGGTCAGCTCGTCGGCCCAGGCGCCCAGGCGCTGCTGCAACTGCACGAGGGTGCGCTGGCGATCACGATGTGCACGCAAATATGCTCTCCCGGAAATCCTGATAGGGTCTCAGCCGGCGCACCACCGCGCCGCTCGCCGACTTCACTACGCCATTGCAACGTTATTATGAAGTGCAAACCCGCATCCAGCGACCCATTCTGCGCAGATTCCTGTCGTCATCGGCTGCGTCATGAAAGCCGGCCTCTCCGCACCCGGTGGCGCTTAGGCCGGGGTTCCCCCAGCCGTGCCAGCCAATTAGCGCGGCGGGGCGGAACCCCGGCGCGCCCTGCCCCATTCCTCTGCCATGAACAGCACCGCTCTGCCTGCGCCGCGCCCCGCCTTCCTGATCGTTGACGACGAGCCTCTGGCGCGCATGGAACTGGCAGAACAGGTGCGCGACTGCGGCTTTGACGTGATCGAGGCCGGCAATACCGCCGATGCCCTGGCTCTGCTCGACGCACGGGGCGAGACCTTTGCCGGTCTGGTCACCGACATCAACATGCCGGGCAATCGCAGCGGCGTGGTGCTGGCCAACCATGTCCGCTTCATCTGGCCCCATATCGTCATCATCGTCGTATCGGCCGCGCGCACGCCGATGCAGGGCGAACTCCCCGAACACGTGGCCTTTCTCAACAAGCCCGTCGACCCCGACGCGCTGCGCGCCGCCATAAGCGCGTTTCCGGCCCGGTAAGGGCCAGACTGTGAAAACTGTCGCTTGATCGATGGCTGGTGGAGCTGAGCGGGGCGTCCACCATCGTCTGAGAAGCCCGGATTGCTTGGGGTCTGTAGGATGGGTGGTGGGACAAATGTACCACCTGCTGGGTCCACTGTGGTGCTTGAACTGTTTCAAGGCAAGCGAGATTACCTCGTGGTATCGGTCGTTAGGAAAAATCCTGACTGTGCTCTCTGGAATAACAAAGCAGGATCAGCGTCACATAGATCGATAGCTGCTCCCACTGCTGTACCGTGAAATCTATCCGCTGAGGATTTTCGTAGTCCTCATGATGAACGAGATTGTTTCTGATCCTGTATATCTCCTTTCCCAAACTTTCTCTCTTAAAATCCCGGCTATTTAGGAACGTCTTAAATAGTTCAATTTCCTTTTCTAATGCAGTAGTTGCACCATCCAAAGTAACCGATCCAAAGATTTTTCGAATGGAAGGTTCTTCTCGCTCTCTCCAGTTTAGCGTCGTCCTGCAGTACTCTTTAAGTTCCGAAACGGTACTCGCAATGCCGCCCTTATCCTTAAGCTCCAAAACCCATGGAAAGTAGTATAAAGCTTCAATGCACCGATACATCTCAAGGAAGTAGTGCCGCGACAAATTAGCAGTTAGTGCTTGGAATAGGTTGTCTTTTGGTATGTGCTCATAGGTACCAAGTTCAATCACAGCTGCGTTTATTTGCTGAGTTATAATTCTTGATCTGGCACCACTAAAGGAACAGCAGAGATTGAACCCATGATGTGACACATCGGCGTCGTATAGTGCGTTATCTGCCGGCACACGAAACACGTAAACGGTTTGGTAGAAGTCAATTAGGTCAGAAAAGGCATGACCTTGGTAATCGTCGCCGAGTACATCCAGAACATCTGCAGCGGCACTGAGCTTTCTATAAGCTGGCTTGATGGAATATAGGTCTCTGAGGTAGTGGCAGAGAAATAGAAATGTACTTTGATCTATATTTTCCTGCTCAAACCCCAATTTGACAGACCAGTCCGTGACATGCTGCTCGTCAGCCTCATTTAGGTTTGGTACGGAGAATGCTAGATACCTTCCGTCGGCATGCTCGTACAAACACAAGAACCCACCGCCCGGAAGATGTGCCGCATTTGTGCCTAGAAGCTTAACGCTATTGTATCGTTTATATTGCTGCTCCTGTTCAGATGCATCAATTTTCTCAGTTCTTAGCTTGTCGGCCAAGTCAGTACGACCAGAAGCTTGAATTAACGGCGCAAAGACGCTTGCGACAACATCTGGCAACTTATCCTTCATCTAGGCACGCCATACGGGTAGCAGATCGTTGAGCCTGTCTGCTTTATCAATCATGAATGTAAAGGCGCGTACGAAGAAGTCTCGCTCAAATCTGCCTACCTGACCCGCTCTCTGTGCTAGTCGCTGGTTCAAGGTTTCGAGCTGTAAATACTCGTCAATCTCTAGGGCTGTGAAAGTGGTGGTTGCGCTAATGAGGCTATCGATAGCGGTTTCAATGGAAGCAAGCTTGTTATCTGCTTCTGCCCAATCCACGTCAAAACCCGGTTCATCGAATATGCGAATGGCCACAGCAACAAAGAAGCCTACCAAGGCTGGGAACGACTGAAATAGCTCTTTGCCATCCCCGATCCGATCGGTGGATTTTGCCTGTGCCGGTGAAGACCTTGAGAACATTCGATCTAGTTTGGCCGCCATTTTCAGCGTTCGTATGAAGTATCCGAGAAACGCCTCATGGCTGCTAGCCTCAATGGCGTCCATCCTCGAAAAGTCTTCAGCGACCTTATCCTTGAGATCGAACTCAGGCTTGCGAGACGAGAATGAGAGGAATAGCCGAATGATCGTACTAGCTTGGTACTGACCCGCATCACTTCGTCTGCGAGCATCAGTCAGTGTGAATATCTGAGCATCGGCACCGAGCGCGCCGTCAATTATTTTCAACAGCTGAGAATAGACCGTCTCCAACTGCCGGGATATTTCCCATGGAACTTGCCCGGTATTCAGTACAAGCATCCGGTATATGAGGCTGTTGAGATTTCTAGATACCCAGAACTCCACTCGCATGGAAGTTTGGTTTAGCTCAGCATTCTTATTTACGGCATCTCTAAGCGCCGTAGTTCTTTGCATGCCGTCGATTATCGAAAGGCTATCAGCGTCGACTTGAAGCAGCGACGTTAAGAGAGTTTCGTCTTCAGCATGATTTTTTATTGCACCGATTAGGTCGCTGTCAGCTAGAATACCGATGACTACTGGAGGAATTACGGCACCTGACGCGAGATCCTCCACCAGCCGTGTCCGTATTGAGATGCCGGTCTTTGTCTTAAGGGGCGCTCTTTGTCCCTCGATGCCCCCCCGGTTCTCATATGCTGTCGTAACCATCGACAAAAACTGAGACACGGGCATGGCGGTCATTACTGAGTAACAGTCTACGCGGCTGTCATGTATAATATTTATTGGCGCCATTTTCTCTCGCACTCTAACGGCCTATCGCGATTTGTATCTTTTCGTATGCTGGCACTAGCCTGTAAAGCCCTGGGGGCGTAGGCCAACATGGCAGCCGGCAAACGTATTTCATACGGCTCACAGCCACTGGCCAAGAACTAGGTAGGCTGCGCCCCACCAAACACTGAAAAATACAAATTTTTCCGTGGGGGTATATAACCTTGACCAGAGGCGCAACTCCCCCATACCCGCCCGCTGGCAGCGCCTTGTGATCAGCGGCGTAGTGCACAATGCAAGCTTCAAACCAGACCACGCTGGAACGCAACTAAGGGGGATGGGGGCACCCCGGCACCTAGCGAGGTTGCCTATCTATCACTTGTGAACCACATGGGTATACCTTACCGAGACACAGCCCTGAGACACTGGTTCCGTCTCATTAGGGTTGACTTGGGAGTTTCGATACACTAGCGATCTAAGGTCTAGAGCCAAATGAGACACATATCGCCATGTCGCACCTATATGGTTACGCACGAGTATCAAGCACCGACCAAAGCTTGGATGTCCAACAGGCTGCATTGAAGGCAGCAGGATGCACCGTCATTCGTTCGGAGAAGAGGTCAGGGACTACGACCGAAGGCCGAACTGAGCTTCAAACGTTGATCGACTTCGCCCATGCTGGCGATACCATTGTGGTCACGCGCATAGATCGGCTGGCCCGTTCGATTGCAGACCTTGCCGGGATAGTGCGCTCACTTGAAGCCAAGGGCGTAGCGCTCAAGGCGACCGAGCAGCCGATTGATACCAGTACAGCTGCAGGCCGGGCGTTCCTACAAATGCTAGGCGTGTTTGCGGAGTTTGAGACAGCCATACGCAGGGAACGGCAAATGGAGGGTATCGCCAAGGCAAAGGAGGCTGGTGTCTACAAGGGGCGTCCACCATCTATCGATGCAGCCAAAATTGCCGTCCTCAAAGCCGATGGATTGGGAGCAAGCGCCATAGCCAAACAATTGGGCATCGGCCGGGCATCCGTCTACAGGGCGTTGCGGGAACTTCCGGATTTGGGCTAACCGGTCAGCGAAGAGAGCGCGCCGGACAGACGAGAGGCGGGCAAGATAGATGCCCTGCCAAATCGCCGGAGAAGCCCGGTGGCGCCGCTTTTGGGCTTCCAAGCTAGTTCGGCGCAGGACCGGCCTTTCGCGCTCAGCGGGCCCGTACTCGTGGAGCTATAAGTCCAGCTCAAAATTAGCGGTCTTCATATATGGAATAAGGGTTGGGCTCTACAATGACTTCTCAATGTGCTGCTCAGGTAATGATGCTTAGTACCGTCATCGGAACAGGCTTTCGTACAATGCGTTATACAGTCACATCGGTGTATCTGTATATCAATATTACCCCCGTTTTGGAATAAGGGTTGGGATACATGACTAACTCATGTCTACTAGGTAATAATAGTAGATATATCATTATTTATCAGTGGTCAGGATTGTTACGGCCTGAGAATAGGCCAGCATAGGACAACCAAGCAAACAGCGCGGCCGAATACAGGTTGATGGGAAGCCATAACCACCGGTTTAGGTGCAGAGGTATAAGCGGATTGTAGAGCAGCACGACGGTAATGGAAGGCCAAACGAGCCGAGTTGCCTGCTTAGCTGGCCAGTATAAACTCCACGCTACAATGCCACCAGCAGTCCACATGACCGGTCTGAGGGCCGTTATAATCCGTAGGGCAATGGTAGTATCGCAATCAACGACATAGCGGCTGGCAGATAGAGCCACTTGGCATGGTCACTGCGCAATTGCATCGGGCGGCATCCGTTGCATTACCGCGTGAACAGCGGCGGCATATTCCTTGGGATCCACACCGTCTTCAAAATTCTGTCTTGTCAGATTATCGCCGGTAGCTTCCCCAATTTCCTCCATCAGTTCGGCTTGGTGAAGCTCATCCGGGCCTAGCCCTGACAAGTTCTTTAGCTCAGCAATGTAGGAAGCATAGTAGTCCTCATAGGTGCTGGGAAACGTTGCGGAAGCTTTGGCAGGCTGCGCGCCACCCTGCGACCTTCGACGGTTTGCAATCTCGTCGAATGCAGCATGAGCAGATGCGCGCTCCCAAGACGGCAGCTTTGGGTACATCCCCAGCTTGTAGGCTTCGCTCACCATGGCAAGCTTAACGCCACCGTAGTCATGGTCAGCCCGCAGCGTGGCGTTATGTGCAAAGTCCGGGGAAAGGTTGCTCATATCCGAGGAGGCATAGCCGTTTGCTTCCACCACCGATTTGCCATGCTTCAGTGCCCCAAGGAATATGTGCGCGCGCATGATCTCAGCACCGCGCCGTATATTACCTTTGAAAAACCAGTAGGCACCGCCGCCGAGTAAAGCCAGTACGAATAGCACTTCCATTGCCCACCCCCATTAATCGATATGTGGTCCGGCTGGGTTTCCCCTAGCTGGACCATTCTAATCCCAAATTGGGATTATCGGTTTCTGCGATTACGCGGCTGTTGAACCGAGTGTCAACGGCCCATGGCGAAATCGCTGTACTCAGAACGCCACAAGCGACTGGTCGCAGCAATTGCAGACCAGCGTCGTGCTAAGGGCTGGTCGCAAGCAGAACTTGCTAGTGCCGTGAGCAGCACAAGGCACCAGTCCTACATTGCCAAGATTGAAAGCGGCCAACGGCGTATTGACCTGGTCGAACTGCTGAAGATTGCTGGCATCATCGGTCTAGACGTTCATGCCTTGATAGATCAGCTCGCAGCCATCCCTGAAGAGTAATCGTCACATTGCCTTTTCTAGAGCAGCCAGCAGAAGGTCTGGCGGGAAGCCATTGCGGTTGTACGTGTCTAGCGTTGTTGTTCCCTGATTATGTCCGACAATGGCTTTGATATGTTCTTGGGATACGTCGGCAGCGGCTAGTTTGCCGATCATGGTGTGGCGGAAGCTGTGAAACGTCAGCTGATCTGTTTTTATCCCAAGCTCAGGCAACAGGCGCTCGTTGACCCACCTTCCAAGATTGCGGCCATAGCCATCTGACTTGCTATAGGTGAGCTGTGGGAAAAGCCGTGTATTTCCGCATATGGCGTTCATGCGTTCAAAATAGTCCATGAGCCCATAGTCCAGCAGACGTGGATGTATCGGTACCACACGCTGGGAAGCTGCGTTTTTTAGCCTCTTGGTCGTGCCCTGCTTCTGGTTGATATCAAAACACCAGATGTCGTTTGCCTGCCTAAGGTCATCTAAATGCAACTGCGCTACCTCATTGAGGCGGGCGCCTGTGTGAATGGCAATAAGCGTTCCCCATTTGTGATGCTCTTCATTCGATCCAGTTTTAGCCAACACGGCTCGTAAGATTGTCTCCAACTGCCCATCGCTGAACGAAACTCGTGGCTCTGTTAGGTTGACCTTGTTGGTACGAATTGACAGACCTTCAAACGGATTGGTGGTGCAGTGCCCGTTCTGCACGGCCCAGTTAAACAAGCTGCTATAGGTTTGCAGATACTTGTTGATGGTTCGAGGGTGCAGTTTGGCGAAACCGGGTAGCCCCAATACCTCCAGAAGTGGCTTATCCCGTGTCAAAGGACTAATATTGCGATTTGGTGGATAGTCTCGCAGCACGTCACGCATGATGTGAGCCTGCTTGCGGCCGAAATCTGGGGCGGCAATGTCCTTGCCCAAGCGTTCGTAGAGCAGCTCAATGTGCTCTAACCTTTCCCCTTCAGTTTTCGCGCTCCAGCGGTTCTCTAGCTTGGCAATCTTCCAGAACTCGGCAACTAACTGTTCAATTGTCAGTGCGGGGTCATCGCTTTTTGCGTCTGCGTCCTGCCGCATCGCTGGTGCTGCGAACTCAAACGCTTCTGCCGCACTGCTATACCGAAGCGCCTCCTCAAAATACGCTTTGCGGCCACTCAGGAGCAGTCTGGCGAGCTTTTCGACGTCGATGCTGCCTCTGCCCTCCTGATCGCCTTCTTGGTCTAGGAAGGCGTTGGCGGGGACTTCCGCGAAGACGGGTAACGGGAAGTCGTTGGCGAGGTCGAAGCTGGCCGACTTGATGCTCTCTAGTAGTTGCGCCTGCATCGTCTCGGACAATGGGCCCTCGTTGTCGATGCGTGTTTTGGCTTTGGCAACAAGCTTGGCAAAGTGTCCGTGGACCAGTTCGCGCAATTGTTTGTGGTTCATAAGCCCGTACGTGTCCCGTTCAATCAGCCTTTGAGCCAGATAGCGCAGAGGTATGGCAAGCTGCAACGCTTGCTCAGGTTCACGGGTGCGTAGTGAAAACTTGATGCAGGATGGTGAGCGACTGTGGTTGGGCATCTTCGGAAGTGCCCACCGGAAGTAGAAAACACCATGCCGAGAGCGCTGTAGATTCGTCGGAATGAACAAGGAAATGTCCCACCTGGATGTCCCACCAAGCAAAACCCGCAGCTAAGTCCTTGATTTCTATCGGAATGGTGGAGCTGAGCGGGATCGAACCGCTGACCTCGTCATTGCGAACGACGCGCTCTCCCAACTGAGCTACAGCCCCATGCCGAGGCCGATGATAGGAGAAAGATCGCGCGCCGGGCAAGAGCCAATGCAGGGACTGACGGGCTAGACCCTGACCCAGCCGCCGGTCTTTTCGCTGGCAAAGATGGCGTCGATCACCTTCATGCTGGCAATGGCGTCATCAATGCCCCAGGGCAGGCTGGATTGGCCCAGTACGGCCAGGGCAAAGGCTTCGGCCTGTTCGGCATATTGATCGACGGCCGGCAGGATTTCCCGCCGCGCCAGCGAGCCGTCAAACGGCGCGCCGGTATCCACGGTGATGGCGGTGCGCTCATCGGCCGGGGCGTTGAAGGGAATGATCACCTCGAGCTTGCCCTTGCT
>Ga0123337_10004152_pt1 | contig 14897 bp, 14 predicted proteins | sample frozenSSSSmetaG_FD_89792 | JGI IMG/M metagenome (GOLD analysis project Ga0123337, IMG submission 89792) | Glacier valley bacterial and archeal communities from Borup Fiord, Nunavut, Canada, to study Microbial Dark Matter (Phase II) -... | ecosystem: Environmental > Aquatic > Freshwater > Ice >... | reverse complement strand
ATTGGCTTGCAGCAGCAGGCGCATACGCTCAAGATCGAGATCATCGGGCGGAAGGCTGCCGAGGAGCGCTTGCGCGTTTCCGAGCTATGTTCATGACGCCGGTGTGAAACACCGGCTGGTATGCCACGCATCGCCCGATCACACCGGAGCTGAACATGACCGACGACCTTACCTTCGACTGGGTGACGCTGGCGCCGATCGAGGAGCTGGCTGCGCAGACTGAGGCGATTTGCGTGGCGCGCGGGCTATCGGGAAAGTGGTACGCCAGCGCGCCGGGCGGCGTCCCGGTCAAGGGCTGCCGGATCACAGCTGAAGATGGCACAGCGCTGGCGGTGCTGACGCTGCAAGGCTACCAGAGCGACCAGACGCACCTGCGGCTCCAGCCCGCCGCGCGCGCCAGCACCCCCGAACAGGTGGCCGCGCTGGCCGATGCGCTGTACGCGGCGCTACGTATGGCTGGCTGGCTTGCATCCGATTCGCCGCTGCTGGAATATACGCCGCGCTGTGTGCGCCCGCGTTGAGCTGTGCAGGCGCTGATCCCTCAACCGCTACAGATTCCACCCGCGCCACACGCATATGCGCCGCCCAGAATCGTGTACAATTGCGTCGATAAAGCAAGCCTGTGATTGTTTCTGGGAGATAGCAATGTGTGAAGTTGTCACGCTGGGTGAGTGTATGGCCGTGCTCTACCCGCGCGAGCCGGTGACGCTGGATGACGCCGGTGTTTTGGCGCTGGATATCGGTGGGGCTGAGACGAACCTGTCGATTGGGCTGAGCCGACTCGGCCACCGCGCGCGCTTCATTAGCCGCGTTGGCGATGACCCGTTCGGCCAGCGTGTGCGCGCGACGCTGGAGCGCGAGGGCGTTGATACGACATATCTGGCCACCGACACCAGCGCGCAGACTGGTGTTTTCTTTCGTGAGTGGCTGCCCGATGGCGCGCGGCGAGTATACTACTATCGTGCTGGTTCAGCCGCTAGTCGCCTCACGCCCGAAGATTTGCAGCCAGCGGCGTTCGAAGGCGCGCAGATCGTCCACCTGACCGGCATCACGCCCGCGCTGAGCGCGAGCTGCGCCGCCACGGTCGCTAAGGCGATTGAATTGGCGCACGCGGCTGGCGCACTGGTCTCGTTCGATCCGAACTACCGCCCGCGACTGTGGGATGTGCCGACCGCCCGCGCGGCGCTGCGGCCGATTCTGGAGCAGACCGATATTCTGCTGATGGGCCACGAGGATGCGCAGGCGGTGCTCGGCGATGGCGATGACGACGAGCTGCTTGAGCGTGGCGCGGCGCTGGGTGCGCGCGTGGTGGTGCTCAAGCGCGCTGAGCGCGGCGCGCTGGCGCTGGCCGATGGCAAACGCTACGCCGCGCCAGCGCATCCCGTCGCGCAGGTGATCGACCCGGTTGGCGCAGGCGATGGCTTCGACGCCGGGTTCCTATCCGGCTGGCTGCGTGGCATGGGCATCGAGGAATCGCTGGATCTCGGCGCGCGCATTGGTGCTGCGGCTGTCGAGGTGCTGGGCGATTACGCGGGGTATCCACGCGAGAAATCGGGTACCAGGGACTAGCAGATTCACAAACGGATACGCAGGAGCATGAACGGATGCAGTATTTCGTGCTCCTGCGGGTCGCTTTGTGGCTCATCTGGAAATCTGCATTCTTCCAGCCCCAGCCTCCACTCCCTAGCCTCACCCCAGCACGCTATACGCGAAACGTAGCAGCATTTCCTGATGCTCAATCGCCAGATCGGTCTGGGCAAACGAGCCAAGGTGGCCGGTATCGAACCAGTGTACCGTGATCGTCTTGCCGAGGCGTTTCAGCTTGGCCGCGTACATTTCAATTGGCCGCGCTGGCGTGCGCGTATCGTTGCGCCCCTGGATGATCAGCACTGGCGCGCGCACCTGCTCGGCGTAGCTGATCGGCGAGCTGGCGGCGTAGCGCTCGGGCTGCTGCGCGGGCGTGCCGCCGAACAGCGCTACCTGGTAGCCACGCAGCATCGCGGCGGTGTCCTCGTATTGCACCGCCCAATCGGCGATCGCGATGCCGGCCATGCCGCCAGCCCACAGCTCTGGTCGTGTGCCAAGCGCCTGGAGCGTCAGGTAGCCGCCATACGACCAACCAGTCAGCAGGATCTCGTCGGGGATCGCGATGCCCTGCTCGATCAGCCAATCGCGCGCTGCGGCCATATCTTCGACCTCCCAGTGACCCAGGTCGTGCCAGATCTGCTCCTCGAACTGCTTGCCGAAGGTGGTCGAGCCGCGATAGTTGATCGACAGGAATGCGAAGCCGTGGTCGAGCCACATCTGGCTATTCGGCTCGTATGAATCGGTTGTTACGGAGGCCGGGCCGCCGTGCGTTTCCAGGATGGTTGGGAATGGCCCACTGCCCACAGGCACGGCCAGCCAGCCCTGAATGGCCTGACCATCGCTTGAGTTGAATGTGATCGAGCGCCAGGGCTGGCTCGGCGGCGCGTCGTCAACTGCCAGCACCGTGCGCGTCTGCGCGCCGGTCGTGCCATCCAGCTCAATCAGGCGTGCAGGCGTCGTCGAGCTTTGATACTGCGCGAAGATCGCTCCGCTAGGCACGAAATAGGTTTCCTTGAAGGTGCCGGCTGGATGATCGAGCCGCGTGAGCGTGTCGCTGTCCAGGTCGTAGCTATACAGCTGCTGGCGGGCATCCGCAAACTGCGACAGCAGCACGCGCCGGCCATCGGGCGACCAATCCAGCGGCGCGATCTCACCGGCTATATCGCCGATCGCCAGGTCGCGCCGCTCGCCGCTGCGCACATCCCAGATCAGCGGACGCTGGACGCCGCTGCGGTTGCTGGCCGCAAGGATGCGCGTGTCGCCCGCGATCGGCGCGAATCGCCCCGGCTCGATGCTGCTCTCCGGCCCATCCCACAGCTCGGCGATTACTCGGCCGGCGGTGTCGAGCGCCAGCGCACTGAACTGCACCTTGCCGCTACGCTCGCTTGATGCCAGCACCGCAATTTCCCCATCAAACGAGAGCGACGGCCCGAACATCAGCGTCGCACTGTGATGCAGCGATTTGAGCATGCCGAGGCTGCCGCCCACGCCCAGCGGCAGCATATAGCAATGAAAGCCATCCTGATTCGCCACGACCATGCCGATCAGATTGCCGGATTGGCTGAAGCCGATGCCGACCGGCGAGTATGGTGACAGATCGGGAGTGATATCTTCGAGATCGCCGCCCTGATAGGGTAGGCGCGCGTAGTGCCCGATCTCATTGCCCAGCGCGTCGTTCAGGTAGTACACGAAGCGGCCATCGGGCGCGAGCGCGCCGAAGAGCTGGCCTTCGGGCCGGTTGGTCAATTGGTGCAGCTCGCCGGTCGCCACATTCCAGGCGTGCAACTGGAACACGCCCGAGATATTGCTGGTGACTAGGCCGCTGGCCGGATTCGCTTTGGCGATCTGCGTTCCAAGCGTTTGCGGAACGCGAAATCGTCGCTTCCACGGCGCGTCGGCGGCGGTGTGCAACTCGTTGAGCATTGCTTCCTCCTTAACATATGTGCGGGTGCCGAATCGGGCAGCAACAAGAACCGGCTTATTATACGTACTTCGCGGCAGGTTTGGTATAATGCCAATATTGTACAAGGATCTTAACCTTTGCGCGACTGTAGCGCGCTTTGCGGCGCACTCTACTACGGTTGAATGCAACGTGGCATGAGAGGTGTGCTATGAGCGATATCAGCACCGATTCGGGCATCCCGATTAAGCCGGTCTATCGCGCCGAGGATGCCGGTGTGCCGCTGCCCGACCCCGGCCAATATCCCTACACGCGCGGCGTGTACCCGACCATGTATCGCGGGCGGCTGTGGACGATGCGCCAGTACGCGGGCTTCGCGTCGGCGCGCGAGAGCAACACGCGCTACCGGCTGCTGCTGGAAAAAGGCCAGACTGGCCTTTCGGTCGCGTTCGATCTGCCGACGCAGCTGGGCCTCGATTCGGATGACCCGCGCGCCGAGGGCGAGGTCGGCAAGGTCGGCGTGGCGATTGATAGCCTGGAAGACATGGCCACGCTCTTCGATGGTATCCCGCTCGACAGCGTCACCACCTCGATGACGATCAACGCGCCAGCGGCGGTGCTGCTGCTGCTGTATGAGCTGGTGGGCGAGCGCCAGGGCGTGGCCTCCGAGCAGCTCGGTGGCACGATTCAGAACGACATTCTGAAAGAGTACGCTGCGCGTGGCACCTACATCTACCCGCCGCGCCCTTCCATGCGGCTGATCACCGACACGTTCGCCTACTGCCAGGCGCGCATCCCCAAATGGAACACGATCTCGATCAGTGGCTATCATATTCGCGAGGCTGGCGCTACCGCCGCGCAGGAGCTGGCCTTCACGCTGGCCGATGGCATCGCGTATGTCGGCGCGGCGCTGCGGGCGGGATTGCAGGTGGATGAGTTCGCGCCGCGATTGTCGTTCTTCTTCGTCAGTAACCCCAACTTTCTTGAGGAAATTGCCAAGTTTCGTGCGGCACGGCGCATGTGGGCCACGATTATGAAGCAGCGCTTTGGGGCTGAGAAAGAGCAGAGCCTGATGCTGCGCTTTCATACCCAAACCTCGGGCGCATCGCTGACTGCACAGCAGCCGCTCAACAATGTCGTGCGCACCACCATTGAGGCGCTGGCGGCTGTGCTGGGCGGCACGCAATCGCTGCACACCAACGGCTACGATGAGGCGCTGGGCCTGCCGACCGAGGCGGCCGCCACGCTGGCGCTGCGCACCCAGCAGATTATCGGCTACGAAAGCGGCATCGCGGCGATCGCCGACCCGCTGGCTGGCTCCTATGTGATCGAGGCGTTGACCGACGCGCTGGAGGCCAAAGCCTGGGAGCTGATCGCGCGGATCGACGCGATGGGCGGCGCGGTCGATGCGATTGAGCAGGGCTGGATACAGAGCGAGATCGCTGAGACGGCCTACCAATACCAGCTGCGGGTCGAATCGGGCGCGCAGGTGGTAGTGGGCGTGAATCGCTTCACCGATACGCAATCGGCGACTGTGCCAGTGTTCTACCCGAACGAGGCGGTCGAGCGTGAGCAGGCCGCTGCGCTGGCGCGTATTCGTGCCGAGCGCGACAACGCCGCCGTCGGCGCGGCGCTGGATGGGCTACGCCGCGCCGCGCAGGGCAGCGAGAATGTGCTGTATCCAATGCGTGAGGCGCTGAAGCAGCTGGCTACCGTGGGCGAAGTGTGCGGTGTGCTGCGCGCGGTCTGGGGCGAGTACCGGCCGGAGGTGCGATTGTAAGGAGCGCCCTTCGATATACGCTCCACGGCTGGAATGTGGACGTTGCTGGTGTGATCAGATTGCGGCAGTGTTTTACGCTCTTTTACGCGGCCTGTTCCGCACCACGAATCGCCAGCGCTGCGCGGCGCTCCAGCAGGCGTAGGATCGCGTTGGCACCGAAGGACAGCAGCGCTACTGCAATGCTGCCAGCGATGATCTTGCGCGTGTCGCCGGTGGTCACGCCGATCAGCAGCGGTGTGCCTAGCCCACCCGCGCCCACCAGCGCGGCCACCGTGGCGATCGCGATGATCGACAGGGTGGCGAGTCGCACGCCGGCCAGAATCAGCGGCAACGCCAGCGGCAGCTCGACCTGGTGAAAGCGCTGCCAGCTACTCATGCCCATACCGCGCGCCGCCTCGATGATCGCCGGATCGAGTCCGGTCAGGCCAACGACGATATTGCGCACCAGCACCAGCTGCGCGTAGGCTACCAGCGCGATAATCGCTGGGGTCGTGCCAATCCCGAACAGCGGGATCATCAGCACCAGCAGCGATAGGCTGGGGATGGTGTAGATCACGCCCAGCACGCCCAGCACTGGCCCGCGCAGCCACCTGACACGCGCTAGCAGCACGCTCAGCGGCACGGCGATCACCAGCGCAATCGAAAGCGCGATCAGGGTCAGCTGAACGTGCTCGACAAACGGGCCAGCGATGGGGGCGAAGGTGTCGATCAGATAGTGCATGATTGCTCTAATAAATTGCAGGCAGCGCGGGATTGCATGGGTGTATGGCGAAGGCCAATGTCAGCGATGTGGCTGAAGCATGTGCAGCTCGCGTGTGCGGCTTCATCGTAACTGGGACACATGCTTCGCCGCTACGGTTCTCAGCGTGAGCATCGGCTGCCATGAAGCATCGATGCAAAAGGAAATCGCACCACAAAAAAGATGCCGATTATACCTAGCGTACTATTATAAACAGGTAGGGGCGCGCTACGCTGGCTGGTTCTCAGTTCGCTCAGCCGGCACCCGGTGCTCGGTTCTGATAGGATCGCTATATCCTGCCACCGCCTCGGTATTCGCCAAGAGCGCGCGCAGATCTTCGAACGAAAGCGCACCCAACTGCTTGCCACTTGGGTCGACGACTGGCAGCGACTTGGTACCGGCGCGTAGCAGTTGCGAGAGCGCATCGCGCAAATTTTCGTCGGGGCTGAGTGTTGCTGGCGGGGCGGCGCCGTTGGTCGCGGCGAGGCCATTGTTGTGGCCGCGCATGGCGAGCGCATCGCGCACGCTGATCAGGCTCAGGCGGCGCAGCATATCATCGGCACCAGTGAGATCGCGCACAAATTTGTCGCGTGGCCGGGTGATAATGTTGAGCGGCGTATCGTACTGCACAATCGTGCCAGCGCGCATAATGATGATTTTGTCGGCCAGCCGCAGCGCCTCCTCGACATCGTGCGTGACGAACATAATCGTCTTGCGTAGCTTGCGCTGAATGCCAGCCAGCTCATCCTGTAGGCGCGTGCGGGTGATCGCGTCAATCGCGCCAAACGGCTCGTCCATCAGCATGATCGCTGGGTCGGCCGCCAGCGCGCGCGCCAACCCCACGCGCTGCTGCTCGCCGCCCGAGAGCTGGCGTGGGTAGCGCATCCGATAGGCGCGCGGCAAGCCCACCAGGTCGAGCAATTCGTCGATGCGCGCGTTGATGCGTGGCTGCTCCCAGCCCAGCAGGCGCGGCACAACCGCGATATTACGCTCGATGCGCATATGCGGGAATAGGCCGGTCTGCTGGATGGCGTAGCCGATGCGCCGACGCAGATCGGTGTCCTTGAGGCTGCGCGCATCCACGCCGCCAACCAGAATGCGCCCGCTGGTCGGCTCGTACAGCCGGTTGATCATTTTGAGCAGCGTGGTTTTTCCGCAGCCCGATGGCCCAAGCAGCACCACAAACGCGCCATCCTCGACCTCGAAGCTGACCTGATCGACCGCCGGGCGCAGCTCGTTCGGGAATTGCTGGGTTAGGTTTTCGACGACGATTGCACTCATGTCAATTTTGAATTTTGGGTTTACGATGTACGATTATCGGCTGCTCACGCAATCGTAAATCGTAAATCGCAAATCGTAAATCGTAAATAGTCTACTTCTTGAGCAGTCCTGCCGAATCGAGGAATGCCTTGGCGACAACGGCGAACTCTTTGCCTTCGATATCAACCTGGGCGTTGAGGCCGGCGATCACGTCGTCGGTCAGCAACGGGGCCAGCTTGTTCAGCGCGTCGGCGATCTTGGGGTTGCTCTGGAGCGTATCCTGGCGAACCACCGGCGCGATGTTGTAGATCGGGTAGAAGGTCTTGTCGTCTTGCAGCACGACCAGCTTATCCGACGCGATCCGCGCATCGGTGGTGAAGACCACCACGACATCAATATCGCCGTTTTTCAGCGCATCGTAGCGCAGCGGGCCGGTGCCGAGCTGCTTGAGTTCTTTAGGCACGAAACCGCCGTAGGTTTTCGCCAAGCCCTTGATGCCATCTTCGCGCTCGGCGAACTCGGCTGGGCCGCCAAATCGCAGCTCAGCGGCCTTCGCCGCTAGGTCGGAATAGGTCTTGATGCCATACTTATCGGCGGTGGCCTGTGTCACCGCCAGGCCGTTGGTATCGTTGAACGGCGATGGCGTCAGCCAGGTCAGCTTGAACTGCTTCTCGTACTCGCTCTTGACCGTTGCGAGAATCTGGGCTGGGTCGGCGATTGGAGCTTTCTTCAACACCGTCAGCAGGCCGGTCGAGGTGTACTCGGGGTACAAATCGATATCGCCCTTGATGATCGCGGCTTGTGCGACCGGCGTACCACCGAGATTATGCTTGCGCTCGACCTTGAAACCTTCGTTCTCGAGCATCAGCGCGTACATTTCGCCGACGATGAACTCTTCGCTGAAATCCTTCGAGCCGACCTTGATTGGAGCTGACGACGCGCTGCCGCCACAGGCGGATAGCACCAGCGCCAGCAGCATGCCAAGCGCCAGCAATCGCCCAAACCGACCGGACATGGTCTTAGATGACATTCTTTTTCTCCCACTAGGCTGAAACAACATCAAATCGCCGTTGCAGGCTCGCGAGCGCTGCCTCGGAGACCAGCGCTAGCAGCGCGACAGGTAGCGCGCCGACCAGCATAATCCGCGGCTCGTAGAGCGCGAAACCACGGGTGATGAAATCACCCAGGCCGCCGCCGCCGATAAAGGCGGCCAATGTCGCGCTCGCTATCACTTCGACCGCTGCGGTGCGGATGCCGGCGATCATTGCCGGGAACGCAATCGGCAGCTCGATCTGCCGGAGCACCTGGTTTGGCTCCATGCCCATGCCGCGCGCCGCCTCGACGACTGCACGATCAACGTTGTGGATGCCAGCGTAGGTGTTGATCAGCACCGGCGGGAAGGCCAGCACAGTCAGCGCGAACAGGGCTGGGCGGAAGCCGGTGCCGAGATATGGCAGCGCCAGAAATAGGATTGCCAGACTTGGCACCAGCCGTAATGCGCCAAAGCCATTGATCACCAGCTCGGCGATGCGCGCCCGCCGCGAGATCCAGATTCCCAGCGGCACACCCACGAGCATACTAATCGCCAGCGCCGTCATACTGAGTGTCAGGTGTTGACCCAGCGCTTGCCAAAAGCGGGCTTGATTTTCCAAAAAATATTGATATGATTCAACGAGGAGCTTCATTCGATCTGCAACTCACAGCAATCGCGCGGCGCATACAATACCATGTCTCGGAATATTGTCAATAATCTTGAGCGATTAAGTTAGGAATATGTGTGATCGCGCACAGGCGTGAGCTTACAGTCAGCAACAATCATGCCAGCAATCGCTACTTGCGCGCCGCGATTGAGAGATTGTCTCAGCTTAAGATTATTTGTTACATGCGGCTGAAAATGTTGGGGGAAAATGATGCAGACACGACAATGTGGCGCAGGCATCATACCATCTCTCAGGCTGGAATTCAACAACCAGAACAGATGTTTACCGCACGACTATATACGTGGACGCACAGGGATTTGGATGTTTGCGCGCCGATTGCTGGTAATCTGTTGGTATGGCACACGGCTACACTCTGAGCTAGACACCCTGTTGTGTCGTGCCAGCCAACTGCCCTACCCGCCGGCCATGTTCGCCGGCGGTGGCTGGCTTACCGCTCGTAGCGGTCGTCCAATGCCTCATTCAAGGCGTTACGCGCACGCGCCTGCTCCTCGATCCGCATGTGAATCTCGTTCGCAAACGCGGCCTGCTGCTCGATCGGCAGGGCGCGGACTTTTGCGCGCAGCTCGGCCAAGGTGCGGTCAACTTTCTCGACCTGGTGCTGAGCGGCCCCTGGCGTGAGGCGAAACAGGCGCTCCCAGAATTGGCGAAACTTCTGCATTGCGACGCTCCTCGGCTGATTATATTTCGCTCTATGCTACCACGTAAATGAAGATAGCGCGTAGCCGCGATAGCGGTTCACTATTCCCGAAATGGGACGCCGACGAACGCAGACGAATGCCGACAAATAGAGTGGCATCCGCGTTTGTCGGCGTCCGATTATCCGTGGCGTGAAAATTAGGGGCGGGTATCTTGTCAAAGCAGCGCGAGCGCCTCGGCCAGCGTCGGCTGCGCGGCGGTGCCACCGGCGGCGCGAGTCGAGTGCGCGCCACAGGCCACCGCCAGCGTCAGGCTGCGATCAAGCGGCCAGCCAGCCAGCGCGCCGTAGATGAACCCGGCGTCGAAGCTATCGCCAGCGCCGACCGCGTCGATTACTTGCATCGCCGGCGCGGATGCCGCGGCGAATGTCGCGCCGCGCATCGCCGCTGCGCCGTCGGCCCCGCGCTTGACCGCCACGGTTGGCACGCGCCGCGCCAGTGATGCCAGCGCCAGCCGCCAATCGGTCGTGCGCGCAAGCGCGCAGGCTTCGGCCTCGTTCGGCAGCAGAATATCGGTGGCGGACAGCACGGCGTCGAGACCGGCCCATGCGCCGCTAGGATCCCATTGCGTGTCAAGCGATGTGCTCGCGCCGCGTGCGCGTGCTTGGGCGAACAGCGTAGGCAATCCCGGCTGGAGCGCGGTCTGCCAGAAGTAGCTGCCGACGTGGATGTGCCGCGCTGCCTGGATCAGCGCTGGGTCGATCAGCTCAGCCCGCAGCATAGGGATCGCGCCGTGGAATGTCAGCATTGCACGGTCGTCGGGCAGTTGCAAGATCACGGTCATGCCGGTGCGCAGCGCGGGATCGACGACCACGCCGCTGGTATCGACGCCGCGCGCATCGAGCGCATCGCGGCAAAAGCGCCCCAGCAAGTCATCGCCAACTACGCCGACAAACGCCACGCGCAGCCCCAGCCGCGCCGCGCCGCACGCGAAGATCGCCGATGAGCTGCCCAGCGTCAGCGCCGCGTCGTCGATCAGCTTCTCGGTCTGATTCCACTCCGGCACGACATCGCCGCGCAGGATCAAGTCGGCATTTAATTCGCCGAGGACGAGGATATCAAGCATGGTTCACCGTGATGAGCGACGAGTGCTGAGGCGACTGGGAGATTCTCGTCTCCTTGTCGCCTTATCTCCCCAACTCCTACCCCAATCTAGCCAGCAACTGATCCAGCGTCATATCGCTCAGCAGCTGGAGCTGGAGCGTCACTGGCGGCAATTCATAGCCAGCCATCAGCGCGATTGGCACGGCCACGCAGCGCATACCGGCCGCCGCAGCCGCGCGCATGCCATTGGGCGAATCCTCGAACACCACGCAGTGCTCAGGCGCGACACCGAGACAAGCGGCGGCGCTCAGAAACAGATCCGGCGCAGGCTTGACATGCTGCACATGCTCGCTGGTGCGCACGCAGCCGAAGTATTCGCGAATGACGTGGCGCGCAAGCCAGCGCTCGACCCAGCCGCTGCCAGAGCTGGATGCCACCGCCAGCGCCAGCCCACGCGCCCGCGCCGCTGCCAGCAGCTCGGCCAGTCCCGGCCGCAGCGTCAGCGCATCGCAGCGCTCAAGATACAGCGCTCGCTGGCGAGCGCGCAGGCCGACAAGGTCGAGCGGACGACCCGCCAGCGTCGCCAGATCAGCATATAGATCGGTCTGGCCGTGTGTGCCCAGGTTCAGCACCCAGCGCTCGCGTTGTAGCTGGTGGCCGTGCTCGCGGTACAGCTCGTCAATCGCCTCGAACTCGACCGTTTCAGTGTCGAGAATCAGGCCGTCGAAGTCGAAGATCAGCGCTTGGATGGGCATTCGTAATCCTTTTAGATTATCGATTAGGACATACGCAAAAGGCATCGTTAGGCTGCGGCAGCAAGCTACGTTTCTTTTTTGGAGGTCGTTTTCTCACCCGGTAGGGCGAGAAAACGACCTCCAGCGGGTAAAAAATTCAGCGTTTGCGTACATCCGGTAGATTTTGGATTAGAGCGCTGCATCCAAAATCTAAAATCGTCCTAACGGCAAATACGCCGCCTGCGCCGCCAGCAGATCATCGGCCAGCGCGGCGGCCTGATCGAGCGAGGTGACATAGCCATCCAGCACCAGCGCCTGAATGAACTTGGCGCGGCTGCCCTCTAGCGCGGCCTCGACGATGGTTTCGACCCATTGATAGCGGGTCGCCAGCGTGCCTGCCAATGCGGCCGACAGCGGCGACTGGGTGATCGCCCGCAGCCCCGCGCCGTCGGCGATTGCTGGGCCTTCGACAATTGCGGCGTGCGGCAGATTGGGCGCTTGGCCGCTGTTGGGCAGATTGGCCGAGAAGATCTGCCCGCGCTCGTTGCGGATGGCAGCGATAATATCCAGCACCTGCTCGTGCTCCCCGCCCAGGCGCTCGAAATAATCTGCGCCAAGTGGCTGCGGGCTGTGCGCGTCGGCGTGCATCTCGGCATACTTCCGATCACCGCTGGCGATTGTGTCCTCGAAGCTGAAGGCATCGACCCCAAGTGTGCGCCCATAGTAGCTGCCAGTGCGGAAAAAGTGCGGGAAGAATTCGGTCACATGGCGATCAAGCACGGCTGGGAACGCGCCAAACATTCGCAGCAGCTGCCAGCTGAATGGGCTGTCGTCGGGGCCGATCTTGCGCGCGGCGATCTCGTGCAGCGCGGGCAGCATATCGCGGCCATTGGCGCGCACCTCGGTAAACCAGGTCAGGTGATTGATGCCGATAGCGGTATAGCGCAGCTCGTCCTTCGCCACATTCAGCTCGCGCGCCAAGTAATCGGCGACATGAAACACGCCGTGGCACAGACCGATCACATTCGCCCCGGTCGCCTTGCGAATCGCCCGACAGACCGGTGCCATCGGGTTGCTGTAGTTGAAGAACAGCGCGTCGGACGCCAGATCGAGCACATCTTCGGCGATAGCGACCATGGCTGGAATCATACGTAGCGCGCGCGAGCTGCCGCCCGGCCCGACCGTATCGCCGACTGGCACGAAGATGCCGTGCTTGCGCGGGATAAACACATCCTGCTCCCACGCCCGCCGCCCGCCCACGCCGACCGTGCAGATCACCGCCGTCGCACCGCCCAGCACCGCGCGCCGATCGGTGGCGGCGGTCAGTGCGACCGGCGCATGGCGGGCGGCAATCATTTTCGCCACCAGCCGCTCGGCGGTCTCAAGCGCGGCGGGATCGCTATCGACCAGCGCGAGATCGGTTTCGACCCCCGATCGAATAACATCGGCCACCAGGCCACGCGTGAACTCAGCGCTGCCCGCGCCGATAAGAACGATCTTTTCTTTCAACGCCTACCCTTTCATACCGCTCAGCACCAGCGCGTTGATAAATTGGCGCTGGAAGAACAGGAACGCCGCGATCACCGGCAGCACAATCAGCACTGCCGCCGCCATCACCAGATCGTAGCGCGTGGCGTGCGAGCTATTGAAGAACGCCAGCGCCAGCGGCAGCGTCATCTTGTCCTGGTCGTTGATCGCGATCAGCGGCCACAGGTAATCATTCCGGCTGGATAGGAAGGTGAAGATGCCCAGCGCGCCGAACGCTGGCCCCAGCTGCGGCCGAATCAGCCGCCAGTAGATGCCGAACTCGGATGCGCCATCCAGCCGCGCGGCGTCGATCAGGTCGTCGGGGATGGCGGCGATGAACTGGCGCATCAGAAAGATACCGAACGCGCTGACCGTGCTGGGTACAATCAGGGCGAACAGCGTGTTGAGCAGGTGTAGGTTGTTGACGATCAGGTAGATCGGTATCAGCACCACCGGGAACGGCACCATCAGCGTGCCCAGCAGCAGCGTGAACAGCAGATCGCGGCCTGGAAACTTGAACTTGGCGAAGATGTAGCCAGCCAGCGACGATGTGAACAGAATCAGCGCAGTCACGCTCACGGCGACCAGAACGCTATTGCGAAACCAGAGACCGAACGGTGCCTGCGTCAGCACCGTGCGATAGGCCTCCAGCGTCGGCCGATCTGGCAGCAGCGTCGGCGGCACGCGCAGCGCCTCGCCCGAGGTCTTGAACGATGTCATGATCATTTGGAACAGCGGCGTCAGCATCACGATTGCGCCCAGCGAAAGTACGACGTACAGCGTGATTGTGCTCAGGCTGGGGCGGCGAGCCGAAGCTTTGGTCGAAGGTGTGCTGGCAGTCATAGCCTTTTTCATGTCAATATTCCCAATTCGAGCGCAGCAGGCGCAGCTGGATCAAGGTGATCGCCAGCAGCATCAGCAGCAACACGACGGAGAGCGCGCTGGCGTAGCCCATTTTGAGGTATTGGAAGGCCTGATCCCAGATATGCAGCACAATCGTGCGCGTCGAATTGAGCGGCCCGCCGCGCGTCATAATCGCCATCGGCACGAACACCTGCATGTAGGAGATCGTCGTCAGCACGAGCACAAACAGCGTGGTGCGGCTAAGCAGCGGCAGCGTGATATGGCGGAAGCGCTGCCAGCCGTTCGCGCCATCGACCATCGCCGCCTCGTAGAATGTCTCGGGGATGGTTTGAAGACCGGCCAGGAATACGATCACGTTATAGCCCATATCCTGCCACACCGAGAGTAGAATCATGGCGAACAGCGCGTACTCCGGCTCGCCGAGCCACGCGCGCCCCGGCAGCCCGACCAGCGCCAGCGCGCCATTGATCAGGCCGGCCTGCGGGTCGAGCAGATAGCGCCAGACCAGCACCACCGCCACCAGCGACGTGATCGCGGGCATGAAATAGACGGCCCGAAAGAACGCCTTGAAGCGCTTGATATGGTTCAGCGCCAGCGCGATCGGCAGCGTCAGCACAACATTGAGCGGCACCGCAATCAGCACATATTTGAGCGTGTTACCCAGGCTGGTTACGAACGCTGGGTCTTTTGTGAAGGCGAAGGTGTAGTTGCGCAGCCCAATAAACGGCGCGTTCATGTCCAGCGGGCTATAGCGGTAAAAGCTCAGGAAGATACTCACGCCGATCGGCAAAAATGCGAAGATGAAGAACAGCAGCATGATCGGCGTGAGCGCAAGCGCCACGAAGCGCATGAGCGCGCCGTGGCCCGGCGCATGCTTACGACGCTGCGTGGGCGCGCGCTCGGCGGCAATATTCGACGCTGTAGGCACCGACATACGACAGCCCTCCTCATTACCAGATACGCGATGCTTGATGCTTGATGCTTGATGCTTGATGCTTGATGCTTGATGCTTGATGCTTGATGCTTGATGCTTGATGCTTGATGCT